>Ga0105045_10000449_pt1 | contig 29486 bp, 25 predicted proteins | sample MAT02_FD_78089 | JGI IMG/M metagenome (GOLD analysis project Ga0105045, IMG submission 78089) | Freshwater microbial communities from Lake Fryxell liftoff mats and glacier meltwater in Antarctica - MAT-02 (megahit assembly) | ecosystem: Environmental > Aquatic > Freshwater > Ice > Liftoff... | reverse complement strand
TCATGGTCTCGCGGTCGGGGAACTTGATGTAGTGGAAGAAGCAGCGGCGCAGGAATGCATCGGGCAGCTCCTTTTCGTTGTTGGAGGTGATAACGACGATGGGGCGGTTGACGGCCTTCACCGTTTCCCCGGTTTCGTAAACGTTGAACTCCATGCGATCGAGCTCTTGCAGAAGATCGTTGGGGAATTCGATGTCGGCCTTGTCGATTTCGTCGATGAGGAGGACGGGGAGCCTGGGGGCGGTGAAGGCTTCCCAGAGCTTGCCCTTGCGGATGTAGTTGGAGATGTCTGCCACGCGGGGATCGCCGAGCTGGCTGTCGCGAAGGCGGTTCACGGCATCATATTCATAAAGGCCCTGCTGGGCCTTGGTGGTGGACTTGATGTGCCATTCCAGAAGCGGGGCATCGAAGGCCTTGGAGATTTCGTGGGCGAGGACGGTTTTCCCGGTGCCGGGTTCGCCCTTGACGAGGAGCGGGCGCCGGAGCGTGGCGGCGGCGTTGACGGCGACCTTCAGATCGTCTGTCGCGACGTAGGCGGCTGTGCCCGAAAAGCGGGCTGGTGCTGATGTGCCCGCAAAGCTGGCGGGGGATGCGGGGCCTTCGGTGGGCATTGGGTATCCTTTCGCGTGGGCGCTTTCATTGCCGCAGTGGGGCCGCTTCGCCAATACAGGTTTTGAGAGGGGCGGATTTCGCGGAGGGGGCGAACGCACTCGGTTCACCGAATTTGGCCTTGCGCGGGGGCGGTGGGGGTCGCATCAAGCGTAACATTGGATGGTGCCCGCGCACAGGACGGGTCGCTCATCAGGGAGTGTTGCTTGACGGACCCTATCGCTGTTGCACAGCCTGAGGAAGGCCGCCGGACCTGGCTTGGCCACCCGCGCGGGCTTTTCGTTCTGTTCTTTGCGGAGATGTGGGAGCGCTTTTCCTATTACGGGATGCGGGCGCTGCTGATCTTTTACCTGGTGCAGCACTGGATGTTCTCGGATTCCGAGGCGAGCGTGATCTATGGGGCCTATACGGCGCTGGTGTACATCACCCCGGTGATCGGCGGCTATCTGGCGGATCGGTACCTGGGGCAGCGCAAGGCGGTGCTTTATGGCGCGGTGCTGTTGACGTTCGGGCATTTCCTGATGGCGTTCGAGGGGAATGGCGGTCAGGGCGACCCGGCGCTCAATATCTTCTGGCTGGCGCTGAGCTTCATCATCGTGGGATCGGGGTTTTTGAAGGCCAATATCTCGGTGATCGTGGGGCAGCTTTACACCCGGACGGATCCCCGGCGGGACCCGGCCTATACGATCTTCTACATGGGCATCAACCTGGGCGCGGCGCTGGGTGCGCTGGGTGCCGGCTATCTTGGGCAGACCTATGGCTGGGCTTATGGCTTTGGTGCTGCGGGCGTTGGCATGCTGTTGGGGCTGGTGGTGTTCGTGGTGGGCAAGCCCTGGCTTGAAGGGCGGGGCGAGCCTGCTGACCCGGCGCGGCTGGCGCGGCGGGTGGCGGGCGTGCCGTTCGAGTGGTGGCTGTACGGGCTTGGGTTCGTGGCGGTGGGAATTGCCTGGCTGATGGTGCAGAACCAGGCGCTGGTGGGCATGCTGCTGGGGGCGGCCGGAGCGATCCTGGTGGCGTATGTGCTGTACACGGCGGTGGTGAAATTGCCGCCGCAGGACCGGGACCGGATTTTTGCGGCGATGGTCCTGATTGTCGGCTCAATCCTGTTCTGGGCGCTGTTCGAGCAGGCTGGATCATCGTTGAACCTGTTCACGGACCGGTCTGTGGACCGGAGCATATTGGGCTGGGAGGTGCCGGCTTCGATGTTCCAGTCGATCAACGCGATCTACATCGTTTTGCTGGCGCCCTTCTTTGCCATCATGTGGCTGGCGTTGGCCAAGCGGGGGCTGGAGCCTTCGGCGCCGGCGAAGTTCGGGCTTGGGCTGTTGCAGCTGGGGCTGGGCTTTTTGGTGCTGGTGTGGGGCGCAACCGCTTCGGCGGGGGGGCTGACGCCGGTGATCTTCATCTTCCTGATCTATCTGTTTCACACCACCGGGGAGCTATGCCTTTCGCCGGTGGGGCTGAGCGCGATGAACCGGCTGGCACCGGCGCACATGGCGAGCCTGATCATGGGAACCTGGTTCTTTGCAGCGGCGACCGGCAATTTCGCGGCCGGGCTGATCGCGGCGGCGACCGGTGCCGAGGGCGCAGGGCCCGAGCAGGTGATCGAAGTCTATTCCAATGTCGGCTGGCTGGCGGTTGCCGTGGGGGTTGGTGTCGTTGCCATTTCGCCGCTGATAAAGCGGTTGATGCACCTTGATACCTTGCAGGACGATGCTGTTGCGGGCGGCTTGGACATCGGCGAGCCGATGGCTGCTGGAACGAAACCGCGGAACGTGACGTGATGCGCGCGTTTTCGATTGGCGCGCTGGCCCTGCTGCTTGCGGGCTGTGCGACGACGGGGCAACCAGCGTCATCCGGCGCGGCGCCCGCCGGTCCGGCGCTTGCGGGTTCGAAGCCGGATGCCGAAGGGGCCTTTGTTTCGACGTACTACCGGGCCGACGAGATGGCGAACATGATCGCGATGTCGAAGGAGTTCGGCTACAGGATAACGGCCTTCCACCATGCCGTGGAGGCCTACAAGATCGCCGACATCCTGAAGGACGAGGGCATCTGTTCGGCATTGTGGGCCGACTGGTACGGCTTCAAGATGGAAAGCTATGACGGCATTCAGGAAAACCTGCCGTTCGTGCATGCGGCGGGCGCTTGCGCCATAACCCACTCCGACGATGCGGACGGAATCCAGCGGCTGAACCAGGAGACGGCAAAGGCACTGGCGAGCGGCCGCCGGCTGGGCGTGCAGATCCGGGATGAGGAGGCCTGGACCTGGATCGCGATCAACCGTGCCAGGGCGTTGGGGATTGCCGACAAGGTGGGCAGCCTTGAGCCGGGCAAGCAGGCCGATGTGGTGTTGTGGAACGGCAATCCGCTGAGTGTGTATTCGCGGGCCGAGAAAGTGTGGGTGGACGGTGCGCTGTTGTACGATGTGCATGACCCGACGCGCCAACCGGTAAGCGACTTCGAGCTTGGCCAGCCCGGCGCAGGAGACCGGAAGTGAAGACGTTGATTCTGGCCCTGCTGCTGATGGCTTCGCTGCCCGCAGTTGCGCAAGACCGCATTGCCATTGCCGGCGGCAAGGTCGTGACCAATGCGGGCGCGCCGATCGATGGCGGCACCGTGCTGATGAACAATGGCGTGATCGTGGGCGTGTTGCCCGCAGGCACCCCTGTTCCTGCCGGTTACCGGACGGTGGATGCGACCGGAAAGTGGGTGACGCCCGGCATTATCGCGGGGTTGAGCCAGTTGGGGACGGCCGAAGTGCATGGCGAGGAGAGCGCAAACGACAATTCCGCGCGCGAATCTCCGGCATCTGCCGCGCTGATGCTGGACGGGGCCTATAACCCGAACGAGACGACGATCCCCATTACCCGGGCGGAGGGCGTGACAACCGCTATTGTCGGCCCGGCGACCGGGCGGACACTGTATGCGGGACAGGGCTATGTGGTTTCGCTGGCCGAGGGAACGACGCAGCCGTTCCGGCCCCGGGCGTTCCAGTATGTGGCTTATGGCGAGCGCGGGGCCCGGCTGGCTGGTGGATCGCGGCCTTCGGCGTGGATCGAGATCACCAACGCGCTGGAAGAGGCCAGGCGGCTGCAGAACGGCATTGTTCCGCCGATGCGCGATCAGCATCGTGACCTGCGGGTAACGCGCGAGGACGCGGAGGCGCTGACGCTGGTCCTGCGTGGTGCGCAGCCGTTGCTGGTGCGCGTGGACCGCTTGTCCGATATTCGCCAGGTGCTGAAGCTGCCTGGCATGTACCCCGGTCTTCGGCTGGTGCTGGTTTCGGCGAATGAGGGCTGGATGCTGGCAGACGAGATTGCGCGTGCCGGGGTGCCGGTTATCACGCTGGGGATGAACAACCGGCCGGACAGTTTTGAAGCGCTTGGCGCGACGATGTCGAACGTGGGCCGCCTGGCGGCGGCTGATGTGAAGGTGGCGCTGGGCGTTCCCGACCTCGATCCTTCGTTTCAGCCGCGCAACCTGCCACACCATGCGGGCAATCTTGTGGCGCAGGCGCGGCTTCCGGGCGGTGTGGGACTGACGTGGGATCAGGCCTTTGCGGCGATCAGCCGGACGCCGGCGGAAATCTTCGGTCTTTCCAGCTATGGCGTGCTGCGGCAGGGGGCGCAGGCCGATATCGTGGTCTGGTCGGGTGACCCGCTGGAGCTTGCGACCCATGTGGAGCAGCTGTTCATCCGGGGTGTTCCGCAGAGCCTTGAAAGCCGGCAGACGAAGCTGGCGCGACGCTATATGCCGGGCCGGGACCGGACGCAGCTGCCGGAGGCATATCGGCGCTGATATCGCCGGATTTGGGAAAGGATCGACGTGACACTGTTTGTTCTGCTGATCGCCGGGTTCGTGATGACACATATCGGGATGGCGACGCCGCCGGTTCGCGATGGGCTGGTGGCGAAAGTGGGCGAGAAGGGCTTTCAGGCCATCTATGCCGTGATTTCGCTGGCGCTGCTGTTCGGTGCGATCCAGATGTACAAGGACCTCGAGCCGCAGATCCTGTGGGTAGCGCCGACAGGGGCCTGGCATGTGGCGACGCTGGTGATGCTGGTGGCATCCATCCTGTTTGTGGGCGCCATCACGCCCGCGAACAAGGCGCTGGCCGGCATGCCGGCAACCGACAGGCCCGCAAGCGGGATGATGCGGATTACCCGGCACCCGATGATGTGGGCGTTCGGCCTGTGGGCGATTGTGCACGCGACGCTTTCGGGCAGCTTGCCCACGGTGATCCTCGCGGTGTCCATCGGGGCGTTGGCGCTGCTTGGCGCGGCGCATCAGGACAGCAAGAAGACCCGGCTGATGGGCGAGACCTGGGCACGATATGAAGCCGAGACGAGCTATTGGCCGCTGGGTGCGCAGATTTCCGGCAAGCAGCCGTGGCGTGCGCTGTGGCCCGGACTGTTCCCTGTGGTGGGCGGCGTTGCGCTTTGGCTGCTGCTGACCTTCGTGCATCCGGTGCTGATGAAGGCACCGATGGTTCCACCTTGGGGATTTGGGCAATGACAGCGACGGAAAGCTTTGCGGGACAGCGGATCTGGATCACGGGGGCATCATCGGGCATCGGGGCCGGGATGGCCCGGGCGTTCGGCAGGGCCGGGGCGACGGTAATCCTTTCCGGCCGGAACCGCGCGGCCCTGGCGGCGGTTGCGGCCGACGTGCCCGACCCGGTGATCCTGCCGTTCGAGGTGACGGACCTGGCGGCGTTGCCGGCCATTGTGCACCATGCGGGTCGGGTGGACGTGCTGATCAACAATGCCGGAATTTCGCAGCGCGGGCTGTGCGAGGACACGGTGATGGATGTGTACCGCACCATCCTGGAAGTGGATTTCTTCGCGCCGGTGGCGCTGACGAAGCTGGTGCTGCCCGCCATGCTAGCGCGCGGAAGCGGGCATGTGGCGGTGACCGCCAGCGTTGCCGGCAAGGTCGGCTCTCCGCAGCGGACGGGCTATTCGGCTGCCAAGCATGCGGTGATGGGGTTTTACGATTCGCTCAGGACCGAAGTTGCCCATCGCGGCGTGGCGGTGACGACCATCGTGCCCGGCTTTGTGCGGACCGAGATCGGTGCGAGGGCGCTGACCGGTGACGGGAGCGTGAAGGGCGCGGGCGACGATGATGTGGATGCAGGCATTTCCGCCGATGCGGCGGGCGCCATCATCCTGGCCGGGTTCGCGGCCGGGCTGCGCGAGATCCCGGTGGGCGGCAACGGGCCGGAGATGGCCTTGCTGGACCTGAAGCGGCAGGACCCCGACGCCCTGTTCGACCTGATGGGCCATATGGGGCAGGCCGTGGTGCAGAAATTCAAGAACCAATAACATCGGGGACTGCGATTGATGGGCAAGATCGGGACCTGGCCGGGCATGGCGCATCGCGAGGTGCGCGGCCGGATCGAATATACCAGCCGAAAGCCGGGGCTGGAGGGGGTCGTTCGCGGCGGAGAGACCTTTGCCTTCACGCACCACGGCGACGGGCGCACCACGCTGCGTGCACATTGCTGCATCGAGGAGCCGTCGCCCACGGTGATGCGGGATATCATCTACTCGCTGGACGAGGCCGGCCGGCCGTTCGACTGCCTGATCCGGCTGACGGTCGGCGACCGTTTCATGGGGGCGGGCATGGTGGTGTTCGACCATGTGGAGGGCACCGTTTCGTGCGACAGCCATGGGCCGGCCATCGGCCGGATTGGCCAGACGCTGCCGATCGGGGGGCCGCTGGACGGGTTCGGGACCCACCCCATCGTGGGCGATGCCTATATGACGAAGTGCATGGACCTTTCGAAGGGCCCGCACCGGCGCGAGCTCCGCTGCCTGCTTCCTTCTGCCGACCACAGGGGCGCCACGCAGCCGATGATCGCGGAGGTGCGGATCGGGCTGGCGTATGTGGGTGACGAGGAGGCGACCTGCCCGGCGGGGACCTTTGCCTGCCATCATTTCCGGTTCGTGGACGAGAGCCCGACCGGAATGGGCGGGAAGGCGCACCCCGATTACGACATGTGGGTGACCGCCGACGATGACCGGCTGTTCGTGAAGGGCGGGGTCGGTGGCTATATGGCGACCTGGTACGAACTGGTCGAGCTGGCGCGATAGGGCCGGCACCCTTGCAGAAAAGAGGGTGCGGTCGGGCTGGTGCTGTGCCAGCATGTGGCGGTGGACACCGGGCGAACGATCCTTTTGGGCTCTGTGGTGGTGCTCGGGCTTGCGCTGGGGCTGGCGGCGGATGCTGCCGGGGTGCGGCCGCATATCTGGGCGCCGTTACTCCTGACTGTCATCTTACTGGTTTATCGGGCGTTGAATGCGCCCGTTTCGACCGATCATGCGCCCGTGCCGCTGAGGCCGAGGGCGAACCCGCCACCCGGCCAATCGGCCAGGGAGCCGGTTGTTGCAGGCGACTGGATCGGGATAGACGCGCTGGCTGATCCTTCGCTGGTGGTTTCAGCCGATTGGCGCGTGCTGGCGGCCAATGAAGGGGCACTCGGGCTGTTCGGACAGCGGATCGTGAGCGTGGATCTTCGGCAGACGGTGCGGCACCCCGTGGTACTGGATGCCGTGCGGCTGGCGATGCAGGGGCAAAGCCCCACGCTGCGGGAGGTGACGACTCTGGGGGCGCGGGACGGTGCGTTCCGGGTGCGTGTGGTGGCGCTGGACGACGGGCGGATGCTGCTGACCTTCAGCGATGTGACGCAATCGCGGTTGACGGAGCGGATGCGTGTGGATTTCGTGGCGAATGCGAGCCACGAACTGCGCACGCCACTGGCGAACATTTCCGGTTTCATCGAGACGCTGCTGGGACCGGCGGCCGAGGATGCGCCGGCGCGGCGGCGGTTTCTGGACATCATGAGCCGGGAGGCGGGCCGGATGTCGCGCCTGATCGACGACCTGCTTTCGCTCTCGCGGATCGAGCTGGACAAATATGTGCGGCCACAGACCATGCTGGATCTGCCGCCGCTGCTTTCGGACGTGGGAAAGACGCTGGCGATGCGGCTGGAGGGCGACGGGCGCAAGCTGATGCTGGAGGTGGAGCACGACCTGCCCCAGGTGGTGGCGGACCGCGACCAGATTTTGCAGGTGCTGCACAACCTGGTTTCCAACGCGCTGAAATATGGGCGCAGCGGATCGCCGATCACGCTTTGCGCCGTGCGCGAGCCGGTGACCCGGGGCGAAGAGATGGTACGGGTTTCGGTGCGCGACGAGGGCGATGGCATTGCGCCCGAGCATCTGCCGCGGCTGACGGAGCGGTTTTACCGAATCGACACCGGACGGTCGCGATCGATGGGGGGCACCGGCCTTGGCCTTGCGATCGTGAAGCACATCGTGGAGCGGCATCGCGGGCGGCTGGACATCAGCAGCCGGCAAGGGGAGGGAACCGTGGTTGCGTTCCTGCTGCCAATTCACCCGCAGACGGCGCGGGCTGCCGAGACGGATGGTGCGGCAGAATTGGGGGGTTCGCCGGGTTCGGCCGGAGTTTTTCCTGCGCCGCCGGATGCGGCGTCACAAAACCGCAACGAGTCGGTAACATAAGCCGCACCATCCATCTCTAGAGGGAGCTGGATGGTTCTTGCCACGAGGGCGGGTGCCGACCGTATTTTCCCGCAATTGCAGGGGGTTCCTTGGTCCAGTCGACCCGATTCCGGCGATTCTCGCTGCTTGCGGCCTTGGTGGCTGTGACATCTGCCGTGGGTGGCTGTTCCGATTCGCGGACCCAGATCCGCGTTGTCGGCTCGTCGACGGTGTTTCCGTTCACAACGGCGGTTGCCGAGAATTTCAGCCGGAACAATGCCGAGTATATGGCCCCTATCGTGGAAGCGACGGGCACGGGCGGCGGCATCAAGCTGTTCTGTGCGGGCCTTGGTTCTCGCTATCCCGATGTCGCCAACGCTTCGCGGCGGATGAAGGCCAGCGAGCTTGCGGATTGCCATAAGAACGGCGCGCGCGACGTGGTGGAAATCAAGGTCGGGATCGATGGCGTCGTGCTGGCGCAGGGCAAGGGCGGAACCCCAGTCAATGTGCGGTTGCGGGATGTTTATGCAGCGCTTGCGGCCGACCCGTTCGGCAAGCCGCAGACGGCGCGGACCTGGCGCGATGTGAACCCCGAACTGCCGGACATCCGCATCGAGGTGATCGGCCCGCCGCCGACGTCTGGCACGCGGGATGCCTTCAACGAGCTTTACATGGTGGCCGGCTGCGAAACCGACCCTGGCATGAAGGCGCTTAAGAAGAGCGACGAGGACCGGTTCAAAGCGATCTGCAACAAGATCCGCGAGGACGGCGCCTATGTGGAAGCCGGCGAGAACGACAATCTGATCGTGCAGAAGCTGGGCGGCAACCCGGCCGCCATCGGCGTTCTGGGCTTTTCGTTTCTGGAGCGGAACCTGGATACGCTGCGCGATGTGCGGATCGACGGGGTCGAGGCGACCTACGAGACGATTTCCAATTTCCGATATCCGGCGTCCCGGCCGCTTTATATATATGTGAAGGCGCAGCATGTGCGCGCCATTCGCGGGCTGCGCGCGTTTCTGGATGAATATACCAGCGAGCGGGCCTGGGCCCCCGGCGGTTATCTGGAGCGACGCGGCCTGGTTCCGGCGCCCGAAGCGGTTCGGGTGGCGAACCGCGACCGATCTGACAGGCTGGTCCCGATTACGGCGGACGATCTGGCATGAGCATCGGGTTCGTCTTTCTTGTGGTGCTTGCGCTGGGCGGGATGGCGTTTTGGCTGGGGCGGCAGCGCGGCATGGCCTTTGCGGTCGCTGGTGGCGCGCAGGTCGGGTCTGTTCATTCACGGCCGCAATATCATGGTGCCTTCGTTGCCATCATGGCGGTGCTGCCGGCTTTCCTGGTGTTGGCAATATGGGCGGTGATGGGCGAGGGGCTGGTTTCGCGCGAAGTGCTGTCCGGCTTGCCCGCCGGCGCAGTGGGCGACAGCGATCTGGACCGGTCGGCCTTTCTGTCAGAAGTGCGCGGACTGGTGCGGGGCGATTATGCGGCGGCCTTCAACCCGAGCGCTGACGGTGCGGCGGTTGCCTGGAAGCTGGCATCTGCCCGCTATGGCCTGTTGTTCGGAAGTGCGGCGCTTGCGCTTGGGCTGATGGGCGGGCTGTGGGCCTGGACCAGGCTGAAGCCGGATTTCCGGGCGCGGACCCGGGTCGAGCGGTTCATGATGATCCTGCTGGTGGTGGCGTCGCTGGTCGCGATTTTGACGACCTTCGGGATTGTCGCCAGCCTGGTGTTCGAATCGTTCCGCTTTTTCCAGATTGTGAGCCCGGCCGAGTTCCTGTTCGGGACGAAATGGTCTCCGCAGACCGCGATCCGGGCGGACCAGGTTGGTTCCTCGGGTGCGTTTGGCGCGGTGCCGCTGTTCTGGGGCACCATCTTCATCGGTGCCATCATCGCGATGATCGTGGCCATTCCGCTGGGCCTGATGACCGCGATCTACCTGACGCAATATGCGGCGCCCGGCTTTCGCAAGGTGGCGAAACCCGTTCTGGAGGTGCTGGCCGGGGTGCCGACCGTGGTGTACGGCTTTTTTGCAGCGCTGACGGTGGCGCCGGCGGTTCGGGATTTTGCGATTTCCATCGGCATTTCCAATGCGAGTTCGGAAAGCGCGCTGGCGGCGGGCCTTGTGATGGGTGTGATGATCATTCCCTTCGTGTCGTCGATGGCGGATGATGCGCTGACGGCGGTTCCTTCATCGATGCGCGATGGATCGCTTGCGATGGGCGCGACCCCTTCGGAGACGATCCGCAAGGTGATGATCCCTGCGGCGCTTCCCGGCATCGTGGGGGGCGTGCTGCTGGCGGTTTCGCGCGCCATCGGGGAGACCATGATCGTGGTGATGGCGGCCGGCCTTGCCGCAAACCTGACGGTGAACCCCTTCAATTCGGTGACGACGGTGACGGCGCAGATCGTGGCGCTGCTGACCGGGGACCAGGAGTTCGACAGCGCCAAGACGCTTTCCGCCTTTGCGCTGGGGCTGGTGCTGTTCCTGGTGACCCTTGCGCTCAACATCTACGCCCTTGCGGTCGTGAAAAAGTATCGGGAAGCCTATGACTGAGGTTGCAGTGACCCCGAACGGCATGGCGGGAAAGACGGACCTGTCGGCTGCGCCGACGGCTGGTAGTTCGGACCTGTCGGCTGCGCCGACGGCGTGGAATTCCGACGAAATGCAGGCGCGGATACGCCGCCGGTATCGGCAGGAGCGCACCTTCAAGGGGCTGGGCATCCTGGCGCTGACGATTGCGGCCGGGTTCCTGGTGTTCTTGATGGTGACGGTGATCGGCAGCGGCTGGAACAGCTTCCGGCAGACGCAGGTGCTGGTGCCGGTGACGTTCGATGCGGCGCGTCTGGGGATCGGGATCGAACAGGCCAAGGCGGACCCCAGGGCGCTTTCGCGTGCCAACTTCCAGGGTGTGATGGCGGATTCGGTGGAGCGCAGTTTCGGTGATGACGCGCAGCTGGTTTCGGACGGCGCCTGGCTTGCGCTGCGCAAAGCGGTGGAGGCGGACCCGGCCATCATCGGGACGACGCAGCCGATGTGGCTTATCGCGACATCGAACATGGACCAGCTTTCCAAGCGCCAGATCGACCTTGATGCTGACCAGGCGAACCGGCCGGTGAACGACTTCGAGATTGCAGCGTGGAACCGGCTTGAGGCCGACGGAAAGCTTCGCACGGTTTTGAACCGGACGTTTCTTGGCGGCGCGGATTCGGTGGACCCCGAGCTTGCCGGCATCTGGGGGGCGCTGAAGGGGAGCTTCCTGACGCTGCTGGTGACGCTGGCGATCAGCTTCCCTGTCGGGGTGCTGGCGGCGATCTATCTGGAAGAGTTTGCAGCGAAAAACCGGTGGACCGACATCATCGAGGTGAGCATCAACAACCTGGCGGCGGTGCCATCCATCATCTTTGGTCTGCTGGGGCTTTCGGTGTTCCTGAACACCATGAACATGCCGCGATCTGCGCCCGTGGTGGGCGGCCTGACGCTGGCGCTGATGACGCTGCCGGTGATCGTGATTGCCAGCCGGGCTGCGATAAAGGCGGTTCCGCCCTCCATTCGGGATGCGGCGCTGGGGATTGGCGCCAGCCGGGTGCAGGTGGTTGCCCACCATGTGCTTCCGCTGGCGCTGCCGGGCATGCTGACGGGCACGATCCTGGGCATGGCGCGGGCGCTGGGCGAAACGGCACCGCTGCTGATGATCGGGATGCGCGCGTTTCTGACCAGCGTTCCGCAGGGGCTGACGCAGCCGGCGACTGCGCTTCCGGTGCAGATCTTCATCTGGTCCGATAATGTGTCGCGGGGCTTTGTGGAGAAGACGAGCGGTGCGATCATCGTGCTGCTGGTGTTCCTGCTGACGATCAACAGCCTTGCAATCTATCTCCGCAACAGGTTCGAGGTGCGCTGGTGAACGAGTTTACGATGACGATGCCCGAGGCCGGTGTTTCTGTCGGGACGACGCGGCCCAAGATGACGGCGCGCGACGTGAAGGTTTCCTATGGCGATATCGAGGCGCTGAAGGGCGTTTCGATCGATGTTTCGACCGAGGACGTGACGGCCTTCATCGGCCCGTCTGGCTGCGGGAAATCGACATTTCTGCGGTGCCTCAACCGGATGAACGACACGATTGCAAGCGCCCGGTTTTCCGGTTCGATCGAGCTGGACGGGCATGACATCTATTCCCCCGACATGGACGTGGTGCAGCTTCGCGCACGGGTCGGCATGGTGTTCCAGAAGCCCAATCCGTTTCCCAAGTCGATCTACGAGAATGTTGCCTATGGGCCGCGTATCCACGGGCTGGCTTCGAAGAAGGCGGACATGGACGCCATTGTCGAGAAATCGCTCCGCCGGGCCGGGCTTTGGGATGAAGTGAAGGACCGGTTGCAGGATTCCGGAACCGCCCTTTCGGGCGGGCAGCAGCAGCGGCTGTGCATTGCACGGGCGATTGCAGTGAACCCCGAAGTGATCCTGATGGACGAGCCGGCCTCTGCGCTGGACCCGATCGCAACTGCGAAGATCGAGGAGCTGATCGACGACCTTCGCGGGCGCTATGCCATCGTGATCGTGACGCACAATATGCAGCAGGCGGCGCGGGTGAGCCAGAAGACGGCCTTTTTCCACCTCGGAACCCTGGTGGAATATGGCGACACGCGGGAGATATTCACCAACCCGAAGCAGCCCCGCACCAAGGATTATATCACCGGCCGGTACGGCTGAGGAGACGAACATGCCACAATCGCCAAGCGGAAACACCCCCACCGCCCATACCGTCCGTTCGTTCGACCAGGAGATTGAGGAGCTTCGATCGCTGATCGGGCAGATGGGCGGGCTTGCCGAAGCGCAGGTATGCGATGCCGTGGATGCGCTGATGCGGCGCGATGCGGATGCCGCGAAGCTGGTGGTGGCGCGGGATACCGAGCTTGACCGGATGGAGACCGAAGCCGAGCGCATGGCTGTGACCATCATCGCGCTGCGAGCGCCGATGGCGGACGACCTTCGCGAGATTGTCGCCGCGCTGAAGATTTCCGCGATCATCGAGCGGATCGGGGATTATGCGAAGAACATCGCCAAGCGGGTGCCGGTTCTGACGCAGGCTGCGCCCATCGCGCCCATGGTCATCATCCCGGAAATGGCGCGGGTTGCTGCCTCCATGATCCGCGATGCGCTGGACAGCTATGTGGACCGGGATGCCGACCTTGCGCGGCAGGTGATGGAGCGAGACCAGCGCGTGGACGAGTTCTACAATTCGCTGTTCCGGTCGCTGTTGACCTACATGATGGAGAACCCGCACCACATCACGGCATCGGCGCACCTGCTGTTTATCGCGAAGAACCTTGAACGGGTGGGCGACCATGCGACCAACGTTGCCGAGATGGTGCATTTTTCGGTGACGGGCGAGCATGTCGGCGAACGCACGAAGACCGACCAAACTGCGACCATGATCATATCCGATCAACAGTTCGACCAATAGGGAGACTGCAATGCGCCCGAAAATTCTGCTTGTGGAAGACGACGCCAACCTTGTGGAGCTGATCCGCTACAACCTGGACAAGGAAGGTTTCGATGTCGTTTCAACGCCCGACGGCGAGGAGGCGCTGGTTCTGGCTGAGGAAGACCGGCCCGATGTGGTGATTCTGGACTGGATGATCGCCAACCTTTCCGGGATCGAGGTGTGCCGGCGGCTCCGCCGGTCCGCCGAGACGGCGAACCTACCCATCATCATGCTGACAGCGCGGGCCGAGGAAAGCGACCGGGTGCGCGGGCTGGAGACCGGGGCGGACGATTATGTGACCAAGCCGTTCAGCCCGCGCGAGCTGGTGGCGCGCGTTCGGGCGCTGCTGCGCCGCCTGCGGCCGGCGCTTTCGGGCGGGCATCTGGATTATGGCGGCATCATCATGGACACGTCGGCCCACAAGGTTACGCGCGATGGCGTGCAGGTCCAGCTTGGGCCGACCGAGTTCCGACTGCTGCGCCACTTCCTGGAGCATCCGGGCCGGGTGTTCAGCCGCGAGCAGCTGCTGGATGCGGTGTGGGGCCGTGATGTGTATGTGGAGCAGCGCACGGTGGATGTGCACATCCGGCGGCTTCGAAAGGCGATCAACGGCGATGACCTGCCCGATTTGATCCGGACGGTGCGATCAGCGGGCTACGCGCTCGATTCCGAGGCTTCGTTGAAGATGGCCAGCTGACGGGGCTTTCCGAATCCGGCCAGTGCACCGGAGGGCGAAGCCGGACTTGGAGGCATCAGGTTCGCCACGCTGTGCAGTTGTGGTTTTGCGTGGGTTTTCGATGCTTGTGATTTTACAACCACGAAACATGCTCTAGGGAACGCCGCACTCGGGGGACCTTGGGAGATTTGCGCATGACCATTCGTTTCGACAATCGGGTTGCCATCGTGACGGGTGCCGGCGGCGGGCTTGGCCGCCAGTATGCGCTGGACCTGGCTGCGCTGGGCGCGAAGGTTGTCGTGAACGATCTTGGCGGCGGGCGCGATGGTTCGGGCGGGAGCCTTTCGGCGGCGCAGGCCGTGGTCGACGAGATTGTGGCCGCTGGTGGCGAGGCAATGGCTAATGGCGCTTCTGTGACGGACGCAGACGGCATCTTCGCGATGGTGGAAGCGGTGAAGGCGAAGTGGGGCCGGATCGATATTCTGGTGAACAATGCGGGCATTTTGCGCGACAAGACCTTTACGAAGATGACGCTGGATGATTTCCGGGCCGTTATCGAGGTGCACCTGATGGGAAGCGTGATCTGCACCAAGGCGGTTTGGGACCTGATGCGGGAGCAGGCCTATGGCCGGATCCTGATGACGACGTCTTCGACCGGGCTTTACGGCAATTTCGGGCAGGCCAATTATGGCGCTGCGAAGCTGGGCCTTGTGGGGCTGATGAAGACGCTGGCGCTGGAAGGCGCGAAGTACAATGTCCGCTGCAACACGATTGCACCGCTGGCGGCAACCCGGATGACCGAAGACCTGATGCCACCCGAACTGCTGGCGAAGATGGGACCGGAGACGGTTGCACCGGCTGCCGTTTACCTGGTGAGCGAGGATGCTCCGACGAACGTGGTGCTGAACGCGGGCGGCGGCGGGTTCGAGGCGGCGCATGTGACGCTGACCAAGGGCATCCATGTGCCGGCGGATTCGATGACGGCGGAAACGGTGGCTGCGCGGATTGCCGAGATTCGCGACCGGGCCGGCGAAATTGTGCCGGATACGGGTTCGGCGCAGGCCCAGGCGGCACTGGCAGGCTGAGCGGTGTCTTGATGGCGTGCAGCGGTTGACCTGTGGGCGAGCACGCGCGCCATATATTCAGCTTGGGCTGAGGCAGGCAGTTCTGGGGCGGCGCGGTTGGGATGCTGCAACATAAATTTCATCGCGGTGCGGTCTTGACCGGGCGTTGGTCAGACCTTATCTCCTCCCCTGTTAGCACTCGCCAAGGTAGAGTGCTAAACGCGTGCGGGTGGGGCTTTGCCGTCGGGTTTGTCCTGCCCTTGCGCGCTTTTGCAAACTGAAGCGACAAGAGGGACATTCATGACATTCACCCCATTGCACGACCGCGTGCTGGTTCGCCGCGTTGAGGCCGAGGAAAAGACGGCCGGCGGCATCATCATTCCGGACAGCGCCAAGGAAAAGCCGCAGGAAGGCGAAGTCGTCGCCGTTGGCCGTGGCGCCAAGGACGACGATGGCGACCGGATCGAGATGGACGTCAAGGTTGGCGACAAGATCCTGTTCGGCAAGTGGTCGGGCACAGAAGTCAAGGTCGATGGTGAAGACCTCATCATCATGAAGGAAAGCGATATTCTCGGCTTGATGGCCTGAGGACGGCGTTTTTCCGGCCAGAGGCCCCGGATCATGTCCGGGGCGACGAAAATTGAGGGAATAGAAAAATGGCAGCTAAAGAAGTAAAGTTCGGGCGTGATGCCCGCGAACGGATCCTGCAGGGCGTGGACATCCTCGCCGACGCAGTGAAGATTACCCTGGGCCCCAAGGGCCGCAACGTGGTGATCGAGAAGAGCTTCGGCGCTCCGCGCATCACCAAGGACGGCGTGACCGTTGCCAAGGAAATCGAACTCAAGGACAAGTACCAGAACATCGGTGCGCAGATGGTCCGCGAAGTTGCTTCCAAGACCAACGACATTGCCGGCGACGGCACGACCACTGCGACCGTTCTGGCGCAGGCGATCGTTCGCGAGGGCTTGAAGTCGGTTGCGGCCGGCATGAACCCGATGGATCTGAAGCGCGGCGTCGACCTTGCTGTCATCCGGGTGGTGGAAGACCTGAAGAAGCGTTCCAAGCCGGTTTCCAACTCGGCTGAAATCGCGCAGGTCGGCATCATTTCCGCGAACGGCGACGTTGTGGTTGGCGAGAAGATCGCCGAAGCGATGGAAAAGGTCGGCAAGGAAGGCGTGATCACCGTGGAAGAGGCCAAGGGCCTCGATTTCGAGCTCGACGTTGTGGAAGGGATGCAGTTCGACCGCGGTTATCTGAGCCCCTACTTCATAACCAACGCCGAGAAGATGCAGGTGGAACTCGAAAACCCCTACATCCTGATCCATGAAAAGAAGCTTTCGAACCTGCAAGCCATGCTGCCGGTGCTCGAAGCTGTCGTGCAGTCGGGCCGCCCGCTGCTGATCATCGCGGAAGATGTTGAAGGCGAAGCGCTTGCAACGCTTGTGGTCAACAAGCTGCGCGGTGGCCTGAAGGTCGCGGCTGTGAAGGCGCCTGGCTTCGGGGATCGTCGCAAGGCGATGCTGGAAGACATCGCGATCCTGACATCGGGTGAGATGATCTCGGAAGACCTGGGCATCAAGCTGGAGAATGTGACGCTTCAGATGCTGGGCCAGGCCAAGAAGGTTACCATCGACAAGGACAACACCACGATTGTGGATGGTGCCGGTAACAGCGAGACGATCAAGGGCCGGGTCGAGCAAATCCGGGCGCAGATCGAGACCACGACGAGCGACTATGACCGCGAGAAGCTGCAGGAACGACTTGCGAAGCTCGCCGGCGGGGTTGCCGTGATCAAGGTCGGCGGCGCAACCGAAGTGGAAGTGAAGGAGCGCAAGGATCGGGTTGACGATGCCCTGCACGCCACCCGCGCTGCTGTCGAGGAGGGCATTGTCCCCGGCGGCGGTACGGCGCTTTTGTATGCGACCAAGGCGCTTGACGGCATGAAGGGCGCGAACGACGACCAGACGCGGGGCATCGACATCATCCGTCGTGCGTTGCAGACGCCGCTTCGCCAGATCGCCCAGAACGCCGGCCATGATGGTGCGGTCGTTGCAGGCAACCTGCTTCGCGAAAACGACGAAACGCGCGGGTTCAACGCCCAGACGGACGTCTATGAGAACCTGGTGGCTGCCGGTGTTGTCGACCCGACCAAGGTTGTCCGCACGGCGCTGCAGGATGCGGCTTCGGTTGCCGGCCTGCTGATCACCACCGAGGTGACCATTGCCGAACTGCCCGACGACAAGCCTGCCGGTGGCGGCATGCCCGGCGGCATGGGCGGCATGGGCGGCATGGACTTCTGATCCAGGCGGCCGCCATCGGTGCGCAGCACTGGTTGGCGGACTCGCTAAAATCATGGACGGAATGCACAAGGGCGGGGGGAAACCTCCGCCCTTTTGTTGTGTACGATAAAGCCGGGTTTATTTGACCGATACACTATCCCTCTCGGTCTGGCATTCGCGCAGGCTCTGCCATCGTCCGCTTCTTCCGCCCCTTTGCCCGGCGCAATGCGCCTGCTATCACATTGTGGCGACTGGCTGGGGGGCGGGCGCGTGACACACACCGCGCGACACACATTGGGAGTTACCATCATGAAGACCGCATTTCTTGCCGGGTTCGCGCTGCTTGCCTGCGCGCCGGCCATTGCTAAACCCGCTGCCACTGGAGCTACGATGCAAGATACGCCCCTTATCGACCGCATGAAGCTGTTCGGGAACCCGACGCGCGCGCAGGGGCGGCTTTCGCCTGACGGCAAGTGGCTGAGCTGGATTGCGCCTTCCAACGGGGTGCTGAACGTGTGGGTGGCGCCAGCCGACGCGCCCGACAAAGCGCGGGTGCTGACGAAGGAAGCGAAGCGGCCCATCCGCCAGCATTTCTGGGCGCCAGACAGCAGCATGATCATGTTCATAAACGATGTGGGCGGGAGCGAGGATTTCGCGCTGTTCGGCGTGAAGGTGGCGGGCGGGGACCCGGTGAACTTCACACCGTTCGAGAAGACGACGGCGCAGATCGTGGGCACATCGCATACGCACCAGGACCGGGTGCTGGTGGGGCTGAACAACCGGGACCAGCGCTGGCATGATGTGCATTCGCTGGAGCTGGCGACCGGCAAGCTGACCCTGGTGAAGCAGAATGACGGCTATTCCGGGTTCATCGCGGACGAGCACTTGAAGCTGCGGGTGGCGGTGAAGCCCAATGCGGCCGGCGGGCAGGATTATTTCCGGATGGTGGACGGCAAGATCGCCGGCGAGCCGTTCGTGACGTACGGGCTGGACGATAGCCAGACGACGCAGCCGTTCGGCTTTTCGGTGGATGGGAAGACGCTTTACTGGATCGATGCGCGTGGACGCGACACGGCGGCGGCGTTTGCGATGGATTTCGAAACCGGCACGATGACGAAGCTGGCCGAGGACCCGCGCGCCGACGTGGACGGGGTGCTGGCGCATCCGGTGACGGGGAAGGTGGAAGCCGTTTCGGTGAACTACCTGAAGCCGGAATGGAAGATCCTGGATGTGGCAGTGAAGGATGACATCGCCACGCTGGATGCAAAGCTGGGGCGCTGGATGCTGTCTTCGCGGACGGATGCCGACGACAAGTGGGTGGTGGCGACCGACAACAGCAACGCGGCATCTGCGACATGGCTGTATGACCGCAAGACGAAGGGGCTGACGAAGCTGTTCGACAGCCGGCCCGAGCTGGCGGGTGCGCCGCTGGCGACGATGAAGCCGGTGGAGATACAGTCCCGCGATGGGAAGACCATGGTCAGCTATCTGACGTTGCCGCCTTCGGCCGGGGACAAGCCTGCCAAGCCGCTGCCGATGGTGCTGCTGGTGCATGGCGGGCCATGGGCGCGGGATGGCTATGGCTTTGACCGGGACGCACAATTCCTGGCGAACCGGGGCTATGGTGTGCTGCAGGTGAACTTCCGGGGCTCGACCGGGTTTGGCAAGGGCTTCACCAACGCCGGGAACGGCGCGTGGGGCCGGGAAATGCACGACGACCTGCTGGACGCGGTGAACTGGGCCGTGGCGCAGGGGTTTGCGGACCCGAAGAAGGTGGCGATCATGGGGGGCTCCTATGGCGGCTATGCGACGCTGGCGGGGCTTACCTTTACGCCGGAGACCTTTGCGTGCGGCGTGGATATCGTGGGGCCATCCAACCTGGCGACCTTGCTTTCGACGGTGCCGCCCTATTGGGAAAGCTTCCGCAAGCAGCTGATCCAGCGGATGGGAGACCCGGACACCGAGGAAGGGCGCAAGTGGCTGAAGGAGCGCTCTCCGCTGACCTACGCCGACCGGATCGTGCGGCCCCTGCTGATTGGGCAGGGCGCGAATGACCCGCGGGTGAAGCAGGCGGAAAGCGACCAGATCGTGGCCGCGATGCAGGCGAAGAACATTCCTGTTACTTATGTGCTATTTCCGGATGAAGGGCATGGCTTTGCCCGGCCTGAAAACAACATTGCCTTCATGGCGGTGACGGAGAATTTCCTGAGCCAGTGCATCGGCGGGCGGGCCGAGCCCATCGGCGGGACTGTGGCGGCATCCTCTGCAAAGGTGCCGCATGGGGCAGAGTATGCGCCGGGGCTGAAGGCGGCGCTGGGGACGGCGCCGGGGACTGCGAAGTGATACCAAGCCCCGGTGATGAGAAGCCGCCGCGTCGGCGGAACGCCGCAAGCGCGACCGCGCGCCGGCCGTCAGGCCGAACTCGATAAGTTTTCCTTATCGAGCGCCGGGATAAGAGGAGCCACTGGCGATGTGGTTCCTGCTGGCGCACGCGCTGCTATCCGGAGCGATCATTGCGATCGCTCCGGACGCGGCGCGCCGCTGGCCTTCGGTGGGTGGGCTTATCGTTTCGCTGCCGCTGATTTCCATCCTGACCTTCGTGTAGTTGTGGCTGGAAACGCGGGATGTGGGGGCGGATTGCGGAGCTTTCACAGAGCACCTTCTGGTTCCTGCTGCCATCCCTGCCGATGTTCCTGATCCTGCCTGCCCTTCTGCGGGGCGTGGTTGGGTTCTGGGCGGCGCTGGGCCTTGCCGTCGGGATTACGGCGCTGCTGTATCTGGGGTTTTTCTGGCTGGCGCCGAAGGTTGGGATTTCGCTTTAGAGCGATACTCGTTCTGATGCAGTCGGAACGCGTATCGCTCTAGGCCGGCTCTCAGCCGTTGTGCACCGTGTCGATGACCACCATCAGGCGGCGTTCGCCTGTGGTTGAGATGGGCGGAGATCGGTGGAGGCAGGGGGCGTGGCAGCAGCCGTCTGCTCCAGGGTAAGCAAGGCCCTTGAACAGGCCGATCCAGCCTGTGGGTACGCGCTCCAGCGGGCCTTGGGGCGCGCCGGGGGGGCTGTAGTCGGTGCCGGGGCCGGCGAGCGTCTGGATCAGGCGGATGTCTGTGTAGTCTGCATGGACACGGGTGCAGGCGTCGCCTGTGACGCCTTCAACGCGCACGGCGATAGAGGGGGTGCCCATCATATCGGAAAAGCGGATCGCGAGCGCGTGCAGCATATCCTGCAGGGCAGGCGGGGCCTCTGCAAACTGGGTTGCGACGGACTGCGCTGGTCCTTCAGATCGCCATGAGAAGGGGGCCATTGCAAGGAGGTTTGCAACCCAGGATTCGGTGGGCGGCAGGGCGGGATCCAGCAAGAGCGGCGTTGCCCTTCCGTGGATTGCCGACCAACTGTCGGGCGCAATGACGGGGTTGGCGCGGCCTGGCATCAGGCTGCCTCCGCTTCTTGGCCCCAGACGGGGAAGGGGTCTGGAAGGTGGGCCCACTGGCCTGGTGCAAAGGTCTTTTCTTTCACGAGGCACTGGTCGAGCCGCTTTTCGATCCAGGCGCGATCCATTCCGATGCCGATGAACACCAGTTCCTGGCGGCGGTCCCCCCACATCGGGTCCCATTTGGCGCGGACCATGCTTTCGAAAGTATCGCCATCTGGCCAGCGGTTTTTCGGGACGGCTGCCCACCAGCGGCCAAGAGCCTGGCTTGTGACCTGGGAGCCGGCCTGACTCATCTCTCCGAGCCAGTCGGGCCGGGTCGCCAGCCAGAAATGGCCCTTGGCCCGCACTACGCCCGGCCAAGTTAGGTTGAGGAACTTGCGGAACTTTACGGGATCGAAGGGGCGGCGCGCGCGGTAGACGAAACTTTCGATCCCATATTCGACGCTTTCGGGCACATGGTCTGCAAAGCCGTAGAGTTCCTTTGCCCAGAGCGGGTTCATCTCTGCCTTGCCCTCAGTGAACAGGCCGGTGTCGAGGATGGATGCCAGCGGAACCCGGCCATGGTCTGCCTCTACCACCCTTGCATCGGGGTTGAGCGAGCGGATGAGCTTGCGGACGATCTCCAGCTCGGTGGCGCTGGAGACCTTGTTGAGGACGATGACGTCGGCAAACTCGATCTGTTCGACGAGAAGCGCGACCAGCGAGCGGGTGTCTCCCTCGCCGGCGGTTTCGCCGCGGTCAGCGAGGAAATCGCTGCTGCTGTAGTCTTTCAGGAGATTGGCGGCGTCCACGACTGTCACCATCGTGTCGAGCCGGGCAACGTCCGAGAGGCTGTCTCCGGCTTCGTCGGTGAAGCTGAAGGTGGCGGCGACAGGCATGGGCTCGGAAATGCCGGTGGACTCGATGACCAGGCAATCGAAGCGGCCGGCTTCTGCCAATGTGCGCACCTCCTTCAGCAAATCATCCCTGAGGGTGCAGCAGATGCAGCCGTTGGTCATCTCCACCAGTGTCTCGTCGGCCCGGGCCAGTACGGCTTCGCCGCCGCGAACCAGATCGGCGTCTATGTTCACCTCCGACATGTCGTTCACGATGACGGCCACGCGGCGGCCTTCGCGATTGGCGAGGATGTGGTTCAGAAGCGTGGTCTTGCCGGCACCCAGGAAGCCGGACAGCACGGTGACGGGAAGCAGATCGGCAGGCATGAAGTCTCCTGGAAAAAATGAGATGTTATTACATTTCTTCTAGCCTGTGATGCACCGCAGGTGCAAGGGCTAGTGATGCACCGCAGGTGCGGGGGCTAGTGATGCACCGCAGGTGCGGGGGCTAGTGATGCACCGCAGGTGCGGGGGCTAGTGATGCACCGCAGGTGCGGGGGGCTGTGATAGCCAGTGCTCGCTCTAGTTGCCGAAGCCCTCGGCCAGGAAGCGTTCGGCAAGGGCTGCGTGGACGGCTGCGCCTCTGGCCATGACGGATTCGTCGAGCACCATGCGGTTGGAGTGGAGGGCGCAGCAGGAGCGCCAGTCGTCGCCTTCGTGGCTGGCACCGAGGAAGAACATGGCGCCGGGCACTTTTTCGAGGATGTAGGAAAAGTCCTCGGCGCCCATGACCGGGCTGTTGAGGGTGCGCCAGGCGTTTTCGCCCAGCAGCGACTTCACCGTGCGCTCGCCGAAGGCGACGGCATCTGCGTTGCACACGGTGACAGGGAAGCCTTCGGTGAATTCGATGATGGCGGTGGCCCCGTGGGCAGCGGCGATGTTTTCGGCGAGGCGGCGGAGGTTGGCCTGGATTTCGGTGCGGATTGGCGGCGAGAGGGTGCGGATGGTGCCGTAGAGCATTGCGGTTTCGGGGATGACGTTATCTGTGCTGCCAGCGATGATCTGGCCGATGGTGACGACGGCCGGGTCTGCAATGGAGATGGTGCGGGTGACGAGGCTCTGGATGCCGAGCACGATGGCGCAGGCGATGGGGATGGGATCGCAGGCATCGTGCGGCATGGAGGCGTGGCCGCCACGGCCGTTCACGATGATGCGGATCTTGTCTGCCGAGGCCATGAGGGTGCCGGCCTTCCCGGAAATGATGCCATGCGGGGCGTTTGGCATGACGTGGAGGGCGAAAGCAGCATCGGGCAGGGGGTCTAACAGGCCGTCTTCGAGCATGAAGCGGGCGCCGTGATGACCTTCTTCGCCGGGTTGGAACATGAACTGGACAGTGCCGGCGAGCTTGTCGCGGCGGGCTGCGAGGATTCGGGCTGCACCGACGAGCATGGCGACATGGCTATCGTGGCCGCAGGCGTGCATTGCGCCTGGCGTTTTCGATGCGAAGGGGAGGCCCGTGTCTTCGTGCATGGGGAGTGCATCTGAATCGCCGCGCAGGAGGACGGTGCGGCCGTTTTCGCCGCCTTTGAGCGTTGCGACGAGGCCGGTGGTGGATTTGCCTTCGCGCCATTCGAGCGGGAGGCCGGCAAGCGCTGCGCGGATTTTCGCGGCGGTTTTGGGGTTGTGGAGGCCGAGTTCGGGTTCTTCGTGGATGGACCGGCGTAGCGTGACGAGATCTGGCAGGAGTGTTTCGGCGTCTGCGAGCGTGGCTGTCATGGTGGATCCCTTGAAAGCGGAATTTGCGGCAGGTTAGGCGTTCAGGGCTGGGCTGGAAAGGGCGGGTGGATGGACTTTGGCGCCGCAGTGTCTATCGCTGGCCACATACACCAGCATTGCGGGGAGCGGGCGGCAGGATGGAGCAGCTGATCGAGCGGGTCGTCAATATCAGCGACTTCATCTGGGCGGGCCAATGGAGCGGGCAGGAGGTCCTGCCGTTTCCGCCGATGGTTCTGATCCTGCTGGGGGTCGGCCTCTACATGATGGTGGGGCTTCGCTTCTACCCGATCCTGAAGCTGGGGGCTTCGTTTCGCAGCCTGTTTTCCAAGGAGCGAAAGGGCGTGCATGGCGCGGGCGAGATTTCGCCCTTTGCGGCCCTTTCGACGGCGCTTTCGGGGCAGGTCGGCACCGGGAACCTGGTCGGGGTGGCGACCGCGATCACGCTGGGTGGGCCGGGCGCGATCTTCTGGATGTGGATTACCGCGCTGATCGGCATGGCACTGGCCTTTGCGGAGGGATCCCTCGCGATCCGCTACCGCGAGCGGACTCCGGAGGGCGCATATCGGGGTGGACCGATGAGCTACATCATGCAGGGGCTGGGGCCGAAGTGGACCTGGCTGGCCGTGCTGTTCTGCATCGGCACGCTGTTTTCGGCGCTGGTGACGGGGAACGGGATCCAGGCGAACAGCGTTGCGGATTCGATCACGGAACTGACGGGGCTTGAGGAGTGGATCGGCGGGCTGATCGTGGCGATTGCCGTGTTCGTGGTCATTATCGGTGGCATCAAGTCGATCGGCGCGGTGGCTGAGCGCGTGGTCCCGGTGATGGCAGGCGCCTATATCCTGATGGCGCTGCTGGCGATCGTGCTGGACATGGGTTCGATACCCGAGGCGTTAGGGCGGATCTTTCATGGGGCCTTCAATCCGCAGGCGGCGTCTGGCGGGTTCCTGGGGGCAGCGATCATCATCGCGATCCGGGCCGGGGTTGCACGCGGGCTGTTTTCCAATGAGGCGGGGCAGGGCTCCACCCCGATGGCGCATGCGGTAGCGCAGACGGACGACCCGGAAAAGCAGGGGCGGTTCGCCATGCTGGGAACGTTTATCGACACCATCGTGATCTGCACGATGACCGCGCTGGTGATCTTGACGGTGGAGGGGAATTTCACCCACACGCAGCCGGACGGGACGGTGCAACCGGTGCTGCATGTTTGGCAATCGGACCTGACGGGATTTGGAATGACCTCGGGCGCCTTTGCGACGGCGTTTCCCTTCCCGATCGCGGGAATTCCAACAGGGACGTTGGTGGCATCCGTTGCGCTGATTCTGTTCGTGTTCACGACCTTGCTGACCTGGAGCTATTATGGCGAGCGGGCGATCACCTTCCTGTACAACCGGATTTCGGGGGCGAACGCGCGGACGGAATATCGGCTGCACCTGGCGTGGCGGGTGCTGTGGTGCATTGCGATCTTCATTGCCGCCTTCCAGGACCTGACGCTGGTGTGGCGTTTGGGGGATATAGCCAACGCAGCAATGGCGCTGCCGAACCTTGTGGCGCTGGCGGCACTTTCTGGCGTGGTGTTCGCGCTGGCCCGTGGGGAACGGACGGCGGGGCGGGACCATGTTGTGAGGCGATGAGCCGGTGGTGAGCCTTGGCAATGCCTGATCTGTTGGCAGGGGCAGGAGCGGTAATGGCCGCGCACCGGGATGTGCTGGGGCTTGCGCTGCTGCTGCTGTTGTTCGTGGCCTTTGCGGCCGAACGGGTTCCCCCAGTGGTGGTGTCCGTAGGAGGCGTGACACTGTTCATGCTGTTGGGGCTGCTGGATATCGGCATGGCGCTATCGGCCTTTGCCAACCCGGCCCCGATCACGATCGCTGCAATGTTCATTCTATCTGCCGCGCTGATCCGGACCGGGGCCGTGGAAGCGCTGACGACCGGCATCCTGAAGCGTGCCCGGGCGCATCCGATAAGGGCTCTGGCTGAGGTGTTCGGCGGGACGGCGGCGACCAGCGCCTTTCTGAACAACACGCCGATCGTGATCCTGATGATCCCGATCATCCGGCGGCTGGGGCAGCTATTGGACGTTCCGGCGACGCGGCTGTTGATCCCGCTGTCGTATGTGGCGATCCTGGGTGGAACCCTGACGCTGATCGGCACGTCGACGAACCTGCTGGTGGACGGTGTTGCGCGGGAGTTCGGGCAGAGGCCCTTCGGGATTTTCGAGGTGACGCAAGTCGGCCTGGTGGCCCTGGTTACGGGGAGCGTTGCGCTGCTGCTGCTGGGGCCCTGGCTGTTGCCGGCCAGGGCGGAATCGCCGCTGGATACCGAGACCCGGCAAATCATGCTGTCGGAGCTGGAACTTCAGGACCGCTCGGACTGGATTGGCAAGACCATAGGTGATCTTTCGGCGTTGCGCCGTGGCGAGGTGACGCTGGTGGGGCTGAAGCGATCCGGGCGGATCATCCGCGAGGCGCTCGACGAAGTCGTGCTGGTGGCAGGCGATCGGCTGATCATCCGCTGTTCTCCGCAAGAGCTGGTTGCCCTGCTGGCGCACCCGCATGCGCTGGTGGGATTGAAAGGGGTGGGGGATAGCGGCGCGAGCCTGATCGCATCGGGGGCTGCGGGGAAGAATCTTGTCGAGGTGACCATCGGGCCGACCCATCCGTCCATCGGGCGCCCGCTGGCCGAAATTCCCTTCCTGAGCCGGCTCAACGTGCGGCTTTTGGGGGTGGAGCGCGACAATCATGTTCCCGGTCCCGACCTGCAATCCGTCCGGATCAGGCCTGGCGACCAGCTGCTGATCCTGTCCGGGATCGAGGCGCAGCGCGAGCTGAGGAGCAATCCGAACCTGATGGGGCTGACGGCATCACGGCCGCAGCCCTTCCGACGGACGAAGGCCCCGATCGCGATCGGGGCCTTCGCCGGCGCGGTCCTCGCAGCAGCGACCGGCGTGACGGATATCACCACCGCGTCGCTGGCGGCTGTCGGGATTGTTCTGGTGACGAACTGCATTGGCCCGGAGGAAGCATGGGAATCGCTGGACGGGAATGTGCTGGTTCTGATCTTCGCGATGATCGCTATCGGTTCTGCATTGGGGGCTGCGGGCAGTATCGACCTGCTGGTGGGCATGGCGCTTCCGTTTCTGGAGACGGCCTCGCCGCTGCTGCTGTTGATGGGAGTTTATTTTATGACGTCCGTCCTCACGGAAACGGTGACGAACAGCGCCGTGGCCGTGGTGATGACGCCGATCGTGATCGGGCTGGGGGATGCGCTGGGAATCGACCCGCGGCCGTTGATCGTGGCGGTGATGTTCGGTGCATCGGCGAGTTTCGCGACGCCCGTTGGGTATCAGACGAACACGCTTGTCTATGCCGCCGGGGACTACAGGTTCCGCGATTTCCTGCGGATCGGCGTGCCCATGAACATCATTGTCGGCATTGCGACCTGCTTTGCCATCGCGGCGTTTCTGTAGGCCTGCTCTGGTGGGCTTAGTGGGGCTTGCAATTGGAAAGGCGAAATTGATCGATCCTTTCGATGACAGCGGCGCAAAAATCCCGTTGGCCAACGCGCGAACGATCCCATATCGCTGCTGATCGAAGAGACAACCAACCCCGACAGGAGACGTGATTCCCATGATCAATACCAAAGTGAAGCCGTTCAGTGCGCAGGCATACAGGGACGGAAAGTTCCTTGCTGTTTCCGAAGCCGACATTGCCGGGAAGTGGGCGGTCTTCTTCTTCTATCCGGCGGACTGGACATTCGTGTGCCCGACCGAGCTGGAGGATCTTGCCGACCTGCATGGGGAATTCCAGCGCCTTGGCGTCGAGATTTTCAGCGTTTCGACCGACACGCATTTCAGCCATAAGTCCTGGGCGGACCATTCGCCTGCCATCGGCAAGATCAGGTACACGATGATCGGCGATCCTTCGGGCGCGGTTACCAACAACTTCGGCGTGATGCGCGAAGGCCAGGGCCTGGCCGACCGCGGCACCTTCCTGGTGGACCCGGACGGTGTGATCCAGTTCATGGAGATAACGGCCGAAGGGATCGGCCGGAACGCTGCCGAACTGATGCGCAAGGTGAAGGCGGCGCAGTATGTCCGCTCGCACCCCGGTGAAGTGTGCCCGGCCAAGTGGGAAGAGGGCGACAAGACGCTCGCGCCGTCCCTGGACCTTGTGGGCAAGATCTGAGCGGAAAGCCCCGCGCCGACGCTCTGTATGCGTCTGCATGCTGTTGCATGCCCCTGCGGGCCGGACTGTCCGGCCCGCAGGGGGTGCCTGACCCATTGAACGGAACGATGCCATGCTCGACGCCACTCTGAAGCAGCAGCTACAGGCTTATCTCGTCAACATCACACAGCCGGTGGAGCTGGTGATGTCTCTGGATGGATCGCCGAAGTCGCGGGAGCTCGAGGCGCTTTTGAACGATGTTGCGTCGTTGTCGGATAAGGTGGTTGTCGTCCCGAATGGCGCTGACAAGCGCAAGCCGAGCTTCATGATCCGGCGCGCTGGAACCGATATCGGCGTGCATTTCGCCGGCTTGCCGATGGGGCATGAATTCACCTCGCTCGTACTGGCGCTGTTGCAGGTTGGCGGGCATCCTTCCAAAGCGACGAAGGATATGATCGAGCAGGTCCAGTCTCTGGATGGCGATTATAATTTCGAGACCTATTTCTCGCTCTCGTGCCAGAACTGCCCGGATGTGGTGCAGGCGCTGAACCTGATGAGCGTGCTGAACCCGCGCATCCGCCACACTGCGATCGATGGCGCCCTGTTTCAGGACGAGGTGGAGAGCCGCAAGATCATGGCAGTGCCGACCGTGTTCCTGAACGGCGAGACCTTCGCTTCGGGCCGGATGGACATGGAGCAGATCGTCGCCAAGCTGGACACCGGCGCATCCGCCCGGGCGGCTGCCGGCATCAAGGCGAAGGACCCGTTCGATGTGCTGATCATCGGCGGCGGGCCTGCGGGTGCTGCGGCTGCCATCTATGCGGCGCGCAAGGGCATCCGCACCGGTATCGCGACCGAGCGGTTCGGCGGGCAGCTGCTGGACACCATGGGGATCGACAATTTCATCTCGGTGCAGCACACCGAAGGGCCGAAGCTTGTAGCGCAGCTGGAACAGCATGTGCGCGACTATGACGTGGACATCATGAACCTCCAGCGGGCCGACAGGCTGGTGCCGGCAGCGACGCCGAACGGCTTGCACGAAGTGCGGCTGGAAAACGGCGCATCGCTGTTTTCAAAGACGGTGATCATCGCGACGGGCGCGCGCTGGCGGCAGATGAACGCGCCGGGCGAAGACAGCTATCGCAACAAGGGCGTGGCCTATTGCCCGCATTGTGACGGGCCGCTTTACAAGGGCAAGCGGACCGCCGTGATCGGCGGCGGCAACAGTGGCGTGGAAGCGGCGATCGACCTTGCCGGCATCGTCGCCCATGTGACCCTGATCGAGTATGACAGCCTGCTTCGGGCCGACGAAGTGTTGCAGAGGAAACTGCGCAGCCTGCCGAACGTGACGATCATCACGTCGGCCTTGACGACCGAAGTGCTGGGCGACGGCGACAAGGTGACGGGGCTGACCTACATGGACCGGACCGACAACAGCGTTCACGCGGTGACGCTGGAGGGCATCTTCGTGCAGATCGGGCTGGTTCCGAACACGGAATGGCTGAAGGGCGACATCGCGCTGAGCAAGCGCGGCGAGATCGAGATCGACGGGTATTGCGGCACGTCCATCCCCGGCGTGTTCGCGGCCGGCGACGTGACAACGGTGCCCTTCAAGCAGATCATCATCTCGATGGGCGAGGGATCGAAGGCTTCGCTGTCTGCCTTCGATTACCTGATCCG
>Ga0105045_10000448_pt1 | contig 29503 bp, 20 predicted proteins | sample MAT02_FD_78089 | JGI IMG/M metagenome (GOLD analysis project Ga0105045, IMG submission 78089) | Freshwater microbial communities from Lake Fryxell liftoff mats and glacier meltwater in Antarctica - MAT-02 (megahit assembly) | ecosystem: Environmental > Aquatic > Freshwater > Ice > Liftoff... | reverse complement strand
TGCGCCTGTCCAGCCTCCAGGTTTAAACGTATATCCTGCTGCGCCACCTATATCCTCACATATATATACATTAATGTAGCGGTTTGGTGGCCATTGACCTTGAAATACGTTATTGCCTGCAATAACCGCATTCACTTGGGCTTGTCCACTAGTCCCATTTAATGTTAAAGCTGTATTAGTCCTTGTTACACCGTTAAAGCACGTTCCGTTCGGTGCTTTTGTTGCTAAAACGAACTGAAACTCAACGTCTGCTGGCATACCAATAAAATCAGGATGCACAGTATTTGCATCGGCATTCAATAGTCGGAAATCAATATTTAAAACATCAATTGCCGATTGAATTTGCGCCATTGAAATATTTTCTGCACCACCTTGATGCAGGATATGAAAAACAACCGGAAAGGTATATACAACCCCACTTTTTTCTAAAGAAGGAGCTGATTCCTGTTCATTGCTCTTTTCGAGAAGAAACTGTGCGTTCAAATCTGGATGGCTTATCGCTAACTCTTCCATTTTTTTATGTTGCGTACAATATTCTTTTATTTCACCATCTCTCTGGTTTGAATGCACTGTTGATGTTTGTGAGAAAGCAGCTGAAAAGAAGAAAAGACAGCTGGAGAATGCTAATAATTTTATTTTCATAGTTTAAAGAATTTACCTAAATTTAATATAACAAGGGCACAATTTACTCAATATTTGATTAATCTAACACATTTATAAAAAGTTATTCTTGCAATCCCAGAATATATTTTTTAATAATATGAAAGAATAGCAGTGAGTTAGGTTGATTAGCGAAAATTTTGTGGTAATTATTTTGCCTGTGAATTGAATAACGTTTTGAATGTGGAAAGGGTTGGGAAGAATGTTTTGATTAGACCGAATTCTAAACCAACCTTTCTAAAATAAAATTCAAATTACAATAATCTTCTCCCTAAATTTGCCACATGGCTATACAAGAAGCAGAATACAACCGGGTTGAAAAACACTTGCGACGAGATGTTTGGAATGCGTGGCAAACGTATGCATTAATTGAAGTTGGTGACAAAGTGATGGTTTGTCTTTCTGGTGGGAAAGATAGTTACACAATGCTCGAGATTCTCTTGCATTACCAGAAAGAATCGAACATAGCCTTTAGTATTGTGGTTGTGAATTTGGATCAAAAGCAACCTGGTTATCCAGAAGAAGTGTTGCCGACGTATTTATCCAACTTAGGTGTCGAATATAAGATTTTAGAGAAAGATACATATAGTGTTGTTGTAGAAAAAACACGTCCCGGACAAACCATGTGCAGTTTATGTTCACGATTAAGACGAGGAAATTTATACACAATAGCAACGGAGATTGGAGCAACAAAAATTGCTTTAGGTCATCATCGCGATGATGCATTGGAAACATTTTTTATGAATTTATTCAATGGTGCAAAATTGGAAACGATGCCTGCAAAATATAAAACGGATAATGGAGAACACATTGTAATACGGCCGCTGATATTCTGCAAAGAACAAGAAATTGAAATTTATTCTCAAGTGAAAAATTTTCCTATTATTCCGTGTACATTATGCGGTTCGCAAGAAAATATGATGCGAAAAAAGGTGAAAAAAATGATTAAAGAATGGGATGACGAATTTCCAGGTAGATCTACTTCAATTTTTAATGCTTTAAAAAACGTGAAACCTTCGCATTTGCTTGATAATCAACTTTATGACTTTAACGCTTTAATAGGTTAAGTCGGTTTTTGTTGGAATCTAAATTTCATCCAACTGTTCCAAGTCCTGATTAAAATCGTATTGCAAATCTTCGTGAAGTGAACTTACTGCTTTTTTTGCCATTGATAATTGCTGTTCATACATGTTTATCATTTGTTGACTTCGTCTATGCGATGGCTTTAATTGTTTCCAATTAGCGCAAAAATGCAGTAGAATCGTGGCTTCAGTTTCTTTGTTTTTGGAATAACGTATGTACTTTTTTATCGATCGTAAAATTTTGCGTGTACTCTTTTTAACATAATACAAACTGTCTTGATTTACTTTCGAAAACTCAAGATCGATTTCTTCCTTAATTGCACGAACATATTCGGCTTCATCATTAGAATCAATAAGAAGATAACTGAGTAATTCTTTGTTTTCGACCTTAAACTTTGCCAGTTTTAAGCATATTTCGATTAACTCTTGTTCAGAGTATTGTTCAAGTTCTTTTTTTAGGTTGGAGACTGTAACTGGTTTCATTTGGGCTTTGGTTATATTAATTCTTGCAGTTTCAACTTTTTTCAGCTCGGATTAACCTGTATTTGCCCGCCAATTGCTTTAAGAACTTTCATAATCGTAGCAAATTGAGGTTTTGCACCGTCTGATAAAGCTTTATATAAGCTTGGTCGACTTAATCCAGTTTCTTCAGATATTTTTGTCATACCAATCGCTTTTGCGATATGTCCTATTGCATTTATTATATCTGCATTATTTCCTTCTTCCAAAACATGGTTGAGGTATTCCGCAATCATTTCCTTATTATCCAAATAGGCAGCTATTTCAAATTTTGGAGTCCCCATTGTTTTTTTATTCATTTAATTTTTCCAGATATCTTAACCACTTCTCAAATTCTTCTGTTTTTTTGATAAAGAGCATAAAAACTGTATCTAATTGGATACAAATTTACGAATTAGAACGAATAATTCTATAAATATAAGACCTATAACACTTAACTATTCCACCTGCATGGATTATTCCCTTCATATATTCAGCACTAATTTATCCTTTTCTACCAGATAATTATTCTTCTAACCCCAAAGCATCCTCCAAATCCGCAATCAAATCTTCAACATCTTCAACTCCAACACTCAATCTCAACATATTATCTACAACTCCTACTTTTTCTCTATCCGCTTTTGGAACTGAGGCGTGCGTCATCGTTGCTGGATGATTTATTAAAGATTCTACTCCGCCCAAAGATTCCGCAAGGGAAAAAACCTTGAATGAAGATGCAATCTTAAATGTGTTTTCAATCGATGTGTCTTTTAAGACAATCGAGATCATTCCGCCGAAATCGCGCATTTGTTTTTTGGCAATTTCATGATTTGGATGATCAGGAAAACCTGGCCAATAAACTTTTTCGATTTTCGGGTGATTTCTAAGGAAATGGGCAATTTCTCGACCATTTTCACAATGTCTTTGCATGCGTAAATGCAAGGTTTTTATTCCCCTCAAAACTAAAAATGAATCCATCGGGCCGGGCATTGCGCCAGAACTATTTAGAATAAAATAAAGTTGTTCGTGAATACTCGGATCGTTTGTAATTAAAGCGCCCATCACAACATCTGAGTGACCACCCAAGTATTTCGTAACAGAATGCATGACGATTGTCGCACCTAAATCCAATGGATTTTGAAGGTAAGGTGATGCAAAAGTATTGTCAGCAACCAAAATCAAATTTTTATTCTTCGCTATTTTCGCACAAGCCACAAGATCAATAATTTGCATTGTCGGATTCGTAGGCGTTTCGACCCAAATCAACTTCGTGTTTTCATTGATGCAATTGTGCAAGTTTTCACTATTGGTCAAATCAATAAAATGGAATCTGATGCCGAATTTCGCATAGATTTTTGTGAATAAGCGGTGCGTTCCGCCATACAAATCGTTGCCGGTAATTACCTCATCTCCCGGTTTTAGCATTTTAAGAACCGCATCTGTTGCCGCAACTCCACTGCTAAAACAAACACAATGTTTTCCGTTTTCCAACACCGCAAGATTGTCTTGTAAAGCTTCTCGTGTTGGGTTTTTGCCACGCGCATAACCATAACCTTTGTTCACTCCCGGCGATTCTTGCACGTACGTTGATGTTTGATAAATTGGTGTCATGATTGCGCCCGTTGTTTCGTCAGGATGCACACCTGCATGTATTGCTTTTGTTCCGAATTTCATAGTTTTTTTTCGATTGGTTCTTTACAAATTTAGCACATTAAGACCATTGCAAAACACCTAACTCATCGTTAATTCAATAATCTATCTTCCTCATTTACAAAAGTAAACTCAGAAGTGAAATTTCCAATTGCCTCGATTACCTTCGGTGCAACTCCCTAGTTATGTATTTTGCAACAGTCTTTTATTCAAGCAGTCGCCGTTGACAAAACAAACAATCTTGGTCTCAAGCTCACAAGAGTGAATTGATTTTCATTACAAGAAACTTTAAGTTAATTCAAAGATTTTATTCTGGCGAAGAACGGCCATCATGGAGTTGGAACAACGACAGGCTAGCGGCGTTTCAAAGTTGGGATGAGCGAGAAACGTTTTGAGATTTTTAGGGTTTATTTTCCACAGTCTTGATTTTTTCTTTGGTTCTTTCTTTTTTCTTGATCAAACAGAAAGAACAAGAATCCTCGTTTACCTTAACTAATTATGCCACCACATTCTTCAATTTTAGTAATTTAGCTTCCAAAGTGGTAATTGACACAACTAAAATATCAGAACTCTTATCCTTGGCGAGTGAATTCAACGCTAACGATCTTTTGGTGGATTTAAATTCCTGGGATTTAATAACGGTTTCTGACGAACGAATTTTAGATTTTGCACTTTGTCGAAAAATCATTTCCAAAGCGCAAATAAGTATCAAGGAACAAGGGTTAAATCCGCTGTGTTTGGCGCAAGGCTCTCTGTCTTGGGAGCGAAATGGAAAGGAAATTCAATCGCCGATTTGGCTTATTCCTGCTTCTTTCGAAATCAATAAGGTTCAAAATACGCTTGCAATTTTTCCGAATGAGGAAGGTTTTATTCTTAATCCGTTTATCGTGAAACAATTGCAGGTTGTTTATGGTATTCAGGTTGAAGCGATTTTGGATTTCGACAATTTGTGCACCTTTCTTGAAGAAAAAGGATTCAATAATCTGAATAAGGAATTAACTGTTCTTGGAAATTTTCATCATCATCGCTATGAAATTGTGCGTGAGTTGGAAGAGCTTTCCAAAATGGATAAATTACCCTTTGGTTTAGCATCGCTTCTTGGAATTGAAACGGGTGATAAATGTGAAAATATTTCTTTGCCAAAATCAGAATTGTTGCCTGCAGATGATAATCAACGATTAGCTTTTGACTCTTTTAATTCGAATGATTTAGTGATTCATGGCCCTCCTGGAACGGGAAAATCGCAACTATTAACCAATTTTATCGGAAAACTTCTTCTGGGTGAAAAATCAATGGTTGTCGTTTCTGAAAAACGCTCGGCGCTGGAAGTAATTTATCAGAAGCTAGAATCTTTGGAACTAGAATCGCTGGGATTTATTTCTACGCCAGATTTATCGACAAAAGACTTTTTAAAATCTTTGCAACCTTCGTGGGAATTTTACGATGATTTTGTTCCATCCAAAAGAATGGAAGTCAGTATTCAACGTGAAATGGAAGCTAATTTTAGTTTGAAATTGAAAACTTTGAGTCAACAAAATTTAATTGGTGGAGTAAGTTATGCAACATTTCAAAACCTAAAAGAAGGTGTTGATCTTTCGCAATTGAATTACCGAAATAGATTACCCGATTTGCAAATAATTGTAGAAAAAGGGGATTTAATAACGCATCTTTTTTCGCTCGAGATTCAAAATTTAGTTGGTTCAATTCGCTTTACTTACTTTGAAAATGGCTTGTTAACACTTCACGATTATTTGGATGAATTATGTTCTTTTTCTGCTATTTTAGAAGAAAAGTTCGACACAAAAAACACGAATGAATTGGATGTTTTAATACAGAAGAGCATTAGTTGTCAGTTGTTCGACCATGAATTAGCTCAAAAACATTCTAGCATTTTGGTTCCTGCATCGCAAGAACAAAAAAAATTCATCAAAATCGCAAAGAAATTCAATGAGCTTCAATCTGAACTTAAAGAATTCCATAACTTATCGGAATGGAAAAATTTGCCTTCAGAATTAGAATTAAAATCCATTCAAAATCAAATTCAACACGGGGGATTTTGGGATAAAAGAAAAGCCAAAAAACGCTGGAACGAATTAAGTAATTTACCTTGGAGTGAATCCTTGAATGGAATTGAGCGGCTAGAAAAGCGTTTTTCTTTGCAAACGAATTTGAATGTTTTAATGTCAAAATTCACATCCCAAAACATTCATGAACCGAAAACGGAAATCCCTCAAATTCTGTCATTAATTCCGCTTTTCACGAAAGAAAAATGGGAAACATATCAATCATTAGCAAAAAGTGAATCTGAAAATATTCTCTTTTTTCTGACTAAAATAGACCGCTTCAAATCTAATTTAAAACACCTTTTCAATTTAAACGAAAATCACGAATTTGGAGATTTCTTTCAGAAATTAAAACTCAACTTTCATTTACTTGCTGAAACACAAAATGAGATCGTACAATTAAACGCTCCCTGTCTGGAAGCGATGCGCGATGAAAAAGATTATTCTTCATTCTTGAGGACCGTTTTGGGGAGTCATTTTAGTGATTTCAAGAACAAATATCCAATTCTCTCTGAATTTGAAATGAGAAATTTAGGTAAGGAAATAGATGCAATTATTGAATCAGGAAAACAAGATCAAGCAATTTCTATTGAACAAATTCACACTACGGTTTTTGAAAAATTCAAGAAATATCAACGCTTATTATCTACACCAGCCAGCAAATTAAATGAGCAAGAAAAACGCTTTAGAGTTGAATTAAAAAAAGGAAAAGCGCTATTGGTGAAGGAGTTTGGTAAAACGAAAAGTCATCCTTCCTTGCGTGAATTGTTTTCTTCGGAAGCGCGCCATTGGATTGCTATTCTTAAACCAGTTTGGTTAAGTAATACAGCGCAATTAGCCAAAAGTTTTCCTTTGGTAGAATCCATTTTTGATGTTTGCATATTCGATGAAGCGAGTCAAATTCCTTTGCAGAATGGCGTTGGCGCTTTGTACCGAAGTAAACGCATAATAATTGCTGGCGATGAGCAACAGATGGGTCCAACGAATTACTTTAAATCGGGCAGTGAGGATCAAACCAGCTTGCTTCAACATGCAAATTTTTACTTAAAACGTGTTGCTCTAAAACACCATTATCGAAGTGCACATCCTGCTTTGATTGAATTCTCAAACACTCATTTCTACAACAATGATTTGGTCGTTTTTCCTTCTTTTCCATTGGATTTATCACCAATTTCCTATCATTATGTGGAAAATGGAACCTTCGTGAATCGACGGAACAATCCCGAAGCAAAAAAAGCTGTTGAGCTAATTCAAAAATCCATTTCAGAAAAAGAATCAATCGGAATTGTTGCCTTTTCCCAAGAACAAATCGATTGTATTTGGGAAAATATGGATGAATATTTGAAATCGAACGTCGAACGTCGGATTGACAACAATACATTATTCATCAAACCACTGGAAAAAGTACAAGGCGATGAATGCGAATTTTTGATTATCAGCATGGCTTATGCAAAGGACGTAGAAGGAAATTTTGCCATGCGTTTTGGTCCATTAAATTTGGCTTCTGGACGAAATAGATTAAACGTTTTGTTCTCACGAGCATCGAAAAAAATTGCTTTTATCACTTCTATTTTGCCTGAAGAAATGAAGTTGAGTGAAAATGAATCAGTAAATTTACTTCGCAATTGGTTGCGGTTTTCGCATACTTCGGCACAAAAATTGAAGCAAGATTATGAAATAACTTTTCCATTTAATTTGAAACCAACCATTGAAAAGCATGAATTGACATTTTCTAACATTCACGAAGATCTAAATTCTGCAAATGAAATGATTACCTTACATCGAGTGCTTAAACAAAGAGCTTGGAAAATAAATTATAAATAAAAAACATGAAAGCAATCCTAATGATTTTTGCCATCGCAACAACAATTGCTTGCGCATCTTCAAAAGAAAAGAAACCATCGCTAGATAAGGAATACGCAGCCTTCAAAAACGTCTCGACAAACGATTCATTATTCGCTTCGGCTGAGCGGGGGTTTTGTTTTGGAAAATGTCCTGTTTATAAAATGAACATCTACAACAGTGGTTATGCAACCTACGAAGGAATTCGAAATGTGGAAATGTTGGGTACATATTCTGGCAAATTTACACCACAACAAATGAATGAACTGATTGCTAGCGCCGAAGGAATTTCATTTTTCAGTTTAGACGAAAATTATGATAATCCAAATGTTACCGATTTACCTTCTGCTACAATGAGCATTGTTATTAATGCGAAACGTCATCAAGTAAAGTACCGTGCTAAATTTCCTCCTGAATTGAGAGTTTTTCAAACAGTTTTTGAAGATATGAATAAAGAAGTTTCTTGGAAATTGGAAAAAGCTTTCGAAGAATAATTAAGCATTTAGTCCCTGCTTTTGAGGGTCAAACCACTATCCTCTAGACCCTGAAGCTTTGGTTTGGTTCGAAGCTAGCCTATTCTATGAAATTTTTAATGTGCGTTTCTAGTCCAATAAACAAGACTAAATCAGGTTCGTATTGTTCGATGATTTCTTCATTCAGATTATATTTCCAACTATCAAAAATGAATACCGTTTCTCCAAAAGATTCTTTTAGAAATGGCAATAATTGATCGCTAAAAGAATCTCTAATTATTAACACTTTGAGTTTATTCTTGGCTGCTGTATTGACAAATCTCATTTCGTATTGATCAGGATATGGAAATTCTGGCATAACTGGGAATCCATAACTCAATGCTTTTAATGCCTGTTCGTTTCGAAAAATAGGATTTTCATCCTTCTCCGTTAATTCATTCAATCCTATAAATTCTTGATAAATTCCTCCTTTTTTGATGGATTTTTTCCAATAATAATCATCTGGGAACGGCACATCTTTCGATGGAAATCGTGCTTTAAGTATTTTAATTATTTGTTTGGCAACGACTTCTCCAGCTCTCAAATTCCAGTGATTATCATTTTTATAATAAACCTTTCTTCCGTTCTTTCTAGCCTTAATTAATTCAGGAATTGGGTCAATAATTAAATTTGGGAAACGAGCCGACATTCTCTGTTTCAATGCATCGATTCTTCTTGGAGCACGTGTTGCTCGCATATTAAAAGGCATCTGATAATCGTAAACATATTGCGCAAAGGGACAAATTACCCAATAATAGGCAATTCCCTTTTTTTCAAGATACTCCTTTCTTCGCTGCCATTCCTTTTCGTATTTCGACAGTTCTTCTTTCGTAAAGTTTAGTTGACCTGCATAAATTTCTTGTTCTTTTTGTGTGATGAAATGCCAGCCATTATAACCGATTGCAACATTTTCAGGGTGCGGCGAAACATATAAAACATCAAGTTTAATTTGATGGAAGGTGGAAATAAGTGGTGTTCGAAATTCAAAATTATCATTCAAATAATTTTCGCATTCTTTTGGGAGTTTATCTAATTTGCCGATGTTAATAATCAAGGAATCGCAAAATGTGCGGTTTTCTTTCGCTCGTTCAAACTCAAAAATTTTAGTCACAGAATTAAACATCGGCAAAAACAAAACGCATATAAAAAGAACACTGAATAGATATTTCATAGTTTAAAAGTTGAAATAAATAAACGGGTTATAGGACTCAGTCATTAATGCCATCACTGAAAATAAAAAACCAGTAAAAAGTAAAAGTGTTCGCAAAGAAACTACGATTTGATTTGAAGCTATATCAGTTTTAAACAAACGGTTTACAATTAACTTCCATGGAATACTTAATATAATTGCAAAACTAAATGTGAAAAGGTGATCCGTTTTAACAAATGAATACACATTTAAATTAAGATTAGATCTAAAATCAAACATTCGTGAAACATAAGTCGTTGCTTCAGAAAAATCAGAAACTCTAAAATAAACCCAACCAATTAATACAACTAAAATTGTATAAATCCAGCCTACTATTCCAGGTAGTTTTTTCAAAATTTTTCCTAAAAAACCTCTTTCAATAATGATGAAAAATCCATGAAATAACCCCCAAAAAACAAAACTCCAAGTCGCTCCATGCCAGAAACCAGTTAGGAGAAACACAACAAAAAGGTTGAAATAAGTTCTGGTGTTTCCTAGCTTATTTCCACCAAGCGGGATGTAAACATAATCTTTGAACCAACTTGACAGGGAAATGTGCCACCGACGCCAGAAATCTTGAATGCTTCCAGCAATATATGGGAAATTAAAATTCTCTAAAATTCTAAAACCAAACATGCGTCCTAAACCTATTGCCATGTCTGAATAACCAGAAAAATCAAAAAAGATTTGAAATGCATAAGCTATAATTCCAAACCACGCGGCAGAACTATCAAGTTGACTAATGTTTTCTTTCAAAATTGTGTCAATGATCAATCCACATCCATTGGCGATTACAACTTTTTTGAAAACTCCGAGCATAAAGCGTTGAATTCCAGAATAAAATAAGTCAAAAGTTTCTTTTCTAGATTTTATTTCATCTATGATATCATTGTATCTTACAATTGGTCCAGCGATGAGTTGAGGGAAAAAACTGACGTACAATGCTGTATTCGAAAACGTAATTTTTTGTGTTTCCTCCTTTCTGTAAATATCCCAAAGCATGGACATTTGTTGGAAAGTGAAAAAGGAAATCCCTAATGGAAGTAATATTTTAATTCCACCAAATGGACTTGCATTCTGATTAAAAAACAACATCATTCCGTTGAGATTTTCAACAAAAAATGCAACATATTTAAAGGAAAGCAATAGTACGACATTGAACAGAATTCCTGCTGTCAACCATTTTTTAGCGCTTGGCCTTTTCTTTCCTAGTTGTTTAGCAACAAGAAAATTAACAACAATCGAGGCGATTAGTAGAACCGTAAAACCCGTTCCACCCCACGCGTGAAAAACAAAACCAAAGAGCAGTAAAACGTAATTTCTTCCCCTTTTAGGCGTCAAAAAATAAACGCCAATAAGAATCGGTAAAAAGTAGAATAGAAAAACTAAGCTGCTGAATAACATTGAAAACTAATTAATGTGCTTCTAACCAGTTGTCTCCGATTTCCATTTCTGCTTGCATTGGCACAACTAATTGAACAGCATTCTCCATGGCTGTTTTCACGAGTGCTTTCATGGTATCAATTTCATCCAATGGCACATCAAATACAAGTTCATCATGCACCTGAAGGAGCAGTTTTGATTTTACCTTCGCTTCTTTCATTACTCTGTGCACCTCAACCATTGCAAGTTTAATTACATCGGCTGCTGAGCCTTGAATAGGCGCATTTACAGCATTTCTTTCAGCAAAACCACGCACAACAGCATTTGCAGAATTTATCTCTGGCAAATAGCGTCGACGTTTGTAAATCGTTTCAACAAAACCTTTGTCTCTCGCTTGCGCAATTGCCCCATCCATGTACGCTTTAATCGTATTGTATTGCTCAAAATAATTGTCTATAATTCCCTTCGCTTCTGTGCGCGAAATTCCTAAATTTTGAGAAAGACCAAAAGCTGATTGACCGTAAATTATTCCAAAATTAACGGCTTTAGCTGCGCTTCGTTGATCTCGTGTCACGTCTGCCAAAGGAACATTGAATACTTTTGACGCTGTCGCAGCGTGAATATCTTGTCCGTCTTTGAAGGCGGCAATCATGTTTGTATCATTGCTTAACGCTGCAATAATTCGAAGTTCAATTTGAGAATAATCGGCTGCTAAAAGCTTATGATTTTTATCACGAGGCACAAAAGATTTTCGAATTTCTCTTCCACTTTCAGATCGAATTGGAATGTTTTGCAAGTTCGGATTGTTTGAACTCAACCTTCCTGTTGAAGTAACGGTTTGCATGAACTGGGTGTGAATCCTAGCGTCAACGGGATCAGCCATCATTGGTAAAGGATCAACATACGTACTTTTCAGTTTTTTAAATTTTCTATAATCTAAAATCTTTGGTACAATTTCATGTTTATCTTTCAAAGTCTGCAAAATATCTTCTGAAGTCGCATATTGACCTGTCTTAGTTTTTTTTGCTTTACTGGTAATTTTCAGGTGTTCGAAGAGTACAGCTCCAAGCTGCTTTGGTGAGTCAACATTAAAATCAAGTCCAGCCAATTCTTTGATTTCCTTTTCTAGTTGAATCAATTTTTCACCAAGATCAATTGAGAATTCATTCAAAGCTTTTGCATCAATGGCAATTCCTTCACATTCCATATCTACCAAAACCTGAACAAGAGGCATTTCCATCTTGTAAAATAAATCTTTGAGATGCTCCTTTTGAATTTCAGGATCAAATACCTGCTTTAATTGTAAGGTAATATCAGCGTCTTCACAGGCATAATCTGAAATTTCTTCAGGTTTTAAATCGCCCATATTTCCTTGATTTTTTCCTTTTTTACCAATCAATGTTTCGATAGAAACGGGTTGATATTTCAAATAAAATTCTGCCAAGAAATCCATTCCTTGCTTGGATTCTGGAGAAATTAGGTAATGAGCAATCATCGTGTCATAAGTAGGTGCAGCGACCGTAATTCCGTAGCGACGCAGAATTTTTAAATCATATTTAATGTTGTGGGCAATTTTTACGATTGTTTTCGATTCAAAAAATGGAAGAAATTCTTCAACGATTAATTTTGCGCCTGCATGGTCTTTTGGAATGGCAACATAAAAAGCTTCGCCCTCTTTGCAAGAAAATGACATTCCAACTAAATCTGCATGCAGAGCATCAATTCCAGTCGTTTCTGTATCAAAACAAACTTCTTTATGCTTCATCAAAAGAGCTAATAATTCCGCACGTTCATTTGGTTGTGTGACTAAATGATAGCTTGGTTTTTCGGTTGCAATCGTTTTATAACTCGGTGTTTCAATCGGTGTTTGTTCTTGCACAAGATTGTTTGTTCCAAACAAATCAAATTGACCTTTGTCGTCAATATTTGCAGTCACAACTATTTCTTCCCCCAAAATCCGCCGTGTTAATCCTTTGAATTCCAGTTCTGTAAAAATCTGGCGAACTTTGTCTTCATCTGGCTCACACATAATTAAGTTTTCTTCATCCAATTCGACGTCAATTTCAGTGATAATTGTTGCGAGCCATTTAGACATCAAACCTTGTTGGGCAAATGTTTCAACATTTTCTTTTTGCTTTCCTTTCAGTTTATCAGAATTTGCAATAATTTCTTCTACAGAGCCAAATTCTTTCAATAATTTCGACGCTGTCTTCGGACCAATTCCTGGGATTCCTGGAATATTATCTGCCGCATCGCCTTGCAAACCAAGTAAATCAATTACTTGATGAACATGGTCAATTTCAAATTTTTCGCACACTTCTTTTGGTCCCCAGATTTGTGGTGGTTCGCCTCCTCTACCTGGCCTAAACATGAAAATATTTTCAGTAACCAATTGACCGAAATCCTTATCTGGAGTCATCATGTAAGTCACATATCCCTGTTTTTCAGCTTTCTTTGCTAGCGCACCAATCACATCATCGGCCTCGTAGCCATCAATTTCAATAATCGGAATACACAGAGCTCGAATAATGTCTTTAATTGGTTGAATATTAGAAATAATTCCATCTGGTGTTTGATCACGATGCGATTTATAATCTGAAAACTCCTCTTTTCGCAGTGTCGAACCACCTGGCGGATCAAAAACGACTGCAATATGAGTTGGTTTTTCCTTATTCAGAACATCCAATAATGCATTTGTAAAACCAAAGGCAGCTGAAGTGTTCATTCCTTTGGAATTCATTCTTGGATTCTTCGCAAAAGCAAAATATGCTCTAAAAATTAGTGCATAAGCATCAACGAGGAAAAGTTTTTTATCGGATTTGGGAGACAACATCTTTTAATTATGAATTAGGAGTTATGAATTAAAGTTTTTGGCAGACAAGATAATACTTTTCAGGATTTTCAGCATTTCATTTACTTCCAAGTTTAATTTTTGATAAACATCTTCACCAATATGATTCGTGTGTTTCAGTAAATTTAACCAATATATACTTTCTCCACATTCGTTTTGAGAAATGTAAAGATTATGTGCGAAATCAGCTTTTGATTGCGCATTTTGCGACTCTCTGATATTTGCATCACTTGATATTCCTGATCTCAAAAGTTGAATACTTAACACAAATTCCTTATCTAGTTTTAACACTTTGTGTAATTCTACAATTTGAGCAGCAAATTCAAAAGACTTCGATCCGATAATATTAGGTTTCATGATTATAAATTAGGTTATATGAAGTTAATGAAAAATAATTTCTAATTCAAAATTCATTATTTATTTCTCCTGCCTAATTCCACGTCGTCCCGTCCTTACCATCTTTAACCACAATCCCTGCTGACGCTAGTCCATCGCGAATTTTGTCAGAAGTTGTCCAGTCTTTGTTTTCACGTGCATTTTGCCGAAGATCAAGAACAAGGTCCATGACTGGAGCAAGTCGGTCGGAAGAATTTCCACTTTCTGGTTTTATTCCGAGTACATCAAAAACAAATGTGTTCATTGCTTTTTCTAACATAGTTGCGTCGGACACAGAAATTGTTGCTTTCCCGTCTTTGATGGTGTTGATGTATTTTACAGCATCAAATATATTTGCTATTAACATTGGTGCATTAAAATCATCACTCATCGCGGAATAAAAACCATCAACCATTGCTTGCACTTTTTGAGATGATTCGTTGGAAGTTGTTAATTTCGGAATGAATTTGAGTGCATCCATCATGCGGTTGAACCCTTTTTCTGTTGCCATCATTGCATCATCTGACATGTCCATCGTGCTGCGATAATGCGCTTGCATCATGAAAAAACGTATCACATTTGGCGAATATGGTTTTGAAAAAATCTCAGATGTTCCGTTCACAATTTCCATTGGCAAAAAGTAGTTTCCAAACGATTTGCTCATTTTCTGACCATTCACATCTAACATATTTGCGTGCATCCAGTATTTCGCTGGTGAGCAACCCAGTGCGCTGCAATTTTGTGCAATTTCATCTTCGTGATGAGGAAATTTTAAGTCCATTCCACCACCGTGAATATCGAAATGATTTCCCAGATATTTTGTGCTCATTGCTGTGCATTCAATGTGCCAGCCAGGATTTCCATCGCCCCATGGAGAACGCCAAATTTGCATATCTTCTGGATTTGCTTTTTTCCATAGTGCAAAATCTGCAAAGAATAGCTTTTCATCTTGAGCATTTAATACCCTCGTTTCTTCAGCTAATTCATCGATTTTTCGCCCACTTAAAATTCCATAATTGTGCTTTTCGCTATATGTCTTTACATCAAAATAAACAGAACCATTTACTACGTAGCCAAAACCATTTGCTATAATTTTTTCGATGACTTCAATTTGTTCTTGAATATGTCCCGTTGCTGTTGGTTCAATACTTGGAGGCAAAAGGTTGTAAATTCGTTGCAAATCTTGAAAAATCACATTGTATTTATAGACGATTTCCAAAGGTTGTATTTTTGCGGATTTGGCAGCAAGACCAATGCTGTCAACCTCATCTCCGGCGCTATTTGTGATATGACCAGCATCTGTAATATTTCGAACATATTTCACTTGATATCCTAACACAAGCAAATAGCGAAAAATTAAATCGAAATTTATGAACGTGCGCATATTACCCATGTGCGGATCACTGTATAATGTTGGTCCACAAACATACATGCCAATAAATCCTTCGACGATTGGTTCAAATCGTTCTTTTTTCCCTGATAGGCTATTGTAAATAGTGAACTCGTGCTTATTCATCGATTCCTTAAAAATTAAGTGACAAATATAAGGAAATGAAAAGAGAGTTCATTAAATATGGTTGTAGAATTGATGGTGAATTAGTCCACTACTTCCTAAAAACAATCAGCCCTCCAAAAATTAAATTTTGAAGGCTTATCGAATATTAAAACTAAATATAATGCTATGTCTAAACTTTTACCAGGCCAATTTTAGAATCGTTTTCTTCTGCCAAATCTGTAACCAAAGCATCGCCATTCAAGGTTGTAAATTGGATGTCATTTGCTAAAACTTCATTGCAGACATATTCCTTATTCGCTTTAATCGCTTCTTGAATGTTTGAATTTGTATCAATGTTTAAAATGATACGATCTGTTACTTCCAAGCCAGAATCCTTTCTTAAATTCTGAACTCGATTCACCAATTCGCGTGCAATTCCTTCTGATTTCAATTGATCTGTTAAGGTAATGTCCAAAGCAACAGTCAAACCGTTTTCAGATGAAACTAACCAACCTGGAATATCTTGCGCAACAATTTCAAAATCTTCCATATCTAAGGCAATATCCGTTCCGTCAACTTGACCTTGCCATCCATTATTTCCTTCGATGGTAGAAATATCATCTGCTGAAAATGTAGCCACTAAACCTGCGATGGATTTCATTTGTTTTCCATATTTCGGTCCAATTGTTTTAAAGTTTGGTTTGATGCTTTTTACCAAAACACTACTTCCTTCTTCCAATATTTCAAGTTCTTTGACATTCACTTCTGAAAGAATTAATTCCTTTACATGTTCTAGGTTGGTTGCAAAAGTTCTATTTAGAACCGGAATCATTATTTTTTGCAATGGTTGACGTACTCGAAGGTTTTCTTTTTTTCGCAATCCCAAGACCAAAGAGGATGTGTTTTGAGCCAATTCCATTTGTTCTTCCAGCGTTTTATCGATGCATAATTTATTCACTTTCGGAAAATCTCCTAGGTGAATTGAAATAACAGAGTGTTTTGAGGTCACGGCATTTAAATCATTAAAAAGTTGATCCATAAAGAATGGTGCAATCGGCGCACCAAGAAGTGAAACGGTTTCCAAACATGTATATAATGTTTGATATGCCGATAACTTATCTTGCGTATCATCGCTTTTCCAAAAACGACGACGGCATAAACGAGCGTACCAATTCGATAACTGATCTGTTACAAAATCCTGAATCAATCGACCGGCTTTTGTTGGTTCATAATTTTCAAATGCATCATCAACTTCTAAAATCAAGGTGTTGAGTTTTGATAACACCCAACGATCAATTTCTGGTCGATTTTCTAAAAAAATATCTGCTTCTGAATAGTCGAATCCATCAATATTTGCGTATAAAGAGAAAAACGAATAGGTGTTATAAAGCGTTCCGAAGAATTTTCGTTGCACCTCTGTTATTCCGTCTAAATCGAATTTTAAATTATCCCATGGTTGCGCATTTGTAATCATATACCACCTCGTTGCATCAGGACCATATTTATCTAAAGTTGTAAATGGGTCGATAGCATTGCCAAGTCGTTTTGACATTTTCACGCCATTTTTGTCCAAAACTAAACCATTGGAAACAACGTTTTTATATGCAACTTTGTCAAAAACAAGTGTTGAAATTACGTGCAACGTATAAAACCAACCACGTGTTTGGTCAACTCCTTCGGCAATAAAATCTGCTGGGTAACTCAATTCTTTTTCAATCAATTCTTTATTCTCGAATGGATAATGCCATTGAGCATAAGGCATTGAGCCGGAATCAAACCAAACATCACACAAATCAGCATCACGATACATTGGTTTTCCTGACGGAGAAACGAGAATCATTTTATCGACATAGTTTTTATGCAAATCGATTTTCGCATAATTCTCTTTTGACATGACACTTGGGTCAAAATCAGCCAATGGATTTGTTGACAACAAGCCTGCATCAACAGATTTTTGACATTCTTCTTTCAATTGTTTTGCTGATGAAACACAAATTTGCTCCATTCCATCTTCTGTTGTCCAAATAGGAATTGGAACTCCCCAAAAACGAGACCGGGATAAATTCCAATCATTTGCGTTTTCTAGCCATTTACCAAAACGACCTGTTCCTGTTGATGTTGGTTTCCATTGAATTGTATTGTTCAATTCAACCATACGGTCTTTTTTATCTGTTACTTTGATAAACCATGAATCCAAAGGATAATACAAAATTGGTTTATCAGTTCTCCAACAATGCGGATAACTGTGAACGTATTTCTCAACTTTAAAAGCTCTATTTTCAGTTTTTAATTGGATTGCAATTTGAACATCAACCGATTTTTCTGGCGCCTGACCATCTTCGTAATATTCGTTTTTAACATACATTCCTGCATATTGGGCCATTTCTGGACGAAATTTTCCTTGTAAATCAACCAAAGGAACAGGATTTCCACCTTCATCCAAAACGAGTAAGCCTGGAACGTTTGCGTCTTTTGCAACCTTTGCGTCATCAGCTCCGAACGTTGGCGCCGTGTGCACAATTCCTGTTCCATCATCAATCGTTACAAAATCACCAGCAATCACTTGAAATGCATTTTCAGCATTTTCCAAAGGTTGTGCAAATGGCATTAATTGTTCGTATTTTATTCCAACTAAATCAGCCCCTAAACATTCACCTAAGATAAAATATGGAATTTTTTTGTCTTCTGATTTATACGAAGCCATTTCTGATTCATTCTCAACCAAAAAGTAATTCTTAGCAAATTGATAATCAACCAAATTCTTAGCGAGAATCACATTTATAGACTCAAAAGTATATTGATTGAACGTGTTCACAAGAACGTATTCAATTTTTGGCCCGACAGTTAATGCCGTGTTTGATGGTAAAGTCCAAGGAGTTGTTGTCCAAGCTAGTAAATAGTCATTCTTGGTGGTCACCCTCCTTTGCTCGAAGCCCTGCTTCTCGTCTCGCAGGATGAAAGAAATTTCAGATCCTTCCTCAATTTTAAACTGAGCAACAACTGTTGTGTCCGTAACGTCTTTGTAACAGCCCGGTTGATTTATTTCCGCAGAAGATAAACCTGTTCCAGCTTTCGGGGAGTAGGGTTGAATCGTGTACCCTTTGTACATCAAACCTTTTTCGAATAATTGACCTATTAACCACCAAACAGATTCCATATATTTTGGTTCGTACGTCACATAAGGATCCGACATATCAACCCAATAACCCATTTGTTCGGTCAATTTATTCCAAGTATCCGTGTAGCGCATTACTGCATCTTTACACGCATTGTTATATTCTTCTATCGATATTTTAGTTCCAATATCTTCTTTTGTAATTCCAAGTTCTTTTTCAACACCGAGTTCTACTGGCAACCCATGCGTGTCCCAGCCCGCTTTTCTTTTCACCTGAAAACCTTTCAAGGTTTTGTAACGACAAAAAATATCCTTAATCGCTCGTCCCATAACATGGTGAATTCCAGGCAAACCATTTGCAGACGGCGGACCTTCGAAGAAAATGTATGGCGTCGCGCCTTCACGTATGGAAATCGATTTTTCGAACACTTGATTGGCGCTCCATGATTCAAGTACTTTTTGAGCCACGTTTGGTAAGTTCAAGCCTTTGTATTCTTGATATTTTTTGTTCATCGCAATGATAAAAATTTGAAGTTGCAAAGATAGGGAATTTGCACTAATGATTATACGTTATTCATTTATCCTAAATCAAATGTCCCAGCAAACTGTTGTTTACTGGGACATTTTTTGAAAAACCTGCTTTTCTAATTTCTAGCCAAAGCTACCTATTTCAGAACAGTAAGATTGGATTTAACCTGTTTGCCATTACCAAGCTCAAGAGATAAGATGTATAATCCATTTTCAAAATTGTTTGTGTTCAAAACCCATTGATTGTCCCCTGAAATTCCTATGAATTTCTCAGTCGCAACTATTGCACCAACCATGTTATACACGTTTGCAACCACTTCAGAGTTTGAATTCAACGAAATTTGAATTGTAGTAGCGTTTTTCGCTGGATTAGGAAAAATATTCATGCTCGCATTTGTTGATAAATCATCTAAACTTGCAAGGCAGTTCATCACTGCAGGTGAAAAACCTAGCGCTGCAAAAGCCGCTTCAAATTGTCCAACAGAAGAAACAGGCCAAATATCGACATCTTTCATTTTCATATCAGAGCCAATCAAGCAAAATGTTGGAAATGCATTAACTCCAAAATTTGAAACGACAGCATTTCCTCCGCCTTCTATCCCAGAAACTGAAGGTGCAGGTGAAAATCCACCCACCGCGGCATAAGTAGTTTCAAAATCTATAACTTCAGCATCAGTGTCTCCATTATCAACTGAAATACAGTATAAATCTCCTGCATTACATCCATATTTTTGGTGCAATTGACTAAAATAAGGAACAGCAATTTGACAAGGTCCACAAGTAGTAAAGAAAAAATCTAATATTATCCATTTTCCACTTGCGGCAATTGAACTTAAATTGTGCGTTTGTCCATGAACATCTGTAATTGTAAAATCATCAACCGTTTCGCCAACGGTGTAGTTGTTTGCTTGAGCATTTGCATCCATGCTAAATGCAAGAGCAAGAGCAAAAAGAAGTAATGTTTTTTTCATAGTTTTTATGTTTTATAGATTTATAGATTCAAATGTACTAAAAATAACACACCACATTGATCTTTTATTATGCATTGTTGGTTTCTTAATGTATTGAAATTCAAGTAAAGAAACATTTCAAGTGCTAAAATCCACCTCGACCAAGCATAAATTTAGCTCCTTCATAGTCAAGACTTCAATTTAACCACTAATTTTCAACCTAATAAACAATGTTCTTTCAAATTAAATACCTAGCTTTGCACCCTCAATTTGAGTAAAAATGTCGATTGGAGTAAAAATATTTTCAGGAAGAGCATCGATAGATTTAGCAACACGTGTTGCTCAATCCTACGGTGTTTCTCTTGGGGACGTGAAAGTTGTTGAGTTTAGCGATGGGGAATTTCAGCCCTCGTTTGAAGAAACTGTTCGCGGGCAAGATGTGTTTTTAATTCAATCTACCATGGCACCTTCGGATAATTTATTCGAATTATTGCTCATGATTGACGCTGCAAAACGTGCTTCGGCTCGAAAAATCATTGCCGTTTGTCCTTATTTTGGTTTTGCTAGACAAGATCGTAAAGACAAACCTCGTGTTGCAATTGGTGCAAAATTGGTTGCAAATATGCTAATGGCAGCAGGCGTAGATCGCGTTATGACAATGGATTTGCATGCAGATCAAATTCAAGGGTTTTTTGAAGTTCCTGTTGACCACCTTTATGGTTCAACGATTTTTATGCCAGAAATGGAGAAGTTGAATACAGGAAATTTAATCATGGCTGCCCCTGATGCTGGCGGAGCAAAACGTGCAAATTCTTATGCTAAACGCCTTGATACTGGTTTGGCAATTTGTCACAAACAAAGAAAAAGACCTAATGAAATTGCAGAAATGACTGTGATTGGTGACGTTTTTGGAAAGGATGTTATTTTAATTGATGACATGTGCGATACTGCTGGTACATTGACAACTGCGGCAGATTTATTTATAACAAAAGGTGCGCTTTCGGTTAGAGCTTTTTGCACGCATGCAGTGCTTTCGGGTCCTGCATTCGAGCGCATCGAAAACTCCAATTTAACAGAGTTAATCGTTTCTGATACAATTCCCTTGAAACGGACAAGCGATAAAATTCGAGTGGTATCAGTTGCAGAATTATTTGGTGATGTCATTCGGAGAATGGTAAATAACCAATCTATTAGTTCACATTTTATAATCTCATAATAATTTAAACATGAAAACAGCACAATTGAGCGGTTCGCTTAGAACGAACGTAGGGAAAAAAGATGCTACTGCAACTAGAAATGCAGGTTTAGTGCCTTGCGTGCTTTACGGTACAGGTGAGCAAACTCACTTTTCGGTAAAGAAAAATGACATCGAGAAAATCGTTTTTTCTCCAGAGGTTTATCAAGTAGAACTTGATATTGATGGTAAAAAAGCAACAGCGATTATTCGTGAATTGCAACAACATCCAGTTAAAGACTACGTGCAACACGTTGACTTTTTGGAAGTAACTGACGTTAAACCTATCCGTGTTGGATTACCTATCCGTGTGACAGGAAAATCTATCGGAGTTATGAATGGTGGTCGTATGATGCAAGTGTTCCGTAAACTTAATGTTTTAGGATTGGCTAAAGATTTGCCAGAAGCGATTGTTCTTGATATTTCAAAATTAAGAATTGGAACTTCAATTAGAATTAAAGAAATTTCAATTCCTGGAGTTGTAGTGCTTGACCCTGCGAATGCAGTAGTTGTTTCTGTGAAAATGGCACGTGGTGCTGCTATTACAGAGGAAGAGGAAGAAGACGCTGTTGCTGAAGGAGCAGAAACTCCTGCGTCTGAAGAAGCTGAATCTGCAGAATAACACTAGAATTAATTTTAATAAACCCTTCTGTCTTTTGATGGAAGGGTTTTTTATTTAACATACGTTTTGAAGGATTATTGAGCATGGACATTTTTAGGACAAAAATATCACATTGTCTTTGTCGCAAATTTTTAAAGAGTAAATTATAAATGAATTTATGAAGCAAACATTTTATGGAAGCACAATCCAAAATTGATTTAACTCCTTTGGAATTTTCATAGCGAAAGTTAGCATAGCGAAAGTTGCCTACTGGGTATTGGATAATACCTTAAAAAATTAACGCTCTAACGAAATATGGTTTAGACGATTTATAGAAAGTAATTTAAGGCGGTTTTTACATGTAACAATGCAGTTTTTTTTAACTCCCAAGTGCGGAGAGGTCGCAAAGGGGAAGTTTATCCTTGTTTTTACTGAATCGCTTTTTCAAGTAATTGTCCAAACCAGTAACAATCTTCGAATGAATTATAAAGCGGTGCCGGAGCGATTCGGATAACATTTGGTTCTCTCCAATCCGCAACAACGCCTTCATTTGAAAGCGCATCAAACAAAGATTTTCCCTGACCATGAACTAAAATGGATAATTGTGCTCCTCGTTTCGCTTTATCTTTTGGGGTGATAATTTCAAAAGTTACCTTGTGCTTGTTTTTCTCGGAGATAGATTCAATGACAAACTCAAGAAATCCCGTCATTAAATCTCTTTTTTGACCTATTGCTTCCATTCCTGCTTCATCAAAAATATCCAAAGAAGCTAAATGTGCAGCCATACCAAGAATTGGTGCATTACTCAATTGCCATCCTTCCGCACCTTTCATTGGGTTGAATCCTGGTTGCATCAAAAAACGCGTTTCTTTGTCGTAGCCCCACCAACCCGCAAATCGAGGTAATTCTGGTTTGTAAGCATGTCTTTCATGTACGAACATTCCTGAAACTCCACCTGGCGATGAATTCATATATTTGTATGAACACCAAGCAGCAAAATCCATTCCCCAATCATGCAATTTTAAATTGATGTTTCCTGCTGCATGAGCTAAATCAAAACCAACCATTGCACCAACTTTGTGACCTGCGTCTGTTATTTTTTTCATATCAAACAATTGACCTGAATAATAGTTTACACCACCAATCATTACAAGCGCCAACTCATCACCCAATTCCTCGATTTTTTTATAAATGTCTTCTTCACGAATGAGGTGTTCCCCTTCACGAGGAGCAACTTCAATAAGGTTTTTCGCCACATCTAAACCATGAAATTTCACTTGTGATTCAAGCGCATATTGGTCGCTCGGAAAGGCTTTTGCTTCACATAAAATTTTTGTTCTCACACCTTTGGGTTGATAAAACGAAACCATTAACAAATGTAAGTTGGTTGTCAATGAGTGAGTTACAACTACTTCGCTTGGCAAAGCACCAACAACTTTTGCTAATTTTTTGGTTAAAAATTCGTGGTATGAAAACCATGGTTTTTCGGCTAGGAAATGTCCTTCCACACCATATTTCGACCAAGCATCTAGTTCTCTAATAATATATTCTTGGGTGGATTTTGGTTGCAATCCCAAGGAGTTTCCTGTAAAGTAACGAGTCTGCTTTGCATGAAAATTTGGAATGTGAAACTTTTCACGAAATGACTTTAATGGATCTTTTTCATCTAATTCTTGAGCGAACTCCAATGAATTATGGTATGATTGCATGCTTTGAGTTTTGGAGCTAAAGATACTGTTTTTAAAAGTTCGAGGTAAAAATTAGTGATACAAGAATTCATTTATTAGTGATTTTTTATTTAAGTTTAGAGAAAAAAATTAAATGATTATCATATTAGTAATTGGGTTTCTTTTCTATCGCATGGCAAACGAAGCTGGAATGAATAAGTTTTTATGGCCTGCATTAGGAATTATTGCATATTTCGTAGCACAATTTGTTGTTGGATTCATTGTCGCAATTATCAACCCTGAATTAATTACTTCAACAATGAGTCAAATCATTCTTGGTCTCGCTTCAGGTATTATTGGAGTATCTGTTATTTATCTTGTTTTTCAAAATGCCAAAAAGAACCAAGGAAATAAACCGAATGATTCTAATTTAATCGACACCGATTTATAAACTATCTCTGTTCAAAAATTGCCAAACTCTATCTCTTTTCTACCTTTGTGGCAAAGTTTACAAAATGAAATCTCCAATATCTCGCAAAACATCTGAAGGATTATTTGAAACTGCCAAAACGTACTTTCCCGGTGGCGTAAACTCTCCTGTTAGGGCATTTAAATCCGTCGAAGGGTCGCCGCTTTTTATAGCAAAAGGTGATGGCTGCAACATTTGGGACGAAGATGGTAACAAATTTGTTGATTTCTGCTGTAGTTGGGGGCCGCTTATTCTTGGTCACAATCACCCTGCAATCTATGAAAAAGTTGTTGCAACGATGAAAAACGGGACAAGTTTTGGTGCTCCGACAAAATTAGAAAATGAATTGGCGGAATTGATTCTTTCAAGAAATCCTTTTATCGACAAAATTCGTTTTGTAAGTTCAGGAACAGAGGCTGTTATGTCTGCATTGCGCTTGGCTCGTGGATTCACAGGACGAAAAAAAGTACTGAAATTTGAAGGCTGTTACCACGGACATGTTGACTCAATGCTTGTAAAGGCGGGAAGCGGCTTGGTGACTTTGGGCGAATCATCAAGTGCTGGTGTTCCTGAAGAATATGCGAATGAAACGCTCGTTTTACCATTGAATGACTTTGATGCGTTGCGCGCTTGTTTTGAAAAACATGGTGATGAAATTGCGTGTGCCATTATCGAGCCAATCCCCGCAAATAATGGATTATTGCTTCAAGAAAAATGTTTTTTACTTGAATTGAGAGATGTTTGTCATAAATATGGTGCGTTGCTGTTTTTTGATGAGGTGATTTCTGGTTTTCGTGTTGGATTTAACGGGGCTGCTGGACTTTTTGATATTCAACCAGATATAGTGACCTACGGAAAAATAATTGGTGGTGGATTACCCGTTGGTGCGTATGGTGCTCGACACGAAATCATGGCGTGTGTTTCTCCTGATGGTCCTGTTTACCAAGCTGGAACACTTGCAGGAAATCCTGTCGCAATGGCAGCTGGAATTGCTCAACTTACGGAATGTGCAAAACCAAGATTCTATGAGGATTTAGAAGCGAAAACAAAAACATTTGTTGGCACAATTAACAATTTTGCAAAAGAAAAAGGATATGATTTTGAATTGGTATCCATCGGTTCGGTGTTTTGGATTTCTTTTGATGGAAAACGAAACATACATCGTGCGGATGAAATTAATCCAGATATGACGCAATTTAGTCGTTTACATTGGTCTTTGTTAAATCATGGAATATATATCGGACCAAGCGGTTACGAAGTTGGTTTCGTTTCTCAAGCGCACACTGCAGAAATTTTGGCTGATGTCGCTAAGAATTTCTGCAGCTGTTTGGAAGAAGTGTTTGAGGCTTAAACGTTAACCTCTTTCAAAAGAATCTTCTTCGCTGATTTCGCCACGTAATTTTCGAAATCGTTTTCGAGCCTCCGTTTCATGCAAACTACCTTTGTAATTCATTAGAATTTCTTTGTAGCATTCCATCGCTTTTTCAGTATCAAATAAGTGATTTTGATAAATATTTCCTTTTACAAACCAAGCATCATCTGCTAGTATGTCGTCTGAATAATATTTCAAAAGCTCATCCATAAACGCCAATGCCTCTGTCCATTTTCCTTGAAGTTGCATCGCGCGAGATTTTTTCATCAGGATTTCATCACCCAAACTATGGTAGGGAAAATTAATCATGATGCTATCAAACAATTGATACGCATCTGCGTATTTATGCTGCTCGATAAATAAGTCTGCAGTGGCAAACCAAAACATAGCTGTGTAATTACTGTCCAAACCATAATTGTCTGTTATGAGTAACGAAAGCTGAATGGCATCATTTGAAATCAGACGGGAAGTTCCTTGTTTCAAAACATCCAATTGTGATTGTGCATAGTCGAACTCACCATCATAGTAGAAAACGCGTGCATTTTTGAAACGTGCTTCGTGTCCAATCGGTTCAAATTTAAATCCTTTATCAATTTGCATATATAATAAAGACGCTTCCCAAATATCACCATGCAACACATGAATATCTCCCAATAGCATTTTAATTTCGGCACGTTGAACGTCTGTTATTCTATCAATTGTTAAAGCGTCCGTTAAGTTCGTTATTGCTGATTCTGCATCGTTCCCATAAAATGCTTGAATGTGCGCCAATTCCATGATTAAAGGAAGCGAAAGATGCGTGCGACCAATGCGCTGGATAGTTGATTTATATTCACTGATTGTGATTTGAATTTCTTCTTGTTCGAAATTTCGATTGGTCGTAATTTCTAAAAATCGTGTGTTCAAAAGTGCGTTTTCAGCTTTGTAATACAACATATTCGCTGTGCCTAAATCTTTTACATATTTGAATGCTTTTCGGGCAACCGTATATTCGTTGTTTTGAACACAAATTTGGCCCAAATTGTACATGTTTTGACCGTTCTGACCCAATCGCTTATCCATTGCCTGTGTTTGAATCAGCGCAGCATTGAAATCTTTGTTTTGAATGAAAAGCCAAATTAGCAATTCAGTATAAGTTTGATTTGAAGGACTCTTTTGAACCCGTGTCAATAATTCTTGTTTCAGCAACAAAAATTCTTTCGATTCGCTATCACCAAAATCGATTTGTCTTGCCATTACCTGCTCAACACTTGTTCTGTAATTTGCGTTGAAGTCAATTAAATCAAGATATTCGGCAATCATTTTGTCCGTTTGACCCATCGCTCCATAATATTCAGCAAACTGGAAATGAAGTGGATAGGTCGATTTTAAAATGTCTCGTCCTTTTTTTATCGTTTTAAACGCAAATTCATTTTTTCCTTTGGATTTAAAAGCATTAAATAAATTTACAACATCGCCGGGAACGGCTCGCATATCGGCAATTAACTCATCGTAAATATCATTTGCTTTACTTATTTCTCCTTGATCTTCATAAAATTGACCCAACAAAACAGGATATTCCAAGTCTGCTTTGTTTAAATTACTCTGTTTTTTAAGTAGCTTTTCTGCTTCTTTCAGGTCTTTCGTTGCGATGTAACAATCATATAATCTTGTGAAATAATACTTCGAATGCTCATTTTTAAACAAAAGCTCATAGTAAGGCAAGGCCTTGTCAAACTCATTGTTTGAGTAGTAATGTTCCGCTAATTGTCTATCAGTTCCTGTTTGAGCAAAAAGTGACACTTGCACAACTAATGTAAAAATAAATACGTAATATTTCAGCACGAGATAATTTAATTTTAAACGAATTTAGCAGAAAGATCTGGCAACCACGAATTTTTAATGATTTATTAACGATAAACTTGGTGATGTATTGTTAAAAATGATGCGTTTAACTCGTTAGTGGGGATTCTCTTTCTCGTACAACAAACTTTTATCTACTTTTGGGGAAATAAAATTCACTTTAGAATGTTATAACAGATTAGATGTTAAATAAGTCGCTTTTCAGTTTTTCCGTTATTTGCATTATTTGGCTTTTCGCTATGATATTTGCAGTGGCAAACGGTTTTGATATTGATGGTGTTTTTATTAATTCCGACACTTTATATCAACCTTCGCTTTACTGGGATTTGATAGAAAATCAAAATTCTATTTCCGATTGGAGCTTGAATGCCTCTCCCAACTTCTTTCCCGATATGTTTTTTTACTTCATTTTTATGAAGATTAGCGGTGGAAGTATTTTAGTTAGTTCATTCATTTTTGCCTTGGCTCAAATTCTTACGATTAACTTGCTAATAACTCTTGTTTTAAAGCATATTACAAAAGACTATTTGAAGTTAATGCTTATCGTGAATGTCATTTTTGCATTATTCGCCTGTACACGATTGGTAACAAATAATTTCGATTTTCTCTTTAATTTTATATCTAACTCTTATCATCTTGGAAGTTTTGTGATGATGTTAATTGGATTCAACTTCCTCGTGTCTTATCTCACAAAACGTAAAAAAATCACTTTAATTTATTTGTTTTTAACTTGTATGTTAGGGATAATGTCAGATCGACTTTTCCTTGTGAATTTTTCCGTTCCTGCCGTTTTGACTTACTTGTTTTTTATGAGAGTATCTTTTACAAAAAAAACAATTCCGTTACTAACGGTGTTAATTTTAAGTCCATTATTCGGACATATTTTATTGCACCAGTTGGCTGCAACTTTCCATTTCATTTACATTGAGAAACCAAATTCCTTTTTGAATTGGGACAACATTTATCCGTCATTAGAATTGTTTTTAACTCAAATGGCAGCCTATATGATTGACATGAGTGCGGTAACTATAATCATTGTTATTTCATGTATTAGTTTGATTCTATACTCCATCCGAAGTTTGATGATTCTTTTCAAAAATCGTAACGATAAAACGATAAAAGATTTTGCTGTGTTTTTTGTTTGCACCTCCTCTTTTGCTATTTTACTCAGCCCAATTTTGGCTGGAAACTATACTGGTTCTGATACTATTCGTTATAATTACCACGCATTTATTTTACTTTCGGCATCATTTCCATTAATTATTCTGGAGTTTGTACCCGCAATTAAGAAGTATCTTTCTCAAATAAGTTATGCTTTTTTTGCAATTGTTGTTGGTTTAACATTGGTTTTATCTTTTGCTAACCCATTGCCCTTTGGAAATTATTTCAACTTTTATCCAAAGGAAGCTCAAAACGCTGATTTGCTTTATGAAAAAACTGGACTAACAGTAGGAACTTCTGAATATTGGGATGCAAAATTGATTACTATGTTTTCAAAGCATGACTTGCTCGTTCTGCCAACATTTGACAATTTAGTACCTTATGATCACGTAACCAACAAAACATGGTTTCATGTTCATTCTAAGGAAGACAAAGGTTTGCCCGTAGAATTTCAGTTTACAATTCTAGATACTGATTTGCGTAAAGAATCGATTCATTCCAAATTTCCGAATTATAAAGACTCCATTATTTCAATCAATGGACAGCATTTTTTGATTCACCCAAAATATACGTATTCCAAGTTTTTGGAAATTATTCCTTCAAAATAGGCTTTTACAATTTTAATGCGTCATCAATGATTTGGCGCTGCTGTATTGAAAACTGCTGGTTTGGTCGCACTTTTCCTTTGGTAACAGCAAACTTTGCAACACAAATTGATTTTAAATTTTCTACAAAAGTTAACTGAAGCATGTCCATATCAAAAGCTCCGACTGGGGAATAGACCGATGGCAATTCAACATCTTCTTTTGCAAATTCTGACAAATCGAACGTAACATATTTTTCTAAATAACTTTTATGAGAAAAATAAATGTGAAATGGTTTAGACACATCCACTTTTGCTTGCAAGAGATAAACACCCTCTTTTGAATACGTTTTTGCGAGTTCTTCACCTTCTTGACTTATG
>Ga0105045_10000447_pt1 | contig 29573 bp, 22 predicted proteins | sample MAT02_FD_78089 | JGI IMG/M metagenome (GOLD analysis project Ga0105045, IMG submission 78089) | Freshwater microbial communities from Lake Fryxell liftoff mats and glacier meltwater in Antarctica - MAT-02 (megahit assembly) | ecosystem: Environmental > Aquatic > Freshwater > Ice > Liftoff... | reverse complement strand
GGGGTTTTTTTGGATAGATGAGCAACAGAACTTTGATAATTTATCCAAAGTCATAACGATCTACAGGGTGTCGTCTCGAGTTTGGCCAATGGGGGATAATTTGGCCATGTTTATAATGCTCTACACAATTCGTTCTTTTTTACACTTTGCGAGATTCTGCCATGCATTGTGGCATTTGGCTGTGGGTCCGGCTGTGTCCTCGGCGGGCGATCGCATCGCACGTTCCGACCAATTTGATACACAAAGCTTTTACAGGCACACAGCAAAGGCGCCGGCGACCAGCAGCAGCGCAGCGACCACGTCCCGCGCACTCGACTCAGCGTTGACGCCATTGCCGTTGCTCGATCCAGAAGCTGTCGCGCTGGTCGATTGGACTTGAATGGCTGTGGTTGTTGAGCCGGTTGTTGCTGCCAGCGTCGCTGCCGCTGCCGAGGTGCTGGTAGACACGCCGACGCCGTTGCCGATGCTGGGACTCCACGCGTTGCGGTCGGGGCCGGGAAAGCCAAAGCCGAAATCGATGGTGCTGTTCAGCATGATGATAGTGCCGTTGGAGTTGCAGGTGTACATGGTGCCCGGTCGGTTGGTGCTCGTGGCATAGCGCTGGAGCGTGTTTGACATCACCGAGTTGAACCCGGCGCAAGTGGCAATCGGGGTAGGGTTGGCAGAGGCGAATCGGGTTGGAGAGCAGGTGCTGCACACCGAGTTGACGCAATAGGTGACTTCTTCGGTCACTGTGCCAAAGAATGTATTGTGCGTGGTGGTTCTGCAATCGGTATCAACGTCGCATGTTTTGCCGAGAGTTGTGTACGGCACGCAAGTGCCGATTGTGCTGCTGGCCGAGGAGCAATACGAAGTGGTTGGGTCGCATTGGCAACTGCCGCCGCCTTCGGAAATGCCCCTAAAGCATGCGCTGCACACCGAAAAACGCGAGGCGCGTTGCACACACCAGGGCGTGGTCAGTGGGCAGGGCTGCCCTTGGCCGAACTGTACGCATACGGTCTGTGCTGTCGCCAAGGCGGTGATGGTGGCAAGTACCACAATGAGGCAACCAACTTTATAGGGAGACATGGGGCCGGGGTGTGGTGAGGTGAATTTATGGGGCGATCTGAGACGAAACTCGCGCCAGGATTTAAATATCCTGGCAGATTAGTTGAACGGAATGCCCACAGGCCACTCGTCGAATTATATTCCCGGATGAATATCGTCCGGGAATTTGCTGTTGTGAATCACAGTCGCCAAATTTTACTTAATTTTTCCCATGGCCGAACCCCCGCGAGTTCCCTTGCGATTGCCAGCCGACAATGGCGCACCGCCGCCGGACGAAGAGGCCCTGCGCGCAATCGGTCTTGTTTTGTCCCAGGAGCTTGATGCCAACTCCGATCTCAGAGAACGAGTGCTGCGCGTGCGTCGCAGGATTCACCCAAAGGCGCAGCTGTGCGTGGAGCGCGAGCCGGCCAACATCGTGTTAGAGGTGGCTTGCAAATTCAGCCGTTTACGCGAGCCCATCAACAGGCATGCACGCACGAAGCGCGCTCGCAATGCGCGCTTAGATGTTCTGGAGCCTGGGCAAACATCGGTCCATGTCGGATTCAATGGATTGCTAACCGTCCCCGTGCGAGAATCGATCGATGCCACCCATCGCGGCGAGCTGCCACTGCAAGAGGGTCGCAATTGCGCAGAATTTGTGCTTGGTTCGCGAGTAGATTTTGCCAAATGCGAGGTGACATATTGTGTGCTGATCGTTGAGCCTCGGCATCTTCAATACATAGAGATCCGACACCATCCATTGCGCTGGATCCCAATTGTGCCGGACATGACTGTCGAGGAGAGACTGGCTTTTTCACGCACTTTTGGTGTAGAGCAGTAAACTATTAATTCTATCGCAATTTTCGCCACAAATATTTTTCGAGTTGTCCCACCGATGGCCGCGGCGCAGTTCGGTAGATTACCGCTGCCGCAGACGCCCACACCGCCTCTGCAATTGAGTCTGCCTCCAGGCACGGGCGTCACATTTGCTCAGTTGTATGGCTTAGACCTGCGCGCGGTGTTGCAAATCGCCAAGGACGATATGGAAGTGCACGACACATTCGTGCGCACATAGGCCACGCTTCGCCTCGGGTGCACAACGGTCGCCTTCGTGCCTACATGTTCTTGCTCAAAGAGGCAGGCTGCACGGCCGATTGCATCGATACTCACTGCGACCGTGCGGACCAAGACTACATTCGTGTTCAGATTAAACAGTAGTTCCCATTTGTAGAAAAGCACTGCCCATGGGACCCTTTGGATTTTTTGGCTTGGTGTTACTCTTTTGCCTGGCTGCTGCCGGCAACATGATCATCTACGACGATCACAGTTACACCGATCTGTACGAGGCCTTGCAGGTGGTCGCCTCCAACGGCGAGCGCGGTGGCGAGTATTTTTTGCAGGGTACTTTCTACGGCAAAACGTTCGGTTTGCCGACCGACGCCAAGCGCGTCATTTTCAGCTCCATCGACCCCAACGATCCGGCCACAATTGTTGGCCGAAACTGGGCTCAGGGGCACAAAGGCATCGAGCTACGCTACGTCAATTTGGTCGACGACCCTGCTGAGCATCTCAACTCGGAGGCGATCGAGCTGACGTTTGGGTAAAGTAGCGATTTAGTCCTCCTGAGCGTTGGGCACGCACACGAAATCTTTGGCGCACCACTTGCACAAAAGAAGACCGTTGCACGTGCCACAGTCGTCGCACGATGGCAAGAACTGGGTGAACACAGCGGCGAGGTCTTCGGAGCTGTCGCTCGATGACATGGTCAGCTCCAACGCCTCGGCGCGGCTCTCGCAGCCGCCGCAGAGGCGGCGCTTGGTGGTCACCTCGGTGGGATTCTTGGTCGCAAAGCAAAACGAGCGATGAACCAGGAGGGCATTCGCCGTCTGAATCGCTGCCAACACTTTGCCCGTCTGCTTGTGGCCGAGATGCGAATTGATCTGCTCCCGGCTGCTCATTCCCCGCAGACGTGCCCTCTTCGTCTGAGATCGGGGTGCAAACCATCATGAAAGCCACCACCAGTGGGCTGGCAATGATCGCGGCTCCGCCGGTGCCGAGCAGCAGGTAGCCGAGCAAACCGCAGATGTAGTCACCAATGAGTAGGGTCAACCGTCGCGTGGTGCACCAAAGGCAGCGCCCAGTGCGAAATCGGCAGCTACAGCATCAAAGACACCGATTTGCACACCTGCAATCGACGATGGGCGCATTGTCTCGCCGAGTGTGATCGCCAACTAAACGCTGGTCAATTTCCACAGCTGTTGTTTGCAGAGTTTTTGGCCGAGGGTTGGCTTGCAAATCCAATATCGTATATAAAAGTAGTGATTGGGCTCAGAATTAACAAACCACCCATACGCTCATGACGGTCGGCGTCGCGATCGTGCTGCTGCTCGCGGTGCTATTTTCTGGCGCGCTGGCCGACATCGTAGTGCCCTGCCCCATCGACTGCGGTGCCAATGCCAACGTGCAGGAGCAAATCGACGTATGCATCGAAGTCGCTACCATCTTCAACCCATTTGTGGTTCTCGTTCCACAAAGCGACTTCCTTACGCTGCTGGGGCCCGCCCCAATCGACCAATTCACGCCAATCAACTTTTTTTTCAACGGCACATCGGAGCTGGTCGATCGCGTGCCCTGCAATTTGCTCGTGAGCAACGAGACGGACGTCAACGGCACGACGATTTTTGTCTGCGTGCGGCGGTTATTCGCCTACACCGATCCACAAACCACCATCGACGTGACATTGTCTGGCACTTGCCCCAGCAGTGCGTTCAGCTTCCCGGCCGTGGCGAGGCTCAACATCGTTGGCTCCAATGTCACCGCGCCGACCATTTTGGGCGGCAATTTTGTCACCGATCCCGACCATCCCAGCAACACCGTATTCACAAACGTCATTTTCAATGGCGGCGGCACCACTGCTCCGTTCTTTGCCAACTGCATGCAAAATGGCAATTTCACTTTCAACAACGTGACCTTTGCCAACTTTGCCGGGCCGACAATGATCAGCATGGAGACGTGCCTCTATGAGAGCTTCCTCGAGATGAACAACGTCTTTATGCAAGACATCGAGGGCTCGGCGCTGACGCTGCGTGGCTATCACAACGCCCGCATCAATGGGCTGACGTGCGCTCGCTGCGTGCAAATGGTCGACGCTCGCTGCGTCACCATCTTCATGTCGCCCGCGTCGCGCGGCGCTTTGCTGGTGTACCAGGTCAATTGCTATCGCGTGCAAGACCTGTTGCCCGCGCGCTGTCGCTATTGCTTGACTGGTGCGGGCGGCTTTTGTGGCCAGCGTTGCAACGAGGGCACTGTGCAAGTCTATGATCGCATCAACACTGCCGCACTTGGCACGTGTCCGCAGATTGATCTCGCGTTTACCAGTTGGTCAACGGGCATGAGTATCACCATCGTTGACGAATACGACCCAATTTGCCGCGTGTGGCGGGCCCCGCAATGCAACCCCATACAGCTTGCCAATAGCCAGAACTTTACCAACCGCATTTCGTTGGATAGCGGCGACATTCTCTGGTCCACGCCCGCATTTCCGGATTACGAGGCTCCGCTGTATTGCGTGGCCGGTGGTGTTATTTCGTCGCTGGGCCCATTCTTTGTGACACAGTTTAGCAATCGCCTCGGCGACCCCGTTGATGTGCTCCCGTTGCCGCCGCTTCCCATCCCGCCCCAGCTCAACGACCCTTCGTTCGAGCTGTTTGGCACAGCGTGGACTCAGTCTCAAGAGTTATCCGGCGCTTACAGCGTTCACGCCACGATCCCTTTATTTCCTCCGGCATCCATTTTCGACACTATCGACAAGCGGCTGTTGTACTACGGATTTAACCCGCTCGCCGGCGACTATTCCATGCGCGGTGACAATGGCATCAAGCGCGCGGTCGAACAAGTGATTACCGTCACATCGGGCGGCACATTTGCTGTTGTTTTCGCCATGGCGAGAGGCGAGGCCATGCGCTTTCTGTTTGGCACGGGTCCTTTCATCAGAGTATACCTCAACAATGTTGTGGTCAGCACGTTCAGCGGTAGCACCGTGGCCACCGTCATGGCCAACAAGAATCAGTGGTACGGGTTCGGTACGACGGCATACAACGTCAGCGCCGGATCGTATCTGATGCGCTTCGAGGTCGACTTGATCCCGCAGAACTCTGTCTATCTGACGGCAGGTTTTGACAATCTGCGGGCCGAAGGACAGAGCTTACCGGGCTTTGCTGTTTGGTCAATCGCCGACGGTGGGTTTGAGCCGCGCTCGCTGGTCTGGACCGGCACGGGCAATGCCAACATCGCCGGCCAACCGCCGATCTACGAGGAAGGCGGTGCCGCCGACCTTGCCAACTGCGGGGCGCGCACGGGCAAGAATCGCATGATTTGCACAAACGGCTTCCAGTCTGCCGGCCAGACGGTGTTTTTTTCCAGTCCCGGAATTTATGGCATCCGCGGCTTTGCGCAGCGTCGCCAGGGCTTGTCAGACTTTAGTGGGCAGTTTATTGCCATCCGGCAAAACGGCGTGCAGGTCGGCGGCACGCTGATCGACTCTTTCTACTTTCCCAACCAAGACGAGGATTTTTTCATCAACTTCCGCGGCCTCATCACCGTCAACTCGCCCGGCAATCATTTCATTGAGATCCTCTGCCAATTTGGCCCGCCTACTGGCAATCCCACCGTCAAGGTGTGCATTGACGATGTAGAAATCGAAGCGATTGGCGTTGTGGGCTTCACACCTTCGAATCTGGGCTTCCGCGACGGCCGCGTCTCGAGCAATCCTCAAATCGAGAATCAGACCTGCGTGTGCAACCAGCCACCGCCCGTGCCCCGTGACCCCATTTTGCTGCCCTGCCTCTATGAGCTGACGCCGCTGAACGTGTGCAATGAGCAAGTGCCGCGATGCTGCTCGGCGCAGTATCTCAACTTGCCGCCCCTGATGCCGGCTGTGTTTTCGATTGGCTGCGATAATGTGGCATCGGCATTCTGCACGTTCCTAGTGGGCTGTAATTTCAACACGGTCACTGGCACCGTGACCGATTGCGTCCAGTATCGATGCCCCAACGCCACCGGCCCCATCCCCGTGAGCACGCTGAGCGACATTGGCTACTTCCTCGAGTACTGCACAGTCAACAACGTGCAAGTCGTCAACAACACCGTGGTGCCGTCGAGCAGTTTGGTCCCCGGCGTCACCTACGGCGTAACCGGCCAGCTGTTCTACCCACCTGGCATCTTTACCGACGGCGATGTCCTGGTCGACCAGCCATCGCCCCATGCCTACTACTTTAACTGCTCGCAAAGCACTAGCCTGGAGGAAGGCTGCGAGATCTACGTGGGCTGCAATGCGCCAGTCTATGACTCCAACGCGCCATTCGGCTACACAATCACGGGTTGCACGCTCGTCAATTGCACACTGCTAGACGCCACCGAGCTGACGGTCTACGATTTCTACAACTTGCAGCTGTGTCCCGCAGTGTCGGGCGGCAACACCATTCAGGACATTGACAGCGCACTGCAGGTGATTCCGCTCATCAGGACAGAGACCGTTGTTACCACGACGCTCGTGCTCAACGTGACCACCAACATCACCGCCAACTACACGACCAGCGTCACTCGGCCCATCCGCTTCTCGACGCAAGTTACCGAGGGCGTGTTTTTGACCTGGTTCAACACCTGGTATGTCGATATGCAGCAGACCTCCATCTCGATGACGCCCTATGCCCAAGGCGGCGCATCGACCGGGTGCCAGCCGTTTGCGCTGTTCCGCCAGTGTCCTTGCAATGCAAGCGGAACGTACAATGTGCCGTGGAATGCCGACACGACCGGGGCCGTCAAAGAAACACCCGCTTACTATGTCTGCACGAACGGCGTGGCATCGTGCTCTTGCGATCCGACCGACATTTCCATCAGCAACGTCGCGCCCAACGGCACAGTGGGCCTATACATCGAGCTGGCCGGCGATGCGATGGCCACGGTGCGCATCCAGGACAACCGCATGCAGCAATACCAGGATTGCGTGGTCATCGAGCAGCTCTCGCGTCAAAAGATCGTCAACAACTCCATCATCATCCCGGGTCGTGATGATGCCCAAGGGTCCATCCGCCTGTTGCTGCAGAACGACAATGAGTTCATGACGTGCAGTCAATTCGATGGCCTGCAAGGCAACCAAGGCGGTGTGTACACGACCACCTGCAACATCCAGGTGCCGCTGTTCGGATTGCGCTTGCCCTGCCCGCAGTCACTGACTAGCGAAGACGACGCAGACTGCATCGTGGACGACCGCGCCACCGAAGAAATTCCCGGCTTTCTGATTACCCTCTTCAACAGCATCACCAGCGCCATTGCCGGTGCCAGGTGTGACATTGTGTACGTGCGCGCCAACTTCCAGACGTACTCGGGCAGCGACGTCGAGCTTGCCGACGGCACCTATTTTGAAGAGGATATCATCTTTGACAAGGCCACGCGCCGCCTCGTCTTGTTCTCGGTGGACGACCCGCAGCCTGTGGTGCTGGGCAAGCACACGTTCCAGACCAATTCCGACAACGTGACGCTGATTGGCATTCGCTTTGTGCATCCTGCGGACAATCAGCGGCCGCTCTTCTCTGTTGTCAAGGCGGGCGGCACAAAGAACATGGAGAGCGTGATCATCTCCAACTGCATCTTGCAGGGCAGCGGCTGTCGCAAGTGTGGCGTGTTCCAAACCGACCGCGTCGACTCTGTGAGCATTTCTCACTCGCGCATCACCCAATGGTCGTTCTTTATGATCAAGTTCTTCAGCGTGAACAACTTTAACTTTACGTCCAACGTGGTCGACGAATCCACGGGCCGCGTTATCCTGGTCAAGTACGTCAACGGCTTTGTCATGGCCGACAACCTGTTCAAGAACGTGCGCGGCGAGCAGGGCCTCTCGGGCACAGTGATCATCTCGCTGACGGCCACGTCCACCACAGCCTGCGGTAACCTCGATAGTCTCACCACCTGCTTGTTCCGCGAGAACATCCAGAATATAGACAACATTACCGACTCGACACCGCTCTACAAGGACGGCTGCTTTTACGTCTCGCGAGGAGGCATTCGCGTCGACCAGATCTACGACAACGCCTGCCGCATTGCCAAGACGGGCTTTGTGTTTGTCAAGACGCCCAACATTGGCCCGGCGCAGGTGCCGCGCCTCATGGGCCAGAACCCCTACATCAAGAACAGCCTGACGCAGAAGCGAGGCGTCCGGCAGTTCCGCAGATTCGTGGGCCCCGATTGGACAGTGAGATCCAGCCAGGCGACCATAACCAGCAGTGGCAGCCAGTCTTTCAATTTTGCGACCAGCTTGGAGACGAATTTCGATTCCGATCCCTACTTTGTTCGCGCAGAGCCGCCAGTGTGTCAGTCCAACCACCACTGGCACCCGCGCTATGCGTTCGGTAGCAACGGCGGCTTCGACTTGCTGCGTGGCGGCTACGAAAAGTTCTTGAACACTTCGATTATGGTGGACTATTGCACCGACCGCGGCGTTTTCTTTTCCACCAACGGCACGCTCTTTGAGCGGTTCATTGGCTACGTGGACTCGTCAAATGGCTCGCGCACCACCATCGAGCAACTGACCATCCGTCGCAATTGCTGGCTAATCGGCCAAGACAAGAACTCGTGCTGCAAGAGTCCGCTGTTTCGCCCGGCCGGCGAGGGTGACAATAAGATTCAAACCGAGTTTTTCAACATGAGCATGCTCACTTGGTATCTGAATCCCGACCAAACCGCCAACATGTGGAACTGCCGCCCTGCCGACTACCAGCCCGAGGACGTGACGCTCAACGCCGAGCCGCTCACGGAGACCATCCCCATCGAAATGTTCTTCGACTGGATAGAGTGGAACGGCCGCGGCTTGTACCCGGCCCAACAAATTTACGTGCTCTATTGCCTGATGGGCACCCCGGCACCGGCGCGCTTCTTTAAGACCAAGACCAACCGGATCCCGCCGCCGAGTACCTCGTACTTTGGACTGACAAACTCGATGGTCGTCAACTTTTTGGGCTACGACCCCGACTTGGTGCTGAACGGCTTTACGCCCGATGCCGAAGAGTTTCCATACATTGACGGCATCAATCTGGACTTTTACAACCGCATCAACACCAAAACCACCGTGCTGATTCAGAACTTTACGGTCCAGGATGTGGACTTTGGCGCGCTGACCATTGCGCACATGACCAATCTGACCATGCAGTACAGCCGCTTCCACAATTGCAGTGGGCGCTCATACGGCAACTTCCAGTGCATCAAGTTCATCGGCAACGACATCACGCCGCTGCTCAAGCCCAGCAAGCAACTCAACGTCACGGCGCTGTTCTACTCGACGCCGGCCTACGTGAATGTGCACAACTTTACGGTGCTGAACACCTATCCGATTGTGCTCTATCCGTACAACAATCGCATGGTCAACCCTGGCATGGTGGCGGCCATGGTCATGAGCGGTTTCCCCAACACCACGGACTACTGCGTGTACAACTGGACGTCGTTGGGCACGCCGCTCGGTTTCCGCCAAGAGAACACGCTCAACACGACATTTGTGCAATGCTCGCGCTACGCTGGCTCGTTGCCGCCCATCGTGTTCCCGGACAGCCGGCGATACCTGCGAGCCCACTGCCTGGCCGGCCATCTGTGGGACATCCGCGGCCTCATTCACGATCTGGCCGACGGCAAGAGCAGCACCGACGTTCGTGCCGAGACCATCTGGTGCGACTCGCTGGAGGACTTCCGGTGTTGCCCGCTGGTCGACCCGGTCCAGTGTTACGTGGTGCAGACGCCGCTGCTGCTCGACGCGACAAACCCCTGGCTCAACGTGTACATCTTCCGCTTCCTGAATGACGCAATCCAGCTGTGCAATGCTACGCAGCGCATCATCACCGTGCTGGGCTCGGGCGATCCCTTTGAGACGGGAGACACCGCGTCCAAGATCTACACCGAAGTGATTGCCGGTGTCGTGCCATTTGCGTGGATGAATTCTGCCGGCCCGCTCACAATTCGCGCCACAGAGGGAGTGACCTGGAGCAGCTACGGCAATTCGATTGACACGCAAGGCATCCGCGTCTCCTTCGAGGGCTTCCGCTTCGACCAGCCCGGCTTCCCAATTCCTATCCAGGCCATCTGGAATCAGCCCACCATCGCCGGCACCAATTTGCGCTTCACCGGCAACATCTGGCAGACACGATTCGACGCCCATCTGATGATCATGTTGGCCGGCGACAACTTCAAGCTGCAAAACAACAAGTTCCGCGGCCGCGACCAGAACTCACTCAACGACCCGCGCTTTGGTGTGCGCATCACTGGCACCTGCACAGAGATCAACGTGGTGGTCAAGGGCAATCGCTTCCAGAACTTCCGCGGCTACGGGCTCTACCTGGGCCCCGTCCAGCAGTACGAGGTCAACAACAACCGCTTCAGCAATGTCGGCGGCCAAGACTTTGCCACGTTCACGCCGTACTCGGTGTTTGTCGACGACTGTCCCGTGCAAGTGGGGCCACAGCTGCGCGATGTCATCTTCAAGAACAACATTGTGCGCACCACGCAGACGGTCACCCTGCCCAACTCGCTGATGAGCACGTGCTGGATTGGCCACGTCTCGCGCGCCATCAAGACTTACGACATCTTCGGCAACGATTGCAATGGCCTCGACACCGGACTGCGCTTGCAAAACATAGTGCCCAATAACTCGCCCAGCGACGACCGCAAACAGCTGCTACGTTTCTTCTCTCGCAATGAGTTTAACATCCGCTCGCGTGGCCGATCGTCACTGCAGACCAACCTGAAGCGGTTTGACATTATTTCCACCAATCCGGCCGACGACTTTTTGATGGTTGCCGACCCCGACTCAAACACGTGGACTGGCTTCTGGTGCACAGACGGCTGCCCCAGCGGCACTTTTGTCGTCTACGGCATCCTGATTGCCCTGGCCGCTGCGGCTGCCCTGGCTTGCATTATGTGCTACATTTGCACGTGCGGTTGCAACATGGCCGCGTGGAAATATTTCGCTGCCGACTTTCCTCGCAAGCGTCGCTGGATTCGCGATCCGCGCGTGCAGGCCCAAGGCTTTATTGCGCCTCGGCCGGACACTTCACAGCAGAAATCGCCGCTATCGTACGCGCTGCCCGGCGCAAGGCGAACCGGCACCAGGGAGGATCGCGAGCCGCTCATCAGGCCAGGCTATTGGCGGCCCTGATTACATCGGAGACTCGGCCGTGTGCGCAATAAAACGCAATGAGATAATCGGTTCGTGGTGGGGTTGTTTTCATTAAGGTGCCCATTTTCCAAGCCTCATGGACCCCATTGTTCCGCATCACCCGCCACCTGGCCCTCACTTTCGCGCAGCCGGTCCGCGGCCCAACATTATGACGTTCAGCGTGCACGAGGGCGACGGCCTTGCCAAATGGATGCTTGCGCTCGGCGTCACTCTGGCGGTCGTCAACTTTGCCATAGCGAGCAAATGCATCGAGGAGATCAACCAACGCACCCGCAGATTTGGCTGCTGGATTGCGAGCAGTCAATTTGCGTCGCATCTTGGCTTTTGATGGGCCGCCTGGCTGAGATTGGACTGTCTGGTGGCGTAAAATTTCAAAGCCATAACTTTTTCAGTGCAACCACCACAATGGCGAATTTGACCAAATGCTAAGCGGATTTTTTCTGCTATCTGATGCTTTTGATCGCGGTTTTATTTGTTGTTTGTTATATTTTCTTTTACTCTTACTGCTGCGGGCTTGTGCAATGGGCGGACGACACGACCGGTGCGTGCACGGCGATCTACATCAGCTCGACCGCTGGCTATCCTCCGCCTTGGAAAATATTTTTGGCTGGCTTTGTCTCGATTGCGGCCATCCTTACTGTGATGATGAACTTCCCACCGATCGTACCAGACGATGTGCAGGAATCCAAGCCAACTGGAAAACGCCCGCGCAGACTGGCTGATTAAATTAGCTTTACTCATCACTCTCTTACGGTGCGGTGCACATGCTAAACTCTACCAGACCGATTGCAGCGTAAAAGTCTCCCAAGAAAGAAAAGCCGGCGTAGTCGTAGAGCACAACGAAAGTTGATGCCAGCATGATCACGATGGTGGCCAAGATGCCAAACATCCACAGCAAATATATCAAATGGATCGCTACATTGATGAGAAATTCTATGCAAGAAAATGCTCTTGCAAGCTCTGCAAAGAATGATCGCTTCTCAATTGCTATACGAAGTGCCGTGGCGAGCGCAAAGCACCGACTGGGACGACGAGCGATGCGGCCAGTTGGTGGTGGTGGGGCGGGCGGCACGGGCATTGCCATGGTGTTGCAAAATTAATGGTACTGGGTATAATGATTGGCCCAATTATCTGCAAACCTGTGCCTAGCAAAGCATGCGCGAAAGGTTGGAATTTCTCATTGGCTACGGGTTTACGCTTTGGACGATTGCAATCTCAGTTGGACTGGTGGGGAGGGTCGCCGGCAAGCTGATGGGCAATGAAATGCAAGGATTGGCGTTAGGAGTTGTGGCAGCGGTGCTGACTCGCATCGTGTGTATATTCTGCGACCAGGCCCCCGGTCCCGAGATAGAGCCCGATCCGATGCCCAGCGCGTCTGCTGCTGTGTTGGGGTCCAATAAACTAGCAAAAATCTAAATAGGTATTTAACTCTTGGAAAGCACGCGATTATCATTATACCAGCGCAGTGCCTGAATGTCTTGGATCTCCGGCTACTTTGCCGGCCCATCGGCGGGGCTGATGGACTCGGCACAGGCCAGGCTCGTCGCGCCGTCAATCCGCTTTACTCTGTTGGGCATGGCTCGCCTGCTGGGCTTTGTGCTCGTGGGCATGTATTGCATGTGTTTCGCAACTGCGCTCCTTGGGCTGGGCTGGGCCGTCATCGACCCGGGAGGTGCATTCACCACCTGGGACTGGTGGCGCTACTGGCTCGTCGTGCCGGCGTTTGCGCTCGCGCCCATTGCCGTGTACGCCATCTACCAAGAGTACAAGACCAGCCTGCCGCCGAGCGACGACTCGTGTGGTTTCATTTGCGGACGACCGTACGCTACGGTTGTGTGCACGGTCACGCTGATCAGCACGTGCGTGTGCGTCGCCATCTGCCTGGCCGCAGCGATTGCCACCACCATCATCGATCTGGACAACTGCGTGGGCAATGTCGCGTGCAGTGGTGTTGATTTCGACAGCGAGCCCTCGTGGGCCTGGATCATGATGCAAGTCGGCACCTACGGCTGCGCGCTGTTTGGCATCATGCTATTCTTTGTGATCTTGTTCATCCACCAGGCGTCTAGCAGCACCTGGGCGTGGAATGTGCAGATGGCCGTGCAGAACGCCGCCGAGGGCAACATGGCCAACACGGCCGGCCAGATTGGCCAGGAGATGCACACGTACACCGGCCGCACCCCCGTCGCTGCCGGCTCCTACGCAAAACTCGACGACCCAGAGCGTGGCTTTGTCTTTTAAACAGCAAAAATGGTTAGGTGTGCAGTTAGGGACGGTCAATTTAATTGAATCCGGTGTCGCTGGCAATGGAAATGGGCTGGTGCACGCTGGCGATGCGCTCAATGATGGCAATGAGTGGGCGGCCGGTGCCGTACTCAGAGGAGGGCGCTGCAATTCCGCCCGGGCGCGTATTGTGCTCCAGGACCTCGCGCCGCACGTGAACACGGAATGTGTCGCGAACCACAGAGGTCCACTCCTCGTGGTAGCCCACAGGGGCCGAGTAGCGCTGCGTCTCGGTGCGATCGACAATTTGCAAGCCGCCCATGCCCTGTTCCATGTTGATATCGGTGCTGGCGCTGACAAAGCCCAATCCGCGATTGGCCATGCGCTGCATTGCCTGATCAAAGAGCAGGTCGGCAACCTGCGGCAGGCCGTGGCGCGAAACCTTTTCGATCTGGTCGACGTAGCGCACTGTAGCATCGAGCACTGCGCCGTACACCGCATACGTCTCCGTGAGGCCGGGCATAGCAATAGGCTTGCCAAAGACGTCGTGGCCGTGGTTGGGGTTGTTGTGCGGATCAAAGTCCATGTCGTCCAGATCGACCTCCTCGTCGCCGTCCAGGGCATCCTCGTGCTTGTGTGCCTCGTAATTCAGCAGCGTGTTGAGCTGCTCAAAAAGGCTCTTAGCCACGTCGCCGTCCAGCTCGAATTCCTCGTTGATGGAGCGCAGCATCTCGGCATCGTGCTCGCTGAACTGGCGCTTGCCGTGCTTGAGCATCATGTCGCGGTCCTGCGGATCGACCATGATCTTGGCCAGCTGTTCGCCGCTCACGACGCGCTGCTTGCGATTGTGCGGCTCGGCAGATGTCACTGCAACCAACACAGCCAGAAGTCCGCAGATCGCAACAAACCGCGCACCAGTGGGCATTGCGGGCGCGGGAGTTGAATATGAAGCTTTGAAATCGGGCAGTTATTAATAAATCCAGCGCTAGAGTTTTTATCAAAACGTGCAACCCGCTGCCCCAAATCGCCATGAATTCTGAGCAGCTTGCTGTGGCGTGTGGTGCTCGCAATTTGCGGATTCCCAGCGACAAGGCCTTGCTCCAGCGCTTGCCCAACGGAGCTGGCACGAGCTGGTCGTGGAGCCTGCGCCCTCCGTTCGCTAGCGTGCCGCGCCGCTATCCAGAGTTTTCGGATCTGATTATGCCCGTGCAGCTGATCATCGATCCGGTCGCTGGCAACAACGCCGGCACCTACGAGTTGTGGATGCAGGCGCGCGGCGAGCGTGCCGAGGTCGTTTTCTCGGTCGAGCTCAAGGTGCGGGCCAAGAGCAAGATCGTGCTGCTGCCTGCCACCTCGGTGCTGTTCCTGCGAGAGGCCGGCGCGGAGATGTGGGTGCGGCTCGTGCGCCCGATCGGCGCCGACACCTGGACCAAGTTTTTCACCGGCGAACTGTTGCAGCAGCGCCGTGGCATGTACAACGAGGCGCGCGAATTTCCCATTGACTGGGCGAACAGCCGCCCCGAGCGCACGCGCCTGCTGGACGCCTACACGATCGGACTGGAGCCCGTGCGGGCCGGATCAAAGCGCTGGCAGTACGTCAAGGAACCCAAAGAGGAGGTGACCGAGGGACCGCTCCCCTACGTGACTTTCGACGACATCTACGATTTCTCCCGCGGCGCTCGCAATGTGCCCAACGAGCAAATCATCACCATGCTCGCACAGAGCAGCACCATGGGTCCATTGATCCAGGCTTTCAACTTGCCGCTGAGTTCTCTGCACATCGACGCTCCCGAGAACGGCAACGCCGAGCAGCGAAGCGGCCTGTGGATCGCGCTGGGTGCCACGCCCCACGCAGGAAATTTGCCCCATCGGCCTCTGCTTGCCGCCTACGATGTTCAAATCATCGATCCGCAGCGTTCCATCGGCGGACTGCCGCTGCCTGTGGTGGACGGCCGGTTCCGCGAGCAGACTTGGTCCACGTTTGGCAGCACGCCCTTCACGGTGCTCAATCTGGACGTGCGCTGCGACGACGGCCGCGTTGTTGTCAGCCCCGAGAGCTTTGAGCTCGACTCGACTGCCACGCCTCCCTCCTCCAGCGATTGCGAGCGTCGTCACTATTATCTGCCGCTGCGCCTCGCACGTCCCGGACCCGCAGAGCCGACTCGCGCGCAAGACTGGTACGACGATGTGATCGGATCCATTTGCCGCCACATGAGCAAGGGTATGCAATTTGGCTGGTTGCCCGTTGACCGCTTCGCCACATTCAAGGTTCGCCACGCCAGTGAGCTCGTGGAACATTTGTTCTTGACCGAGTTTCCGCCAGTGCACAGCTTTGCTGCATTTGCGCTGCTCACGTTCGACGAGCAGCCAGTGCTGGGCGACCAAAACTCAGGTCGACCGTTTGTGTTTGGTACAGACGCAGAGACAGGCCAAGAGTTCCCCACGCCACAATCTGAAAATATTCAGAGTTTGGTGGACGTCATCAAGTTGCCGCAATCGCGCAGACTGCTGAATAACGACCCCGATGACGACAACGACGACAACTTTTACACCGAGCCGCAAAGAGAAATCGACGGCACGGAAGCGGTGGGCGTGCGCAACCTGGCCATCCAGCGCAAGCTCGTCTCGACGTCGGTGCTGGTGTGGCGCGTTTGCAAGAATTCTGCCGCCGAGGCGCTCGATGCAACGGCCAGCCCGCTAGCGTCGACGCGCGGAACAGAGCCTTTTCATGAACAAAACTACAAGAAGCGCGAGTACGACGCAATTCGCCAAATCACGGCCACGCAAATTGAAAGCATGCCCAGTCGCGGCAACATCACCGAACATCTTGCTGGAACGCTGCTCGGCCAAATTTACCGCCTCAACGCCAGTCGCGCGAACGCATCTATCTTTTTGAGCCAGCTTGCTGACCGCAAGGGTATTTCTTTGGAAGCAACTCTCTCGTTGTTGGCGCGCGCTTCCGCACAAGAGCTTGCACAGTTGGGCCTCAACCGCATTCCCAACTCGCAAGATTTCACTTTTATCAATTCGGCCACAGCAGAGGTCCTGTCCGCAGCTCCGTACACACTGGACCACGTCGCCATTTTTGAGACGGACAAGCGCGAAAGCCGCCTGAGCAGATCTGCGCAAAGCTGGTTCTGCTTGGCCCTGAGCACCAGCCCTGGCAATCTGGCCGACACACTCGACAAAACATCGGACCGCGTGCTGGGCATGCTTGAAGAGCGTTGCTACATTGAGGCACAGCTGATAGCACGTCAAGCGGACAATCGGCACATGAAATCTTACCTCGCCGCACGCTACGATATCATGTACACACTGAACGAGCCCAACTTGGCAGCGTCATTCGACGCGCGCAGTGCTCGCATTGTGATGCGACACGTGGCCATCTGGATCAGCAGAATCAAGCGCGCGCAGGCGTTGCTGCCCATCGACCAGATTGGCGAGCGCACAGAGCTGGTCGATGTGTCGTATTCGACCTTGGCCAGCGTCGCAAAGTCCACGTATCGCCAGCTGGCCAGTTTTAGCGCGCGAGACCCCATCCAGGCAACGGCTGTGCACACCGCGCTGTCTGACTTGCCGACAGACTATGTGCTGCCCATCGATTCTGGCCTGTTTGCGGATCACATCACCGCTGCCGACCTAAAGTCGCCGCTTTATCACAACGTGTACGCCACGCCCGGCATGACGCAATTCTCGGCTCTTGTAGTGGAGAGCCGCGCCCGGGCCAGATTTGCAGAGTGGTGCAACTTGCGAGCCAATTCTATTGCGCGCTTCTTTGGCTTTTCGCCAGACCAGGAGGTGTTTGAGATTGGCGAGTTCTCGCCGCAACGTTTTGAGAGCGGCACAGTCGATCCGCAGCGCATGATCGATATCATGTTGCTGTCCAATTATCTCTTTATGGTCCGCGACGCCGAAGGCCTGCTTGATGTCTCGAAGCGCGAGGTATTTCGCTTCAGCAGCAGCATGTCCATCGCCGCGCTGGCTCTCGACCGAGGCATGCTCGCGACGTTCAACGCCGCGTGGTCGAATTTCCGCGCCGATCGCGAGTGGGCCCAATTGCACAAGCTGGCCGCACGACTCGCCACTATTGCCTTGACGTTGCACGGAAGCACAGCACCCGATGCGCAAGAGTTGCTGGCCGAGTGCAAAGCTATAAGCGAGTTCTTTGAAAAGATGCGCCGCGATGCCCTGTTTATTTACTTTTCGACCGTATACGGACTGCTGCGGATGCAAACGGTGCCCGACAACTTGCCCGACATAATTTTGGCCACACGAAAGGAGCTGGAGCGACTGAGCCACTCTAACCATGCGCTGTTCGGCGACGCAGTTTCGAGCGTGGAGACTCGGGCCAAGCGTTCGGCTGCTAGGCTCTCAAAGCTTTCGGCTATCGAGTTTCGCGTGACTGGCGCCATGCCAACACGAGCGACGCTGAAGGCTCGCGCATCTCGCATCATCAACGACACGGCCGTGTCGCTCGGCATTGCCTCGGTGCCGGAGGATTTGCGCACTCGCCTGCTCGACTCTGTGGATGCATTCCCCAGTCCGGCTATGCGCAAGTTGCTCGTCGACGCGGCTGCTGGCAAGGATTTCATTCGCGAGTCGGACGGCGATTGGGACGAAGATGCATTCCAGAAGTTTGTCAAGGAAACATTTGACGAGTGGTTCAAGGGCGAGAGTGATGGCCCGCTCAGGGCCCTGGTGAAACCGCCAGCCATCTTGCCGCAAGCTGGAATGCCTGCAGTTCCTACCAGCCAGCCATCTGCAGCACTACCCCGCCCACCACAACCTCTTGGTGCTCCAAGTTCCGCAGTGGGACAGACAGACTCAGATGTCTTGCCTGGCATCATGAGTCGTGCATTTTCGGCGTCAACTACCTACGTGCTGCCTGACACATTTGGTGGCGTTCAGACCCTGTTGCGCAACATCAGAGCATTCCGCGGCTTGTCGCCGGAAGATTCGGCGGCGCTCAGTTGGGTTGCAGCAGCATCTCTTCTGGTGGCACTGCCAGAAGACAAGTTTGTAAGCGCGGATGATTTGAGCGAAGCCCGCCAAGAGCTGGCACGGCTCGTTGCCGCAGAGTTTGCGCGCTTGGCTATTCTCGTGGCACCACGACCCAGAGTGTCTGCAGCCGGCACTACGACAGCCGAGCAAGCTGCCGCAGCGCGCGGAGGACTCAAGCCAACTGGAGTTGCAGCTGCCTCGCTCGGCGATTTAACTGCTCAATTCTTTGAGGTTTTATGGCGCTTGCGAGCCATGAGACATCTGTCGCCGCGCAGCATTGTCGCGCGCTACGCAACTCAACTGCGCGTGGCTCTGTACTATGGCTTGCGGACACATCCATCCGCCCAGCCGCTGCGGGAGATTGTGTTGGCCGATATCTCGTTGGCGATGGAACCTTTCGCCGCAGATGTTTCTGCGCAAACCCAGTATCTCGCCCCGATTAGCCTTTCGGTGCTGAACGGCTCGATAAGCTGGGACTCGCGACCGACCGGGACCTTCACCGGCTCGCTGCGTCAGTTTGTGCCGCAAGCTACAGTTGCCGCGCTGGAGGGCAGTGCCAAGTGGACTGCAGCGCGCGACGTCTACACGATGCAACTTTTGCAAATTCTGACGAATTATGTGATTCAGCCGCAGCAAGGCTATGCCACCAGCAACAAGGCGCAGTGGCTATTGTGCCAGCAGCAAGCAGTGTTCTTCCGCCCCGACCGCCACGAGCCCAGCGGCTTGAGCGCGGCATTCAATACGTACATCGGCGCCGAATCCGACCCGTCGCGCACTGCCACCTCGCTATCGCAGAGTGTGTGGGGCGAGCGGCTGCGCCAGCTCAATGACCAAATTGCCTTGGATGAGTCGACGATTGGCGGCGGGCTCAACGATCCTTTCATTGCCCTGGGCTTGTTGGACCCGCGCCGCAAACGCGAAATGCTGCTGGGATCCTACACCCCCGAGATGTTTGCGCAGTTGGCCATCGCCTCGGCACTCAAGACCTACGAGGAGCAGGGGCCGCTCACTGCATCGGTGGTACCGCTTGGCCTGCTGGGTCGCGTTATCTGGACGCTGGTGTCGAATCCGCAATTTCTGGAGATTCGCCAGCGCTACGGCTTGGAGCCCTTCCGCGAAAATACGCTGTCGCCGTTCCAGCTGCTGGCGCCCGGATGGATTGTGCGGGACTCGGCATTCGATATGACCACTGGGCAAGCGCGCGATGAAAAGCTTTTCACGGTAATGACTGTGCCATACTCGCGCAAAGTGTTCCAGGCGCTCGATGCTGAATTCCCTGCAGTTGTCCGGCTTGCCGATAAGCTGGCCATCGAAAAGTATGCGCCGCGCGGTCTTGTTGACAACGGGCGGGACCTGTGGCGTCTCATTATCTTTGGCGAAGATGCCAAAGAGAGCGATGTCTACATTGGCCGGGCCAACGCCTCGGACATGCGCCCGCTCACTACGCGCGACTATGCCGAGCTGGTGACATTCTCCATCGATTTTGCAGACCTCGTGGAGGATGTGCTGCAGAAAATAGACAAGAACGAGCAAATCAACGGCACCATCAGCGCTGCAACCAAGCGAACGCTAGACTCGCGCGACGCCGACATTGTTCGCGACCAAACCGCCCTCGCCGACGACTTTGCTAAGCTTGCCCACGACCTCAGCAACGGCCTCATTGCCTACGGCTCGCAGTACAGCGAGCGCCAGAGCAGCTTGAACACGCGCCAGGCCGCACTGGACTCGGCTCGCACACGCAACGACAAAGCCCGAGCCACTGCAACTCGGGGCCCCATTCGCGAGGCTCTGGTGGCGCTGGACCGCATCAAACTCATGCACGCGTGCTTTGTCTTTGTCCTCGGCTATCTGGCCCCGCAGCCGCCCACCAAGCCCATCTTTGTTCAGCAACTTCACCCGGACGGCACCTTGCTCTACGACTGCTTTTCTGGACAGCTGCCGCTATTCGTTGCCCAAGAGGTCTACGGCTTGCGCATGGCCAAGTATTCCACGAATGCAGAGTACCGCGATACGTTCCGCCGCTTGGTCGGAGGCAAGTTGTGGGGTCCCGCCGAGCCCATGAATAACGCAGAGATCCAAGCATACAAAGCAATGATTTTGCAGTTGAACTGGAACTACAACTGTCGTGTCTTGCTGCGAGTTGAGCAGAGCAGCAACCCGTTTGCGCGGGACACGGCACTGCTCCGAGGCACTGCGTTTTGCTATGCAGACTCGCGGCGAGATGCTTCCAGACGCAATCTTGCGATCCAGACCTACGGCGATTTCGAAGGCAGCGCTGCGCCGAACAAGCTCAACATCGGCCCGTATGCTGGTCTGGATTTGCAGAGCACCGCAGAGTTCCCAGAGGGCCGCGACGCATTCTACACCGAGCAAGCCGCGCGCTATCCTTTCGAACCGCAAGAGAGGTACTCTGTTTACGACTGGCGCGAGGGCCGGCGGCTGTTCTTCAATCCCGCCCGCGCTGCCGAGAATCGCATCGCAGCCGAGGTGCCAGTTATCGCAGACAGCGAGCCGCTGAACATTTGGAACGCAACCAACACGAACAACTGGCCCTATCCAAACGTCCACAATCTCATCGAGCTGATGCCGTCTTATTCGCCTGCGCTGCGTTTCTTTGAGCTGTTCTTTGAGGCTTGCGACCCTCGCCGCGAGCAAACCGCTGCAGCGTCCTACATCAACGAGCTGGCCACGTCCGGATCGGCCACATTTGCCAACCGAGCCGAGGGATTGCCGCAATACCAGACCGACACGGGCCGAGGGCCAGAGGACCGGGTTGCGCAACGCCAGGCGCAGCTGCAGACGCTGCGAGAGCAGTACGCCAGTGCCGTCTATTTGTTCAGTGCAGACATGAGCGATGCCGCCGCATCATTCTACCAGCCCAAGGCGACCGGCGATTCGGACGATTATCGTTCGGGCGAGCGGCATTTGATTGTATTTGACGAGGCGGATGTCGCGCGCTGGCTTGAATCTTTGACGGTCACCACGCAGTTGCGGGCGTCCGAGCGGCTGGTCGATCTGCTACGCATTGTGTTTGACGACCGTGCCGAATTTACTGTCAGTCCCACCGACGACGCACGGCTGCCCTATCGCCACCCAGAGCAGCAGTTCCGCGCCATGAGCGAGTTTGTCTCGCGCCTCGACACCGGCCGGCGGCTGTACCGCGACTACATTGAGCGTGCGATGCCCATCGTCAATGCCGAGATTTTGCGCACGCAGCGAGAGGTAGACGACATATTCGGCCCGGATTTTGCAATTTCGTGGTCGTGAAACACAGAGAGCCTAAATCGCAAACAATTTACTTTGGTGTGGGGGGCGGCGTGGCGGAAGTACTGCTCTTGCTTGGCTTGCTGCTCGTGCTGCGAGGGCGGGAGGAAGATGAAGAGCGCTCTTTCTTGCCACTGTGTGCAGCAACAGCCACGGGTTGGTCGACTTCCATAGGAAGCACAGGCCCCAATTCTGGGCCAGGAATCTCGGCAGCGGCGGGCACCGGCTCAACGGCGATGGAGGCACCTACCTGGCTAGTGAGAATGATATTGCCCCTCTTTGCATCGTCTTGTAAGAGGCCCATGATAATCACGTCGAACTGGCCGCGCAAACTGTAGTTGAGTCCGTCTTGAAGTTCCGTCGGGATTTGTGACGTGCGGTACGCGCCCAGCCAGCCCACGAGTTGCTCGACCAGATCAATAATTGACACGGTCATCATGAATCGGCCGGGCGCCGAGTCGTAGGCATAGAAGTAGCTCAGCGTGGGCGTGACAAAATAGACAGCCATGCCGATGGTGTGGCCGTCCATCGCGATGGTGGCAAACAGCGGGCGCTTTTGCTCGACGGACAGATCGTCAACATAGAGCAGAGCAGCACGAAGGGTCATGATGCGGCCATCATTGTCTGGTGACGGATCGTCATTGGCCGGATTGAAGAACTGCAGCTGCGGCGACGTGGGGAACTGCTCGTACGGCAAGAGACTGATGCCGCGCACCTCTTTCTGAACAGCCCACATTGGCTGCAGCGGTGCTCCGGGCGCGTCTCTGGTCTTGAATGCGCGCACCAGCTGGTTGGCGTGCAGCAGGTGAGAGACTTTTGCCTTTGCTGTCACATCCGGTGAGGCAAGATACTCTTGGTACTTTTGCATGCCCTCGAGCATGCGATTGCGCACGTAGTCCTGGTCAATATTTTTGGGGATTCCGCCGTCCCACAGCAGCTCGGTGCCAAAGAAGAAAGCGATGGCCGTGCACGTGCTAGGGTTGGTCTGGTTCCAGACCTCGAAGCCTTTGGGCACGAGTCCTTGGTTCTTGGCCCAGAAGACCAATTGGTCTCGATTGGCAATGTCCGCGATGATGCTCTGCGGATTTCCACACCACGGCGGCATGCTGCGAGGGTCCCACGCCGCCAAAGCCATGGTGCGACGAGATTGTGTATTTTGGGTCCGTGGTTTACTTTAGTATGACGACACAGCCCACGCAACGAAAAATATCAGTGGAAAGTTTACTTGGCAAGGGCGCTCACTTTTTGTTCTTCTTGCCGACCTTCGTGGCGCTTCTGGGCACAGGCATGCCCGAGCTGGCTTTCTTCTGGGAGGCCTTGGCAGACTTGTTCTTCTTGGGCTTGGCGGCCTTGGGCTCGGGGAGATCGCTCATGTCGGGCGATGGAGCAGCCGCAGCCGCAACGTCGTTCTCCTCGGCAGCACGGAGCTCGCGGTTGTTCTCACGCTGGGCAGCACGGTGCGCGCGGTTGATCTCGCGCTGGTGCTCGATGCTGTCGAGCCGGTCGCACTGCGCGTTCTGTGCCGAAAAGATGTTCTGAGGGTAGGGCAGTTCGCCGTCCTGCTTCTCGCGAGGGCGCAGTCCCATGATGCGCACAGCCAGGGTGGCCTTGCCGCGCGAGAGTGTTTGCCGGTGCACCGGCCGCCCGTCGCAGGCCAGGATCTGCGCGGCGTTGTGGAGAGACTGCTGCACGTTCGAGTCCCACAGCTCGCCCAGGGTGGTGACAGCGTGCTTGCTGATCGAGCCGATCTTGCCGGCGTGGTCCTTCCACGAAAGCAGCAGCTTCTGTGCGTCCTCGTCCGACAACTTCTTGGCCTTCTGGATCACAGCCAAGTGGGCATCCTCCAGCACGATCTGGTCGAACGCCTTGTCCTGCAGCAGCAGCTTGAAGAGCGCGTTGGGCGACTTCTTCATCAACGACTGTGACTGATGCGTAGCCTCGGAAGTGAGGCGCGCCACCTCAAGGCGCCGCCACTCCTTCTTGGTCTCCTTGGCTTGTGTGCTGAGCGAAACGGCGCGCATCACCTTCTTGCCCTTGACCTCGTTCTTCTCGAGCGCCTCCTGGGGCTCCTTCACGTGCACCTTGCTGTTGATCACGCCATTGCTGGCAGACTTGGAAGGATGAGCGTTCTTGCGGCCCATTGTAGATGTGGGTGGTGAGTGTGCACGAAAATGGTAACCGACTGCAGGCGCGCAGACTTAAATACGTTTCTCACCCCCAAAAATCCAGTGCCGGGGCGTGTCTGCCGCAACTAATTTAGTGACTTTGCGCATTTTCCACGCCTGGCTCGCACTCTTGCGCGGCGGCCGTGGCACTGCTCCCGCCTTGGCCAAGCTCCTCGACTATGCTGATCGGGATTATAGTGCCCTTCTCGCGCAGTCTTGCCACGATCGGAAGCCCCTCCAAGGCAGCGCGAGTGCGGTTTTCGTGCGGATCCTCTGAACTGATCATAAAGGTGATGGTGTCCGGTCGCAACGGCATGCGCGCCCACACAGACACTGCCCGGCACAACTCATTTGCGTCGACCTCGCTCTGAATGTCTCGGAGTAGCACGGCCACGGGCTGCATGCGACCCCAGTCAAAGGCACGGGGCGGTGGGGGGTCGTTGGGCAGGAATCCGGCCAGCACCAGACTCAGTTCCGCCAGCGGTGCTTGTGGATCGGCCGGCGCGCGATCTAGCATCCGGTGGCAGGTATTTGATAGCCACTCTGGCGGCGCAGTTGCGGTGCTCAAATTGTCGAGAGTCATAGGAGAAAACAAAGAGGTGGTGCAAACATCGATGTTCAACTGCGCAGATCGGCAAACGTAGAACAAGCCAACATCCTCTTCCTCCATGTACGCCCTGACAACCCGGACGACCGCCCGCCAATCGGCGAGGCTCTCCTGATACGCACTCATGGTGTTGGCCTGTGCAAGTTCAAGAAGGTTTAATAAATTATTGGCCTTGCCATTCCACCACCACCACCGTCGTCGCGCTCGTCTGGTCGGGGTCGCACGCCTGCGCGATGGGGCCTTCGCCTTTCGCCCGGAACTACGCGCGCGCAGAACCTATGCTCGGGATGCGCATACTGCTGATGTATGTTCAGCGACGAGCTGTTGGTGCGGCAGTCGGCTACGCACGCTTGCAGTCCGATCTTGGTGCGCATGCAACAGGCGATGCAATACTCGTACACCTGGCAACACAACTTTCCCAGTTGATCGTCGAACGGTTTGCAGCCTGTGCAAGGCATGGCCAGGCGCGTCCGGTTGGGCAGGCAGCACCCAGTCACCTCTGAGACGGTGAATCGTTCGCACAGATAGCCGTCCGAGTCGACGACAAACAGCGACTGCGCAACGATCGTCTGGCATTTCATCTTTTCGCGGCGCAGTGTCTCGTTGTAGCCTCGCAGCGCTGCCCCGACGCGACTCGCCGCCAGCCGCATGGCATCGGCGCTCGACTGGTACAGGCCAAACATGATGATCCAAATGACAATCATCGCCACCGCCAAACTCGCATAGCGCAGTCGGGACGGGTAATTCATTTGAGTTTGCCACGACCCCTGAGCGATTTATAAGAGTTTAATTTACACTCCCTCAAGGCCGCCGTGGTTGCATTTCAAACGCGTTCGGCGAGTCTGGCAGGCGCGCAGCCATCAGCGGCGGTGGTGCCTGTGACTCCATCGCGAGGATTACACGGCGCTCATAGTTCATCTGGCTCGAAGTGAGGAGTTGGGTCGCGAATTTTTCGAGGATGCGCGCTCGTTTGCGCTCTTCCCACATCGCCTCGGCCATCACAAGGGCACCGAGCAGGGCCAGCAACGCAATGAAAACATCGAATCGGCGGCTGCGATCAAAGAGGAAATTGCCACAAATGCGGTTCTCGATGCAGTGGCAGCCGTGGCCTTCGATCCACTCTTCGTTGGCCGCGCAGATTTGGGCCTCGCGCATCATGCCCAGCCACAGCTGTTGGTAGCCTGCGCAGTCGGTGCTTGCGCAAGACCCATCGTCGCCGGGCAGGATCAACTGCACGCACGGCTCGATGATGGAAATGATGCCAATGCCTGCGTCTTGTCGCTTGTCAATGTACGATTGCAGCATCTCGCCAAATACTGCGGGGTCGACGCCGCTGGGGATGGACTCGGCGCAAATGGCATCGGCCTGGCAGTTGGTGTAGCTCCAGTCGACAAATGCGGCCGACGGAACCACGGCCCGGCATGTGGCAACGAGCGCGACGACCAATGCCAGCACGGCAAATCCGCACTTCATTTCCTTTTGACTGGAATTGCCAGCACTTGAGAGTAGAAATAGTTTGCCACCATAAGGCTGTCCATTTGTTCGCGCAGCTCGGCTTGGGCGGGCCGGTGGTTGGCAAACAGCGGATTAGTTGCCACGTCCAGAAGGCTCGGCTGCAATTTCGGGGCGCTCGCATTCGGAGTGTCGGCCATATATAAGCAAGTGCCGTGGCTGGCGCAAATCAAAAAATGGTCACCGACGCCAGCTACCGCCGAAAATGCCCCGTCGGGTTTAAATGAATTTGTGCATATATCAACAGATCCGAGGTGTGCCAAATAATTCTCTCTGGAAATGGGCCGGCGCGGATTAGTCCGCCCCGCCGAGCCTGAGGCAGTCGGCGCCCCTCTGCTGACGCCGCTGCCCATCGCCGCGGTGCCGGCGTCGTTCTCTGCGGCCCTGGGATTCGGCGGCCCCGAAGACTCGATCGTTGGATCAAAAAAGCCCGCCGAATCTGTCGGCGTGCCCGAGGAAGACGAAGCCCCAACCAATGCCCTGGAACACACGTTCCGGTTCATCGTCCACTGCTTCTTGTTTCCGGTTTTGCTGAGCAACGCGAATCACTGGATCTTCAGCAAGCACCTGGGCTGGAATGATTGGGACACGCTGTTCACGCTGCGACCGGGCTTCTGGAAAGAATGCGCTGCCTGGTTTTTCACCTCGGCGATTGCCGCCTGGTTCATGCCGTCGCTCAAGCGATACGCCTTGAAACAAATGCGCAGACTCTACAGCTGGCGCTTCTTTGTCGCCTATATTGTGCTGGGCCTGACCTACTTTGTTTGCGTTACGCACGCCCTGGCCATCGGCAAAAAGTTTTATCATTTGGGTCTGACCTACTACAGGACTGGCGAATGGCTGGCATCGCGTCGCGTGTTTTCCCACCATTTCCACTCCATCTACATGGACTGGGCAACAAATGAGGCATGGGACGACCAAGCCTTGGAGCTGGCGTTACACAAGAGCGTTGGCTTGCAACCGGACTTTGCCAACTTCATGTACGGGCTGTACCTCTTTGCAATCGTCCACGCCGCAATGCTGTTTCTTTATTTCACAGTGCCGCATTTCTACAAGACGTGGTACAAGGGCTTCCGCGCAATTGTGGTGAAGTGGTGGCGGAAACGCCAGGGTCCCAAAACAAAGTAAATTTAATTGATCTGGAGTTGGGCGCGGGGCTGATGCATCGTGTGCAAATAGACGTGGTGCGCTTGCAGGCGGGGTCGGATATGTGTCGCTTGCAAAGTGTCCCAGTGCCTTTCACCGGCCGGTCGGCGCAAGTACAGTTCGAGCACGTTTGTGTGGAACACCTGGATGGCTTCGGCGTAGGTGCGCAGCTTGAGCAGTGATTTGAGCTCGACGATGCAGCACTGAAAAACCAGCAGGCAATTCTCCACGCCGGCAAAATACCACAGCAGGCTGTTCTGCTTGTCCAGGCGATTTTGGCTGGCGTATGCGCGCGACTCAATGAGCGGCGTGAACGGCTTGGTCTCGTCGTGCGTTTCTTGCACCACGGTCAGCGGCATAAAGTGTCTGGGCGTGATGGCCTCGGGGTGGAATTTCCTGAACAACAGCAGCGCCTCGCTCATGCAGCAGTCCTCGCAGTTGATGCGCTGCATGCACGTGCCTGCCAGTGTCTCGCGCAGTGCCGGCCCTTCATTTGCCGCAACCTCGTACAGCGTGGTGTTGAGAAAGTAGCGATGCGTAACGGCCACCAGGCTGGGCGAGCCCCCGACGCCCAGGACCTCGCAGCAGCGGATGCCTCGCGAAAAGAACTCCATGTTCTCAATGGCCGTCATGTATTGACGCAGCCGAGCAGAGCGAACGCACGGTTTTGCGACCGAATCCGCTGGGGCGCGGCACCGATAGGTTGTGTGTGAGCCAATCGGAAACTTGCGCAGAAAGTACTTTGCCACCGAGCGTGCCTGGTGCTTGGGGCAGCACAATCTCAGGGGCCAGCCCTCGGGCAGGAATGCCTCCACCGGCACCATCTCTGCGGCGTTGCGGCCGTAGTGCGTCAGCACATTGTTGTACATTACAAACAGCCGCAGACGATCCGTGCCCACGATGGTGGTGCATGCCGCGGTCGTGTCGTCTGGTGATGCGGCGAGAAGGTCGTCGACCAGCGCAATGCTTTCCGTTTCAAACTGAAAGTCTGCGGCGGCTTGCGTCGCAATCAACGTACCGTCTGCCATGGATATAAAAGAGTAGGCCGCGCACGCATAAATATTTCTCTATTATTTATTTTCGCAGGTCCCATGGCGCAGGTGCCCGACGAACCGGGCATCAATGTGCGACGCTACGAGGTATACTGCTACAACTGCAAGGATATGTGCTACGAGACACCGCTTTACTTTCCCGGCATTTGCGAGCTCTGCGACGTGTGCCAGAGCCTGGGCCAAGGCTTTATGCTGGCTAGAACTCAAAGCCAGGTCCGCGCCGTCCATCGTCGCTCGACTCATCGCCACGATACCAACCCTCCACGACAGATGTCGCCGAGTGCCCTGGAACGAATTTCATCTTTTCTCCAGGCCCACGCTCTGGGTCCGCGCCGGTCTCCCCCTCTGCTTGCCGCCGCTTGTCTTCCTGCTGCCGAAGATCTTGAATTCGTGCGTAGCCCTCGGCCACCACTGTAGTGAAGACCATGATGGTGAAAACGTACGACAGGCCCGACGCCAGCACCTTGTACAGCACGGCCCAGGCACTGTAGGGCTCGAGCGTTGTCGTGCTGGCAGTAAAAATCTCCGATGCCTGCATAATCATCACCAGCCACGCGTCCCAAATGTTTTCGCAACCGCGCCTGTTCATGCAATACGAGAAATACAGATGCTTGTCGGCCGTGTCGTCCCAAATCCAAAAGCACATGAGAATCAACGCCAGCGAGCCTGTCCAAGAGGCCGTGCAGTCAATCATACGCGCAATTCGCCACGGTGTCTTGATGAACAAGCGGTCGTTTGCCAGTCGCAAGAACGACGGAGTTATCTCAATCTTTTGTCCGAGGAATATCCTGACAAACAGTGACACGATGTTGGCGAGCGTGAGCACCGTGCACACAACAGTGAACACGATGAATGCAATTCGCGATGCCAGATTGTCGGCTGCTTGCTGGATGGCCACGGCTACAGCGCCCAGCCCAAACGCAATGGCCGTGAAGAAGAAATACGAATTGCCGTCGTTCTCTTGCATGCGAGCGTTTCTCTTTAATTGCGTCACCCTCGCAATCATAAATAACAAGTGTAGTTGGATTTTACGCGCTCAATGCAGCATGGCATTCGCACAATCGGCCACCAGAGCGTCCGGGTCGCTACTGCCGTAGGCGCTGAGCTGCGTGATAGCGGCACCCACCGACTCAAAGTGGCGAGGCTGCGCGGCCAGATGATGTGAGCGAATCTGGGCGATAATGGCCGCATCGTAGTCAAAATCGTCGTCGTCGGTTTCTGTGCCCTCATCCGATCCGGTCTCTGATTCTTGGCCAGAAATGTAGCTTCCGACGCTGTCGCTTCTGTCGGTGTAGCTTCCGACGCTGTCGCTTCTGTCGGTGTAGCTTCCGACGCTGTCGCTTCTGTCGGTGTAGCTTCCG
>Ga0105045_10000446_pt1 | contig 29591 bp, 23 predicted proteins | sample MAT02_FD_78089 | JGI IMG/M metagenome (GOLD analysis project Ga0105045, IMG submission 78089) | Freshwater microbial communities from Lake Fryxell liftoff mats and glacier meltwater in Antarctica - MAT-02 (megahit assembly) | ecosystem: Environmental > Aquatic > Freshwater > Ice > Liftoff... | reverse complement strand
TGCGTCGGAGCTTGCGCCACAGCGAGGCCGGCATGCGCGCCAGCCCGGCGGCGCCGGGGAACCGGCCGAGCTTGAGCACGCCGACGTACGCGAAGAACCCGACCCCGATAATCACCGCCACCACGCCCGCGGTCGCCAGCGTCGTCCATAACCGGCTCGCGTGCATATGCGACAGCCCGAGGGCCGCGCCGTACCAGGCGGCCCACAGCAGCGCGCCCATGATCGCGTTGGCGAGCGCCAGCCAGGCCAGCTCGCGCCAGCGGCCGGGGCGGGCCAGGCTGCCGATCTTTCGCGTGTAGAACGCGCGCAGCAGCACGACGTTGACGAGCATGCCCAGCGATGTCCCGAGCGCCAGGCCGGGGGTACCGAGCTCGCGGTAGGTCGCGAAGTTGAAGCCGATGTTGACGGCGACCGCGGCGACCGAGGCGAGCAGCGGCAGGCGCGGGCGGTCGATCGTGTAGAACGCGGGCGCGACGATCTTGACCATGCTGTAGGGCACCAGGCCGAGCGCGTACATGCGCAGGATCTCGGTGACGGCGATCGTGTCGGCCGGCGTGAACTTGCCGCCTTCATAAATGAGGCCGACGATCGGGCGGGCCAGCACGATCAGGCCGACCGTGCTGGCGAGCGTCAGCAGCCACACCGCGGACACGCCCTCGGCTGTCTTTTGGACCAGGCCGCTGCGGTCGCCGCGGGCGGCCTCCTCGGACACCTGGGTGGTCGTGATGGTCGCGAGGGCCACGCCGAACATCCCGATCGGCAGGTAGAAGATGCGAAACGCGAACTCGATCTGCGCGACTGATCCATCGCCCAGGCTCGCGGCGAACCTGGTGTTGACGAACACATTGAGCTGGACCGCCGCGATGCCGATGATCGCCGGGGCCATCAAGGTGAAGATCCGGCGCACGCCGGGGTGGTTGAAGATCCCCCGGATCGCGATGCCGGGGCGGTAGCCGAGGCGCACCAGCGGGGGCAGCAGCATGAAGCTCTGGACCACGCCGGCGATCAGCGTGCCGATGCTCCACGCCATCACCGCCTGCAAGCCGTCGGCGCCGGCGATCCACAGGCCGAGGCCGACGGCGATGCTGACCACGTTGAACAGCGCGGGCGCGTAGGCGGGCGCGAGGTAGCGGCGCTGCGCGTTGAGCATGCCGGTCCACACCGCGCCGATGCTGACCAGCGTCAGCAGCGGCATCATGATCCGGGTCAGCGCGGCGCTGGTGGCGATCTTCTCCGCGCTCCAGCCGGAGGTCATCAGGCCGACCACCTCCTCCGCGAAGATCACCCCCAGCAGGGTCAGGCCGCCGGTCAGCAGCAGCAGGGCGGCGAGGGCGAGGTTGGCGAGCTGGTAGGCCCTGTCGCGGTCCTCCTGCACCAGCGAGGCCGTGAAGGTGGGCACGAAGGCGCTCGACAGGGCGCCCTCGGCCAGCAGATCCCGGAGCAGGTTGGGGATGCGAAACGCCACCGAATAGGCGTCCGCGAGCGCGCCGGCGCCGACGATGCGGGAGTACAGAGACTCGCGCACGAGGCCGAGCACGCGCGACACGGCCACGGCGATGCTGAGCGATCCGGAGGACTGCAGGGTGCCGGCCAGGCCGCCAAACTATGCCAAGCGCCCGCGCGCCACAAGGCCGCGCGCGGCCCCCCGGGCCCCTCTGCGCGCCCGATGGAGTGACGGGGCCCGTGGCCAAGGGTGGCGGCCTCGTGCGATAGTCCGCGGCCCGTGCTGCTCGCCCTCCTCAAGACGCTGCGCCCACGGCAGTGGATCAAGAACCTGTTCGTCGCGGTGCCGCTGATGTTCGGTCAGAAGCTGACCGACCCGACCAGCCTGCTGATCACGGCCGGCGCGTTCGCCCTGTTCTGTCTGGTCTCGGGCTGCGTATACGTGCTCAACGACATCGTCGACGTCGAGAAGGACCGCGCGCACCCCAAGAAGCGCAACCGGCCGATCCCCTCGGGCGAGCTGCCCGTGCCGGTCGCGCGCCGCTTCGTCATCGTCGCGGTGCCGCTGTTCCTCGGGCTCGGGTATTTTTTACAACCATGGTACGCGGCGGCGCTCGCCAGCTACTTCGTGCTCAACCTGGCGTACAGCTTTCGCCTCAAGCAGATCGCATACGTCGACGTGCTGTCGATCGCCGCGGGCTTCATCCTGCGCGTGGTCGCCGGGGCGTTCGCGCTGCAGGTGCCCGCCTCGCTGTGGCTGCTGGCCTGCACCGGGCTGCTGGCGATGTTCCTCGGGTTCGGCAAGCGGGCCCACGAGCTGGCCGCGGGGGAAAACGCGACCAAGCAGCGCTCGGCGCTCGCCGGCTACGACCTGCCGACCCTGCGCGTCACCCTCTACGTGCTCGCCGCGGTGACGCTCGGCGTGTACTCGGCGTACACGATGAGCGACCACGTGGTCGCGCTGTTCGGCAGCAATCGGCTCGTGTACACGATCGGCTTCGGCGCCGTCGGCGTGATCCGCTTCATCCACCTGGCGACCACCCGGCACGAGGCCGAGAGCCCGACCGAGGAGATGCTCAAGGACCCGCTGTTCATGCTCAACTTCTTCGCCTGGCTCGGCCTGCTCGCCGCGATCCTGTACGGCTGGGTATGAAGACCGTGCTGCAGCGGGTCAGCCGCGCGCAGGTGACGGTCGACGGCGAGGTCATCGGGCGCATCGATCGCGGGCTGCTGGCGCTGTGCGCCTTCGAGAAGGGCGACAGCCTCCTCGACATCACCGCCACGGCGGCCAAGCTGGCGACGCTGCGCTGCTTCCCCGGCGCGACCCCGATGGACCGCACGCTGCTCGAGGTCGGCGGGGCGTGCCTGCTGGTCTCGCAGTTCACGATCGCCGGCACGCTGAAGAAGGGTCGTCGCCCTGGCTTCGACCACGCCGCGCCGCCCGACGAGGCACGCCCGCTGTACGACGCGCTGGTGACCGCGATCCGCGGGCACGGCATCGCGGTCGAGACCGGCCGCTTCGCCGCGCACATGGAGGTCGAGCTCGTCAACGACGGGCCGGTGACGCTGCTGCTGTTCACGCGGCAGGGCGTCGTGACGCACTGAGGGCGTGCACGGCGGGCATGAAAAAGGCCCCGCGGTGTCCCGGGGGCCTGTCTCAATCTCTATCTATTTCTCGAAGTGGGCGCGATAGGTTTCGAACCTATGACTTCCACCGTGTGAAGGTGGCACTCTACCACTGAGTTACGCGCCCATGGTGAAGGGCCGCCCTTATAGCCGCTTCACCCGGCCCTCGCAAGGGCCTTGAAACCGGCTTTAGAGGTAGTTCCAGCCGCAGATCCCGTCCTGGCAGACGAACCCGTCGGCCGCCGGGCAGTCGCAGGTGCCGAAGAGGAACAGCTCGCAGCGCAAGCGCTCGGCCTGGGCAATCAAGGCGTAGAAGTCGGCGGTGTCGGCGTCGAGGCGGGCGACCCAGTTGTTCGTACACCCGCAACTGGTGCCCTTGAGCTCCTGACCGCACTCCTCGAGCGCGACGCAACTGCGGATCTCCAGGACCTCGCTGGCGAAGACGGCCTTGAGCTCGTCGCAGTCGTCGATCTCGCCCGTGGTCGCGCCCGAGGTCGCGGCGGTGGTCTCCGGCTCGTCGGTCGTCAGGCTGGTCGTGCCCAGGCTCGGGTCGTCCGTGGTGGTCGGGTCGCCCGTGGTGGTGCCGCTGGCCCCGGTCGCGTCGCCGGTCATGCCGCCCGTGAAGCCGCCGGTCATGCCGGTCATGCCGGTCGTGATCTCGCTGGTCGGCGCGCCAGTCCCGTCGCTGGTGGCCTGGTCACCGGTGGTCGCCGCGACCCCGGTGGTCGTGGCGGCGGTCTCCGAGACGCTGGTGTCCGTGTCCTTGCCGCACGCGAGGGCCACCGATAATCCGAGGAGGAGATGAGTAAGACGCATACCGCCTACTGTACCCCCGCGCGGCCACGGAGCAAGCGCACCACATCACATCTCATCTCATCTTATGGCGCGCCGCAGACCTGTCCCTCAGGTCAACTTGTCGATCGGCACCGGGATGAGGTCAGTATTCGACGGGCCGTTGAAGACCTTGCCGCGCGGGTCGAAGCGCGAGCCGTGGCAGGTGCAGTCCCAGGTCTTCTCGGTCGGGTTCCATTCGACCGGGGCGCCGAGGTGCGGGCAGTGGGCCGAGCACGCGTGCAGCTCGCCCTGCATGTCGCGGTACACGGCGAGCTTCTTGAGCCCGGCGAGGTACAGCGCGCCGGTGCCGGGTGCGATCTCATCGGTGGACTTGACCTCGCCGGGCGTCGCGTACTTCAGGTATTGCGCGCCGACGTTGAGGTTCTCTTTAATAAATTCTTTGGCGGCGCGCACCGGCTTACGGCTCGGCTCGTACAGCTCGACCCACGGGTTGTCGCGCTTGAGGATCAGGTCGCGGATCAGCAGGCCGGCGATGGTGCCGTGCGTCATGCCCATGCCCGAGTCGCCGGTGACCACGTAGGTGTTGTCGCCGCCGCCAGGGTCCTTGCCGATGAAGGCGAGGCCGTCGATCGACTCGAACACCATGCCGGACCAGCGCTCGACCACCGCGCCGACGCCCGGGAACTGCGCCCGTGCCCACTGCTCGAGCGCGTCGAAGCGCCGCTGGCCGTCCTGCGCCTGGCCGGTCTTGTGGTCCTCGCCGCCGACGATCAGCACCTCGTGGGGCGGGCCGCCATCGACGCTGGCGACCCATTGCAGGCGCACGTAGTGATAGGCGTCGAGGGTGTCCCAGTACAGGCCGCGGGGGATCGTGCCCGGCAGGGCGCGTAGACCGACCACGTAGGTGGTGTACGGCGCCTGCTTGGTGTGCATGGCGACGCGGTCGGTGATCGGCGAGTTGGTGGCGACGACGACCGAGCCGGCGGTGACGGTCTGCTTGTCGGCCGTGCGCACGCTCGGCTGCTCGCCGCCCGTGACCTCGTCGACCGAGGTGTGGCCGAAGATCCGCCCGCCGCGGCGAGTGATCGCGCGGCACAGGCCGGCGATGTACTTGAGCGGGTGAAACTGGGCCTGGTTCGGGAAGTGTAGGCACGGCCCGAGGCCGGCGACCGGGGTCTCCGGCAGCTTCTCGGCGTCGCCGAAGCCGGCCCGCTTCGCAGCCTCGAGCTCGTCGTCGAGCGCCTTCTCCTCATGGTTCGGGGCGAGGAACAGGTAGCCGCCGAGGCGCTCGAAGTCGCAGTCGATCTGCTCGTCGCGCACGATCGCGGCGATCTGCGCGATCGCGGCGGTGTGGCTCTCGTAGGCGAGCCTCGCCATGTCGGCGCCGCGGACCTGCTCGACGTAGCCGTAACGATCGTCGATTACGTTTGAGAGGTGCGCGGTGGTCCGCGCCGTGTTGACGCCGCCGATCGGACCTCGCTCGAGCACGACGACGCTGCGACCCTCGACCGCCAGCAAGTACGCGGTCGTGAGACCGGCGATCCCGCCGCCGACGACGCACACCTCGGCCGCGATGTCCTCGGTCAAGGGCGCGTAGACCGGGACATCACGGGTGTGCATCCACAACGAGGTCGTCTGCTGGGGGTCCGACATGCCGGGTCTTTGGCCCGAGTCGCCCGGGCGTCAAGCGTGGACAGATGGATGTCCGCGGATCGGGCGCAAGAGCGCCCCGCGGGCCGTCCCGAGGCATACGCGCGAGATCCGCCGAGATCGATAACCTGGCCTTCGGGTCATGTGCGCGGCCGCTTCGGCGCCGGGCTATAGTCCGGCGCCGTGCTGCCGCTCCGCGCGACCGACCTCCGCAAGCGCTACGGCGCGACCACGCTGTTCGCCGGGCTCGGGCTGACGGTCGCGCCCGGCGAGGTGGTCGCGCTGCTCGGCCCGAACGGCACCGGCAAGTCGACGCTGATCGGCTGCGTGACCGGGGCCGTGATCGCCGACGAGGGTCGGGTCGAGATCGGCGGCCACGACCTGATGTCCGCGCCGCTGGCCGCCCGCGCCGCCCTGCGCACGCTGCCGCAGGAGGTCGAGGTGCCCGAGGGGCTGACCGGCCGCGAGCTGCTCGAGTTTCACGCAGCGGTGTTCGGCGAGGCGCGCGGCCTGGACGGCGCGCTGGCGCTGGCCGACCTCGGGCCCGCGATCGAGGCGCTGGCGACCACCTACAGCGTCGGCATGCGCAAGCGCCTGATGTTCGCGGCGCTCCTGCTCGGCGACGCGGCGCTCTACGTGCTCGACGAGCCGTTCGCGGGCGTCGATCGCGAGGGCCGCGCGCGCATGCTCGCGGCGATCCGCCAGGTGCTCGCGCGCGGCGCTGGCGTGCTGCTCTCGGCGCACGACACCGAGGACCTGGTCGGCGTCGGGATCGAGGCGCGGACGTTGACGCTGGCCTGAGGGGGGCCCTCAGCGGACCAGCAGCAGCCCCGGCTGGCCGTTGATGTTGCCGCCGGAGCAGTCGTCGTAGCACGAGCGCCAGCCGCTGATAAACAGGCCGAAGTCGGTGCCGTCGACGTCGCGGAAGTGGAAGCTGTTGGTGTTGCCGGTGAAGCCGATGTAGTTGAACATCGAGGTCGTGTTGCAGGCCCCGACGACGGTGGTCGGGGCGCCGATGCCATAGTGGCTGTTGATGTGTACGTCGATGAAGTTGGCCTGCACCGTGTGACGGTAGGCGGCCCCCGCGAAGGTCTTGCCGCCGGCGTGGTTGCCGAACAACACCTGCGTGAACTGTACGCCGCGACCGGCGACGTCGAGCGCGTAGGCCTGGCTGTCGTCGGCGAGGCTGCCGGTGGCGGTGCGCCAGCCGAAGCCGTCGAGGCCGTCGGTGGCGGCGCAGCCGGGCGCGCTGGGGGTGTTGCGCGAGCGGCCGGCGAGGGTCCAGCCGCCGCCGTCGGTGACCATGTCGCAGTAGACGTCGAAGGGTTGCTTGGGGCCGTCGCCGTCGGTGTCGAGCGTGTATGCGCCGCTGGTGGTCGCGGGCAGGCCGTTCTTGAGCTGCTTGCAGGAGGTCGGGAGGTTGCACCCGCCGTTGACGCAGGCGCCGGTGACACAGTCGGTGTCGGCGAGGCAGGCCTTGCCCTTGTTGCAGTCGTTGCAGGTGCCGCCGCCGCAGTCGACGTCGCTCTCCATGCCGCTCTTGATCGCGTCGTCGCAGGCCGGCAGCGCGCAGCCGACGGTGCAGCCGTCGAGGTTGCTCTGGTTGCCGTCGTCGCAGGCCTCGAGACCGGCCTGGACGGCACCGTCACCGCAGGCGGCGATCAGGCAGGTGGAGAGGCAGGCGTCGGTGTCGACCTGGTTGCCGTCGTCGCACTGCTCGCCGGGCTGGGGCGCACCGTCGCCGCACGAGGCCAGCGCGCAGGCGTTGGTGCAGTCGTCGTCGTCGGTCTGGTTGCCGTCGTCGCAGGCCTCGCCCGGCTGCGTGAAGCCGTCGCCGCACGCGGCCGGCTTGCAGGCGGCGGTGCAGGTGTCGGTGTCCTCGCTGTTGCCGTCGTCGCAGGCCTCGGGCGCCTGGATCACACCGTCGCCGCAGGAGGCCGCCTGGCAGGTGTTCGAGCAGTCGTCGGCGTCGTCGCTGTCGCCGTCGTCACAGACCTCGGGCGGCTGGACGATGCCGTCGCCGCAGGCGGCCGCAGTACACGTGGCAGTACAACTGTCGGCGTCGTCGCTGTTGCCGTCGTCGCACTGCTCGTCGCCCTCGACCGCGCCGTTGCCGCAGACCGGCAGGACCCCGGTGGTCGCCACGCCCATGTCCTGGCTCGCGGTGGTCGTCGGCGCGCCGGTCTCGCTGGTGCCGGTCTCCATGCCAGTGGCGACGCTCGGGTCCGAGGCCGGCGTGCTCGGGCTGCTGAACGAGGTGTTGTCGGCCCCACCGGCGCAGGCCGACAACCCCAGCACTCCAGCGGCGAGCCAGAGACGAGGTCCAGGGCGGGGTCTGTCGGCGAGGAGACGGCTGGTCACGGGGGGGGTTGCGAGGTTACCCGAGCTCGCGGTGAAACGCGTCGCGGGCCGCCGGGCCGAGCTTCGCGGCGATCGCCTCGATCTGGCGCCGCTCCTGCCCGGACACGTTGCCGATGTTCATAAACCCGCCGCTGGCGTTGGCGACCTGCAAGCACAGCTCGACGATGTTCTCCGCGCGAGCGTCGCCGATGACATCCTTGAGGATCCCCAGGCTCTGCTCGAGGAACTCGTCCGAGGGGCGCTGCTCGAGCAGGGTCTCGATCAACAGGTAACCGTCGGATCCGTGCGCGATGCCGCGCTCGCGCACGATGTCGAGGATCGCGGTCCGCTCCTGGCGTGACACCGAACCGTCGGCCCACGCGACGTGGACCAGCGGCATGAGGTCGAACACCTGCAGCTTGCCGCCCGAGAACCCGAGCGCCGCGATCCGCTGGGCGACCGAGATCTGGTCGGACTTCGGGCGCTCGCCGAGCTCGCCCGCGGAGGTGTTGAGCTGGTCGCGCAGGCGCTGCCGTAGCTCCTGGTCCTGCTTGCGGAAGTAGGCATCTTCGTGGTCGGTCGGCTTTTCGGACATCGCGGCCCGAACCTATCAGGCGCCCGCGCCTTGTCAATCCATCACGACGGCGTCAGCGGCGATACACGTGCGCGTAGCGGGCTGTGCCTTCGGTCGCCGGGAAGTGCAGGCGGATCAGCAAGGGCGCCAGGCAGGCCCGCAGCGTCTGCGTGTCGTGCTCGGGCAAGGCGAGCGCCGCGGGGGTGTGGCGCGGCCCGCCGACGGTCACCACCATCGTCAATTTGGTGAGCTCGGGGCTGTGCCGACGCATGCAGGCGTATACACCCGGCGCGATCATGTCGGCGACGCGGTGGAACATCCGCTCGGGCGGGGCGCCTGGGGCGAGCGGGGAGTCGCCCGCGGGCGTCGCCACGGTGACGACCGGCCGCGGACGGCGAACGGCGCGCGGACCCGGGACCGTGTCGGTCTTCCGATCCGCGGGGTCGACGAACACGCCGATGCCGAGCGAGGGATCTTCGGCGACCGGTCGCGCGCCGATCGGTGCCAGCAGCGAACCCGAGTACGCCACCGCGGGGCGCCCCGGCAGCGCGCCCGCCGGTGCGATCGGGGTCGCCAGGGGGGCGGTGGTGGTCGGCGAGCGTTCGAAGCTCCACAGCGCGGCGACGGCGACGACGATGCTGACCAGCGCGAACACCAGGCCGATGAGGCCCCGCTTGATGTCGGGCCCGTGGCCGAAGGCGGGCACGAGGATCATGGTCGCGGACACCTGCGTGCCGCGCGTGGTCGAGGCGCCGAGGCCGGTGCGCCACACCATCGTGGGCACGTCGTCCGGGGCCTCGTCGATCGCGATCGCCTCGGCCTCGGCGTCGGCGGCGGCCGCCCGGATCGCCTGGGCCATCATGTGCGCGCTGGGATAGCGATCGCCGCGGTCCTTCGAGAGCGCGCGCAGGACCACCGCCTCGAGGCTGGCCGGGATGTCGGCCGAGGGCGCGAGCCGCCGCGGCGGGGTCGGCACGGCCTCGATGTGCATGCGCATGATCGCGGCCGGGCCGTCGCCGGTGAACGGCAGGCGGCGGGTGAGCAGCTTGTACATCATCACGCCGAGCGCGTAGATGTCGACGCGGTGATCGCAGGTGAAGCCCTGGATCTGCTCCGGCGCGAGGTACTCGGGCGCGCCGAGGCGACCCGGGGGCGTCGGGCGGCCGGTCGCCGGCATCAAGCGCGCGAGGCCGAGGTCGAGCACCTTGACGAAGGTGAAGGGCGGGGCGTCCTCGGTCTCTTCGCCGGACTGCCCGCGGTGGCCCTCGCGGCGGACCAGGAAGCAGTTGCCGGGCTTGATGTCTCGATGGATAACGCCGCGGTCGTGGGCCGCCTGCAAGGCCGCGCACACCTGCACGGCGATCGTGACGACGCGCCGCCAGGGCAGGGGACCGGGGCGGCTCGAGAGCAGGCCGTCGAGGCTCTCGCCCTCGAGGTACTCCATCACGGAGTAGAGCAGGCCGTCGTCGCTCTGGCCGAGGTCGGTGACGGCGACGCTGTGCTCATGGCGCAGGCGCGCGCCGAGTCGGGCCTCCTGATGGAAGCGGCGGCGAAAGTCTTCGTCGCCGCTGTAGTCGGGGTGCAAGACCTTGACGGCGACGGCTGTCCCGAGGGTCATGTCGCGGGCCTCGTAGACGGTGCCGAGGCTGCCGCCGCCGATCCGTCGGCGCAAGCTGTAGCGCGCACCGAGCACGCGACCCGAGAGGTCAGGCGCACGCACGACGGGCAACGGGAGCTCGGCGTCGGCCGAGGTCCGGGGTTGCTTGCTCGAGGTGAAACGGATCTCCATGACCACGGGACGGGGCGCGGCCGAGGCCTACTCCCCACGCCGGATCGAGATTCCATGGATCAGCAAGGAAGTCCACCGCGGCCGATCGGTCCGATGATAGTTGGCGCGGCGATTAGCCAATGCCTTTTATGAATTCCAGCTAACAATTGTTTCACTGCCCACTGGCACGACGGCACGCCAGAGGCCCAGCGGTGAGGTCCCGCCAGGTTCCAGGTCGATTCATGAAACTACCTGTGATGATGTTCACGTCCGCGCGGCGGGGGCCGACGCCCCTGAGACGGCCCCGGAACGGGCGTACAGGCACCCGGCCGTCAGCCGGGCGGCATGGTCTCGGGCTTGCCGACCGGCTCGCAGCCCCACTTGAAATTGTCGAGGAACACGTAGCTGTCGAGCACCGGATCGGCGAGGTCGAAGACCGCGAACACCACGGTGATCGTCTCGCCGGGGGTCACGCCGGCCTTGCTCTGCAGCCAGTCGGTGCCAGCGTGCTGGCGCATGCAGGTGCCAGCCAGCGCGGGCAGGTTGCCGCCGTCGTCCTTGTGGGCCAGGAAGCCGGCGTTGAGCGAGATCGGGTTGCCCATGGTGTCGAAGGAGATGTTGCCGGTCCACTTCTCCGACTCGAGCCAGCCGATGTACATGTCGTTGTACTGCGAGCCGAAGTAGGCCGGGTACTCGACCGAGAAGAACGCGAAGTCGTAGCTAAACGAGACGACGCCCGGCGGGACCTGCAGGACGAAGCGCAGCTCGGTGTAGTCGAACGCGCCGCCGCCCTGCGTGAACTGGCCCTGCACGGTGCCCGAACAGTCGCCGGTGCCGACCAGGCCCGGGTCCTGCGTGCAGTCGCCGTTGACCTGCTGGATCTGGATCGGCGCCGGCAAGCTGGCACCGGGATCCGGACTGCCGTTGAGCATGTCGTTGCAGTGGGTCGGGCCCAGATCGCTGTCGCCATTCGGCGTGACCATATTGAGGTCGGCGACCAGACCGCTGCCGATGACCGTGTACTGCGAGCCCTCTCGCGCGTTGAAGGTGCCAGCCTGACCGAAGTTGCTGCGCACGCCGAACGCACCGTTGTCGCCGTTCTGGCTGGCGCTGACCTGCAGCTCGCCAGGACAGTTGAGGCCCATCGCGTTGAACGGATCCTGGGTGCCGTTGTCACACGGCACGTGCTCGGGGATGCTGCACTGGCAGCCCTCCTGCATCGGGTCGACCGCGCAGTCGACGTCGCCGGAGTCCGGGTCGGTGGTCGTCATGGGGGTCTCACCGAGGTCGAACTTCGGCGCCGTGCCGCCCTCGGCCTGGGTCGTCATCGGGTCCGAGTCGCTGCCCGGAGCCGTGGTGGCGCCGCCCTCGGTGCCACCGGTCTCGCCCGGGCCGGTCGTCGCGATCGTCGGGTCGTTGGTGATGCTGGCGATGCCGGTCGCCACGTTGGTGTTGACCATGCCGTCGCTATCGCCCTTGTCATCACCGCAGGCTGCCAGCCCCAGCACCACCAGGAGTCCACGACAGGTCAGGTTCGAGACGGAGGACATCATGACGCCACCGTACCAACTTCGCGGGACCGACAAATCGGCAAATCTCCGGCGGTGGGGCTGGGGTCTGTCGGCCTCGCGCGCCTGGTCGCGGAGTGCACTGACTTGGTCGCGCTCGCCACCGCCCGCCACCGCCCGCGGGCGTGGGAGCGGTGGTGAAAGTCACACGGAAATGGGCGCGATCGACCCCATCGCTCGTGGCCGGATGTTCTGTCGGCGATCCCTCTGCGAGCGAGGCCCCGGCCTTTTTAGGCCCGGACGCGGGCGGGCTCAAGACGTCTCACGGGCGTGTGATCCTCGGCGCGAGGGGCTAGAGTCGCGGCGTTCATGCGAAGACCGGTCCTCGCCGTGCTCGGCGGCAGCTTCGACCCGCCCCACATCGGGCACGTGCTGATCCCGACGTATCTGCTGACGCGCGGCCTGGCGGCGCGGGTGCTGGTGGCGCCGTGCTGGTCGCATCCGTTCGCCAAGCGCATGTCGCCGTTCCTCGAGCGGCTGTCGTGGACGCGGCTGGCGATGGGCGTGCATGGGCCGCAGGTGGAGGTCAGCGACATCGAGCTGCGGCTGGCCGAGGCGCGCAGCGCCGATACGCCGAGTTTCAGCTACGAGCTGTTGGTGGCGATCCAGGCGGCGTATCCGGCGTATCGCGTGCGCCTGGTGGTCGGGTCCGACATCGTGGCCGACGGGGAGATCAAGCGCTGGCGTAACTACGAGCAGTTGGCGGCGGAGTTCCAGCCGATCGTGGTCCCGCGGATGGGCCACGCGGAGGCCAGCAGTTGCGCGCTGCCGGAGGTCAGCAGCACGACGGTGCGCGGGTGGATCGCGGCGCCCGACAACCCGTCGGCGCGCGAGGGGCTCGAGGCGGCGGTGCCGGCGGCGGTGCTGGCGAGGATCCGCGAGGGCGTGCGCGGGCATGTCTGGCTGATCGGACACGGTCACGTGGCCAGCCACGCGGAGACCTGGCTGGCGAGCAAGGGCTGGACCTCGACGGTGATCTCGGCGCGTGGGTTGATCGACGGCACGGCCGAGCTTCCAGGCATGGCCTCGCGGCCGAGCGCGGTCGCCTCGGGCCCGGTGTCGCGGGTGCCGAAGGCGATCTGGATCCTGTGCAAGGACCCGCATATCGGGGCGGTCGCGCAGGCGATCGCGGGCTGCGGGCTGCGACCGGTGCCAGTGCTCCACGCCGCGGGCTCGCAGCCGGCCCACGAGGGCCTCGCGCCGCTGGTGGCCGCGGGATTCCCGGTCGGGACCTTGCATCCCATTTGTAGTCTTCGCAGCGAGCTGCCGGGCGGACTGCTCGGGGTGTGCAGCTTCGGGATCGAGGGCGACAAGGCGGCGCGCGAGCTGGCCATGCGCCTGATCGGCGAGCAGCCGTGGCTCGATCTCCAGGGCCAGGACGCGGCCCAGCGGGTCCGCTACCACGCGGCCTGTGCCCTCGCGGCGAACTATGTCGCGGTGCTGTACGACGGCGCCCGAACCACTTTGAGGGAGCAGGGGCACCCGGTCGAGGGCGTCGACGCGGCGCTGGCGGTGCTGATGCGCTCGGCGCTCGAGAACCTGCTCGCGCTCGGGATCCCGCGCGGGGTCACCGGGCCGATCGCACGCGATGATCAGGGCGCGGCGAGCCGCCACGCCGCGGCGCTCGGCGGATCGGCGGGCGAGCTGTACGCCCAGCTCGGGGCGCGGCTGACGGCGATCTTGAACGAGACGCAGCGGACGTGAGTCGCCGCCAAACGGGTGAACCTCAGGCGCGCGAGGTGGCGAGCACGAGGGCCTCGCCGTCGACGTCGACCTCGACGAGCATGCCGGCGCGGACCTGGCCGCGGAGGATCGCGTCGGCGACGCGGGCCTCGATCACGCGGGTCAGCACGTGTCGCAGGGGTCGCGCGCCGAGGGCCGCGTCGCGCCCGCACAGGCCGACGACGTGGCGGCAGGCGCGGTCGCTGAGCTTGAAGCGGATGCCCCGCTCGCGGAACAGGCGGTCGCTCGAGGCGCGCACGAGGCGGGCGCAGATCGTCGCCAGCTCGGCGTTACGCAGCGGGTGCAGGACCAGCGGGGCCTCGATGCGGTTCCACAGCTCGACCGGGAAGGCGGCGCGGGCCGCCTCGAGCGCGCGCGCGTCGCTGTCGGCGTGGGCCTGGTCCTCGGCGAGCAGGCAGGCGGCGCCGAGGTTGGAGGTCATGATCAACACGGCGTGGCGGAAGTCGACGGTGCGCCCGCGACCGTCGGTGAGGCGGCCCTCGTCGAGCACTTGCAGCAGCAACTGATGGACGTCGCGGTGGGCCTTCTCGATCTCGTCGAGCAAGACGACGCAGTGCGGGTGACGCAGCAGCGGGTCGGTGAGGGCGCCGCCCTGCTCGTGGCCGACGTAGCCGGGCGGGGCGCCGATCACCCGCGCGACCGCGTGGCTCTCGGCGTACTCGCTCATGTCGAGGCGGACGAGGGCGTCCTGGCGATCGAACAACGCGCCGCACAGGGCCTTGGCGATCTCGGTCTTGCCGACGCCGCTGGGCCCGAGCAGCAGCACGGTGGCGACCGGGCGCTGCGAGCTGAAGCCGGCGCGGTTGCGGCGGATGAGCTGGGACAGCGCCTTGATCGCGTGGTCGTGGCCGACGACTTGCCGGGCCAGCTCGCCCTCGAGGTCGAGCACCTCCTGGTTGCCGAGGTTGTTGCCGAGGCCCTCGACGCGCTCGCGCGGGATCCCGCTGCGCTCGCACACGATGTCGATCCAGGTGTCGCGGTGGACGTTGGCCCGGCCCTCGCGCGCGGTCCGGGCGCAGGCGAGGTCGAGCAGGTCGAGCGCGCGGCCGGGCATGGCGAGGCCGCCGAGGAAGCGCTCGGCGAGGCGGGTCAGCTCGGCGAGCCTGGCACCTGGTCCGAGGGACAGGCCGTGCTGGGCGAGCACGGCGGGCGCGGCGGCGTCGACGGCGGCGCGCAGCTCCTCACCCTCGAGCACGGGGAGCTCGAGCACGTCGAAGGTGGAGGACAGGCCGGGCAGCCAGGCTTCGAGGCGGGCGCGGCCCTCGGGCGAGACGATCGTCAGGATCGGCGGCTGTCCCGAGGACCAGATCTTGACGAGGGCCGGGAGAAAGATCGGCGGGGCGTCGCTTCCGACCTGGTCGAGGTCGTCGAGGATCGCCACGCCGCGCTGACGGGCGACGACGGCCAGATCGGCGCGCAAGGTGTCCTCGTCGGTGTGGCTGGCGGCGCTGAGCAGGAACACCGGGACCCCGAGGATCCGCGCGAGGTGACTGGCGACCAGAGTGCGCCCGCAGCCGTGCGGACCGACCAGGAGCGGCGGTCGCGGCGAACGGCGGAGCACGGCGTCGGCGAGCCGGGCGAGGGTCGCCTCGCGGCCGTGCAAGGGCGCGAGGTGGCGAGGGTCGAGCGGCTCGAGGCGCGGGCCCGGGCGCAGCTCGAGGCGCGGCGCGGGATCGGGGGCGCGCTCGGGCTGTGACTCGCGCGGGCGGGTGGGCTCGACGTCGTCGCGGGCGCGCGGTGACTCGGGCTCGTCGCGGCACACGAGCACGCGCGGGCGCGGGCGATCGGGCTCGCCGAGGTCGACCTCGGGGCGCGGCGCGAGCAGGCGCGGGCGGTCGTTGCGACGGCGCAGGCCGCTGTCCTCGGGGCCGAGGAGACTGGGGGAGCTGTCCTCGGGGCCAGATGCGTGGTTGCGCCGGCGCGGGCCGTCGTCGAGGCGCTGGCGCGGAGATCTGTCCTCGAGGACAGGTGTTTCGCGGGTGGCCCGAGCGTCGCCGTGGATCGCCAGCACCCGGGCCTGGCGCGGGGCCGGGACCTGGACGGCGGGCAACTGGCTCTGACGGCCAGGATGGGGTGGATGCGGTTGATGTGGCTGCCGCGGCGCGCCGTGGGCCGCGAGGTTCTCGGCCTCACGCAGTTGATCGATGAGCCGCTTGCGCAGCGGTCCACAGCGCACGCCGGCGCGCTCGAGCAACTGGTAGGCGTGACAGTCGGCGCTGCGAACGATCGCCAGCAGCAGCTCGAGCTCGCCGGCTCCCTTGCGCGCGGCGCTGCGCTGGCCGATGCGGACGCGCCAGTCGGCGGGTTCGCTCTCGATCTCGGCGTGCAAGGCGGTGACGCCGCGGCGCAGCTCGGCGACCCCGACGGCGAACGCGGCCAGGCAGCCCTGCACCTCGGCGCCCTCGCACAGCGAGAGCAGCAGCTCGCAGGAGCAGCGGGCGCTGCCAGCGGGCGCCGGGGCGCGCCGGCTCGCGGCGCGCAGGGGAGACTCACCCGTCATGGGCGGACGCTACTCGCCGCGCGATCGATGTCCAAAAAACCGACGGGCCCGAGGGCGGGCCGCGCGCGGACACCGGCACGGCTTGCCTGCCCGGGCCCGATCCGATAAGGCTGCCGACTGCCCTAAAGGAGCAGATCGATGTCCGCGCCCGAGTCCCCGGTTCCACGCACCCGCCAGCGCTTTCAGATCCTCGTCTGCGACGGGCCGAGCTGCGGCGTGACCCACGAGAGCGAGGCCCTCAGGCGCCAGCTCGCCGCCCGCGTCGCCGCCGACCCGGATCTGCGAGGCCGCGTGCATGTCGTCGACTACATGTGCTTCGGTCGCTGCAGCGAGGGCCCGAACATGTTCGTGCGCCAACTAGGCCCGACCGACCCGGCCGGGGCCGAACCCGACTCGACCGCCTTCGATCGCGAGCGCGGCTTCTATCCCGGCATGGACCCCGAGAAGTGTGAGCGCCTGCTCAGTGAGCACTGCGTCACGGGTGAGCCGATCGCCGACCTCGTCGACGATTACTGACGCTCGACTCACACGTGCACCCGTGCCGACGAGGCAGGTACGGGCGCAGGCGCCCGCGCTTAGAGCTTGATCCGCATGCCGTCGCGGGCCGCGACGGTGTTGGGCCACTGGGCCTGGGCGGAGGCTTCGATCTTGCGGAGCATCTCGTCGTCGTGGCCGGGGTCGTGGCTGTAGAGGACGAGCTGCTTGACGTTGGCGCTGCGGGCCAGCTTGACGGCCTCGGCGAAGGTGCTGTGGCCCCAACCCTGCTTGCCGGCGCTGTACTCCTCGGAGGTGTACTGGGCGTCGTAGACCAGGACGTCGGCGTCGCGGGCGAACTCGACGAGCGGCGCGTTGACGTGGTCCGGGGCGTGCTCGGTGTCGGTGGCGAAGACGATGCTCTTGCCGCGCTCGTCGACGCGGAAGGCGGTCGACTCTTGCGGGTGGGGCAGCGGGATGTGGCGGACGACGGCGTCCGAGATGTTGACGACCTCGGTCGGCTGGAGGTGCTTGAAGGTCCGCGGGGCGGCCATCATCTCCAGGCTGACCGGGAAGAACGGCGTCTGCATCTGTCGCTCGAGGATCGACTTGGCGTCCTTCGTACAACTGATGTTGAGGCGGAAGTCCGGCAGGAACGCGGGCGCGAAGAACGGGAAGCCCTGGATGTGGTCCCAGTGCGCGTGCGTCAGGAACAGATGGACCACGCGCGAGTGGGTCGCCTTGGTCTGGATCAGGCGTACGCCGAGCTCACGGACCCCGGAGCCGGAGTCGAAGATGACCGTGTCGGTCGTGCTCTCCAGCGTGATCTGCAAGCAAGGGGTGTTGCCGCCGAACTCCGCGTACTTCGCCCCGGAGACGGGGATGCTGCCTCGAGTGCCCCAGAACGTCACTTCCATGGGGCGCTATCCTTCGCGGGCGGCATTGATGCCCGATGATAGGTCAGAACAAATTTGCTTGGCAAGCATGAGCCGGCGTCATCCCGCTTTGAGGGACCGACATCGTACCCGATCAGGCCCGCGGTGACCGGGGCCGCGGCTGCGCGAACTCGGGCGCCCGCCAGAAGTCGGTCCCTCCGCTGTTTTCGCCGGGTGCGTCGCCGGACCCCCGCCGTTTCGGTGGGCCCGGCGGCGCCTGGATCGCCGCGCTCGCTGGCGACAACGCGCCTGAGACGGGGTGATTCACCCCTGGTTTTTGGGGTTTCCCGGGCGTCGTCGCGGGCCTGCGCGGCGCTTCGACGGGGATCGCTCGAAGCTCCTCCGGACGACACCCCGGGCCGGGACGGGGCGATCGCCGCGACGGCTCAGCCGATGATCATGTCCTCGCGCCGCTGGGCGCGCCCGCTGACGAAGCGCGACGGATCCCAGCGCGTAAGCATCGGGTGCGGGGTGCCGTCGGCGAGCCAATGCGCGAGCAAGCGGCCGACCGCGGGCGCCATCATGAAGCCGTGACCCGTGAAGCCGCAGAGCTGGATCACGCGCGGATGGCCCGGGCTCGGGCCGACGATCGCGTCGCCGTCGGGGGAGACGTCGTAGGGGCCGACCCACTGACGCAGCACCTTCATGCGGGCGACCACCGGCATCAGCCGCGTCAGCGTGCGACTGATGTGGCCGAGGAAGCGCAGGCTCGAGTGCAAGGTGAGGGCGGTGTCACTGCCGTCGGCGGCGTCGGGTAGCGTGATGCCGGCGACCAGCTCGCCGCGGGTGCTCTGCGAGAAGTAGAGGCCGCTGCCGAGGTCGACGACCAAGGGATCGAGGAAGGGCTTGAGCGGCTCGGAGGACAGGATCTCGTGGCGGTGCGGGCGGTTGGGCAGCGTGATGCCGAGGCCATGGTTGATGCCGTGACTCCACGCGCCGGTGGCGTTGACGACGCGCCCGGCGGTCAGCCGCTCGCCGGTCGAGAGGTGCAGGGTGTAGCGCTCACCGGAAGGCTCGACGCGCGTGACGCCGGTGTGGGTGCGCAGGGCGACCCCGTGCTTGACCGCCTGCGAGGCGTAACCCCACACAAAGGGCCACGGGAACACGACGCCGTCCTCCGGGTTGAAGGAGGCGAGGCGGACGTCGGCGACGTCGAGCTGGGGGACGATCGCCTGGGCCTCGGCGGCGCGCAGCAGGCGGGTCGGGGCGCCGACGCTGGCGTGCAGCTCGGCGTTGCGGACCAGGCGCTGTTCGCCGGCCTCGCTGCGCGCGAGGAACAGGTAGCCGCCCTGGCGAAACCAGAGGTTGATCCCGAGCTCCTGGGCGAGGCCCTTGCACTCGTCGATGCTCTCCATCATCAGGCGCACGTTGCCGGCGTCGCCCCACTGCATTCTCAGGCCGCCGCCGTTGCGACCCGAGGCGCCGCTGACGAGGTAGCTGCGCTCGATGACGGCGATCTTGAGGCCGCGCGCGCGCCGGGCCAGGTGATACGCGAGCGCGAGGCCCATGATCCCGGCGCCGACGATCGCGACGTCGACCGCGTCCGGCAGCGGCTCGCTCGCGCTGCCCATGCTCCGCGCCTCGGGCACGCTCACGCGTCCTCCTCATCCTCGCTCGCGGCGAGGGTCGCGAAGGTGACCGGCTCGACCGGCGGACGGGCGGTGAACGGCTGGGCGCTGGCGGGGGTGAGCACGCCGCGATCGATGAGGATCCGACACAGCAGCGCGACGCACTCCTTGCCCTGACACGGCCCGGTGCCGAGCCCGGTGTAGCGCTTGATCTCCTCGACGGTGGCGAGGCCGCGGGCGATCGTGTGGTCGATCTCGGTGAGGGTCACGTCCTCGCAGCGGCACACAAAGATGCGATCAGACATGGCTGGCCTCCGATCCCCGGATGACCGCGAGCAGCCTCGCGGCGAGCGTCGCGGGGTCACTGGCGCCACCCACAGCCCCGCAGGCCCACAGGGTCCACGGCGGGGTCGGCGGGGCGGGAGCGTGCTGACTGTCGGCGAGGTCGAAGGTCGCGGGTCCGGCGAGTGGGTGGTCCTCGGCGCGTAGCAGGGCGCGGCCGTCGGGGTCGCACGCCGGGGCGAAGCCGTCGCCGTTCCACTGCAAGGCGGCGCCGGCCTGGGCGGCGAGCTCGGAGGCGGGCGCGGGTGCGGGCGCCAGCGCGACCAGTCTGGCGGTCACGCGGCCGTGCGCGGTGTCGACGGCCTTGACGCGCCGGCGCCCGACGATCTTGCGGACGGCCTCGGGCGCGACCAGGGTGGCGCCGAGCGCCTGCGCGTCGGCGCTGGCTCGTGTGCCGCTGCCGATCACGACCACGGGCCCGTGCGGGCGGCGACCTGTCCTTGCGAGCAGGTGCCGGAGCCCGCGCGCCGAGACCACGCCGGGTATGTCGTTGCCCGGCAGCGGCAGGGTCGGCTGGTGCGAGCCGATCGCGAGCACGACGTGCCGCGGACGAATGATGTGCAGGCTCGGGGCGGCCCCGTCCTCGCAGATCGCCGCGGCGGCGGCCCACAGGCCCTCGTGGGGGTAGGCCGCGAACACGCCGACGCTGGCGCGTACGCCCGCGGGCAGCGGCGCGGGATCCCAGGCTGTGAGCGCGGCGAGGTCGCGGCGGTCGAGCAGCAGTACGTCGACGCCGGCGGCGAGCAGCGCGGTCGCGACGATCCGGCCTGCGCGACCGGCCCCGACGACGAGGACCTCCGGGGCATGGTCCTCGCGTGAGGCGTCGATGGCGGGCGCACCATGATCATGGTCGGGCAGGGTGCCGAAGCCGGTGAGGTTGCGCGCGACCCCCTGCATCACGCTATTGGCGAGGCGGGGGTAGACGACGAGGTGGTGGTGATCGATGCCACCAGGGAACACGGCGTCGATGAGGGCGGTCGGGTCGAGGTCGCCGTAGCTGTTCTGTGAGGCGACCTGCATGCCGTCGCGTACGGGCGTCAGGCAGGCGCGCACGTTGGGTTGGCCATTGACGCGGACCAGGCAGGTGCCGCAGTCGCCGAGCAAGCAATAGGCGCCGCGGGGGCGCCGGTACTTGGCGCTGCGGCTGGTCATCAGCTCACCCGCGGCGATCAGGGCGGAGGCGACGGTGTCACGGCGGTCGGCCGCGATAGCCTCGCCGTCGAAGTGCAGCGTCACCGGCTCACCGGGCGTGTTCGGGTCGGTCAGTGGAGAGGCCCGGCGCACGACTCATCCGATAGCACCGGGTCCGCGCGGCCACAATGGCGGGCCGGCGACCCGCCCCGTGCCCCGCCTCACCGTGCCCTGGACGGGCTGCGGGCGGTCGGCCTTGCGCGGGGGCTTCGCCGACGCGGTGGTCAGCGCGGGCGGGCGCCGAAGATCGCCGTGCCGACGCGGACCATCGTCGCGCCCTCCGCGATCGCCTCGACGAAGTCGCCGCTCATGCCCATCGACAGCGCGCGCAGCTCGACGTGGGGTCGCGGATCGGTGCGGACCGCCAGCTCGCGCAGCGCGGCGAAGTAGGGGCGGGTGCGATCGGGCGTCTCGTCCGGTGGGATCAACATGAGTCCGACGCAGCGCAGCGCGCCGGCCTCGGCCGCGATCGCGTCGAGCACGGCGCCGAGGCCGTCCGGGGCGACGCCGGCCTTTTGCGCCTCGCCGCCGAGGTTGACCTCGACGAGCACGTCCTGCGCGCCGCCGATCACTCGCGCCCGGCTGGCGATCGCGGTGACCAGCGAAGTGCGGTCGACGGTGTGGATCGTCGCGTGACCGGCGACCAGCTTGACCTTGTTCGACTGCAAGCCGCCGACGAAGTGCCAGCGGATCGGCAGCCCCGCGAGCTCGGGCGCGGCGAGCTTGCTGGCCAGCTCCTGCGCGTAGTTCTCGCCGAGGTCGTGGAGACCTTCGAGCGCGGCGATCCGCAGCGCCGCGGGCGGCTGGCGCTTGCCGACGCCGATCAGGGTGACCTCGGGTCCGGGACCGCGACGCGCGACGGCCTCGGCGATGCTGGCCCGCACGCGCGCGAGGTTGTCGGCGATGTCCGTGCTCACCGCGCCAGCATAACTCAGGCGACGCCCAGCTCGCGCAGCGCCAGCACGACCTCCGCGAGCGGCAGCCCGACCACCGCGGTGTACGACCCCTCGATCGCGGTGACGATCCCCGCGGCCCTGCTCTGGATCCCGTAGCCGCCGGCCTTGTCGCGCCAGTCGTCGGTGTCGAGGTAGGCGGCGAGCTCGTCCGCTGCCACGATCCGCATATGCACGCGGGTCGTGACCTGACGCTCGATCCAGCCGACGAGCGCGGCGCGGGTGTCCGCGATGGCGAAGGCGGTGGTGACGAAGTGGCTGCCGCCGGCCAGCGCGCGCAGGGTGGCGGCGGCCTCGTCACGATCGGCGGGCTTGCCGATCGGCGGCGCGTCGGGGGCGATCCACACGGTGGTGTCGGCCGCCAGGATCACCGCCCCCGGGTGTTCGGGCACTGCCAGGCTGGCCTTGAGTCGCGCGACCCGGCCTGCGTAGGTGGCGGGGGCCTCGCCGGGCAGCCAGGACTCGTCGCCGTCGACCGCGGCGACCGTGAATTGCAGCCCGGCCATCCGCAGCAGGTCGGCGCGGCGCGGCGAGGCGGAGGCGAGCACGAGCATGGCGCCGCTTTCTAGCACGCCCGACCGGCCCGCACGCGCTACAGTCGCGGCCGCATGCGTCGCCGAATGCTCTGTCCCTCCAGCCTGGTCGCCGCCCTGCTGTGTACGCTCGCCTTGCTCGATCCGCCCGCGGAGATCCCGACGCTGTTCGCCGCCGACGAGACCTGTCCCGAAGACCAGCTCGCGGCGCCCCCCGCGATCGACCCGCGCCTGGCCGGTTTGTGGCAGCGCTGGGAGACCCTGAGCGAGGGCGACCCGATGCGCTTCTACTACTTTCACCCGGACGGCTTCGGCATCTACCGCTACGGCAAGGTCGGCCTGACCAACACGCACAGCTTCGACTACAGCGGCGGCGACGGCGTGCTCGACCTGCGCTTTCGCAAGACCGACGCGGCCCACGCGGTCGGCTACCGCCTCGAGCAAGCGGACGGCCGCACCTGGCTGGTGCTGGCCGGCGACCCCCGCGAGGATGCGGCGCAGGTGCGCTACTTCAGGCCCGAAGGGCCGGGGAGCCAACTCGGGCCCGAAGGGCCGGGGAGCCAACTCGGGCCCGAAGGGCCGGGGAGCCAACGCAGGCCCGAAGGGCCGGCCGCGTGCGCGCTCGGGCCGTTGGCTCTGCCTGTCCTTTCGGACAGCTCCGCCGCGCCGACCGGCGCGCTCGGCAATCGTCTGTGGGGGGAGGAGCTGCGCTACGCGACTGGCGGCATGGGCTTCTCGATCTATCAGTTCCAGCCGCAGGCGATCGACGGCCGCGGGGTCGGCTGGCACCACCGCGGCGACTATGACGAGTGGACCACCGAGTCCCTGACGTTCCGCCAGCAGGGCGACCGTCTCGCGCTCGGCTTCCCGCTGCGCCACGAGGCCGCGAGCACCAGCCTCGCGCTGTGGACCGCGAGCGACGGCGTGAGGCGCCTGCGCATCGATGACGACCCGCGCGACTTCTGGCGCGCGCACACCTACCGCGACATGGGCCCGTCGTTCGCCTGCACCCCGTGACCTCATGCTGCCGATCGCCATCTACTACGAGCACCCGGACTGGTTTCGTCCGCTGTTGACCGAGCTCGCGCGCCGCGGCGTCGCCACCGTCGAGCTCGACGCCGCCGCGCACCGCTTCGACCCGCAAGACCCCGAGCTGCCGCCCTACTGCGCCGTGTTCAACCGCGCCAGCCCCTCGGCCTACCTGCGCGGCCGCCCGCAGGTCACCCACTACACCCAGGCGTGGCTGCGTCACCTCGAGCGCCGCGGCGTGCCGGTCATCAACGGCAGCGTCGCCTACGCGCTCGAGATCTCGAAGGCCGATCAGATCGGCCTGCTGCACACGCTCGGCCTTCGCGCCCCGCGGACCCGCGTGATTAACCACGCCAGCCAGGCGCTCGCGGCCGCCGCGGGCCTGCGCTTCCCGGTGCTGATCAAGGCCAACGTCGGCGGCAGCGGGGCCGGCATCACCCGCTTCGAGACCGCGGAGGACCTGGCCGCGGCCGTGTACGCCGGCCTCGACCTCGGCGTCGATCACACCGCGCTGGTCCAGGAGTGCGCGCCGCTGCGTCAGGGCAAGATCTGCCGGGTCGAGCTGCTCGGGCGCAGGTTTCTGTACGCGATCGAGGTGTTCCCGCCGGACGGCAGCTTCAACCTGTGCCCCGCGGACGCCTGCCAGACCGCGGACGGCCGCGATCTCCAGCGCTCGGCCTGCGCGCTCGATGCCCCGAAGAACGGCCTGCGCGTGGCTGCCTTCGCCCCGCCTGCCAACATCATCGCCGCCTGCGAGGCGATCGCGGCGGCGGCCGAGCTCGACGTCGGTGGCATCGAGTATCTGATCGACGACCGTGACGGCGAGGCGTACTTCTACGACATCAACGCGCTGTCCAACTTCGTCGCCGACGGCCCCAACGTGATCGGCTTCGACCCGTTCGCGCGACTCGTCGACTACCTCCAAACCCACTACCTCCAGACCCGGATGGATCGCAGCACCCGATGACCCGACCGATGCGCATTGGTTACTGGTTCCCGATGTTCGGCGGCTGGCTGCGCAACGTCGAGGACGAGGGCATGGACACCAGTTGGGCCCACGTGCGCGCGCTGGCCCGCCGCAGCGAGGAGCTCGGCTACGACCTGACGCTCATCGCCGAGCTGTTCCTCAACGACATCAAGGGCCACGAGGCGCCCACGCTCGACGCCTGGACCACCGCGGCGATGGTCGCCGCGGTCACCGAGCGCCTTGAACTGATGGTCGCGGTGCGCCCGACCTTCCACGACCCGGCGATCTTCGCCAAGCAGGCCGCGTGCCTCGACCAGCTCAGCGGCGGTCGGCTCGCGCTCAACGTGGTGTCGTCGTGGTGGGCCGACGAGGCCCGCCGCTACGGCGTCCGCTTCGACGCCCACGACGACCGCTACGCCCGCACCGCCGAGTGGCTCGCGGTCGTCGCGGGCGCCTGGCAGCAGCCGAGCTTCAGCTTCACCGGTACCCACTACAGCGTCGACGAGCTGGTGGTCGCCCCGAAGCCGATGCGAAGCCCCCGGCCGACGCTCTACGCCGGCGGCGAGTCCGAGGCCGCCAAGCGGTTGATCTGCGCCGCCTGCGACGCTTACGTCATGCACGGCGACCCGCCCGAGCGCGTCGCGCCGAAGATCGCCGACATGCGCCGCCGCCGGACGGAGCTCGGCCTGCCTGACATGCAATACGGCCTCGCGGCCTACGTGATCGTGCGCGACAGCGAGGCGGAGGCGCAGCGCGAGCTGGCCCGCATCACCGACGTCTCGCCCGGCGCACCCGGCTACCGCAACTACCAGGACTGGATCGCCCACACCCAGCTCGAGACGCGCCCGAGCCTGCAGGACTACTCCGTCAGCAACCGGGGCCTGCGCGCCGAGCTGGTCGGCACGCCCGAGGTCGTCGCAGATCGCATCTGCGGGCTCGCGGCCGTCGGCGTCGATCTCTTGCTGCTGCAATGCAGCCCGCAACTGGAAGAGATGGAGCGCATCGCGGCCCAGGTGTTCCCGCTGCTGCGTTGATGTACGTGCAACGGTGACCGGGCAGGGGACGAACTCGCCCCATGCGCCGAATCTCCGTGTGTCTGCTGCTGTGTACCTGCGTCGACCTCGAGCTGCGCGCCGACCTCGAGGGTCCGCGGGTGTTCGCCAGCTCGCTGCCGCGGCCGCGCAACGTCGAGGTCGCGACCATGCCCGCGATCTTCGTCGACTTCTCGGAGGCGATCGACCCGGCCGCGCTGCGGGTCGCGCTGGTGCCGTGGGAGGAGCGGGGGTCGTGTACGTTCACGCCGATCTGCGCCGCCGAGGGCACGAGCTGCGAGCGCGGCCGATGCATGCGCGACCCGTTGACCGCGGCCGCGATCGCCAAGCTGCGAGACGGCCCGCTCGCGGACTCCGTGGCCCTCACGCCTGTCCTCGAGGACAGCCCGATCGCGCCGGGCACACGCGTGACGATTACGCCGCGGCGCGCCCTCGAGCCGTACGCGCGCCACAGCCTGCTGGTGTTCGCGCGCGACCGCAGCGGCGCGCCGCTGGTCGACGACGACGGCGTCGCCGGGGTCTGGCGCCGCGACCTGGTGACGGCCGGGCCGGGCTCCGGCGGCCCCGAGGCGTGGCTCGTCACGCCGCCGCCGGGCGCGATGCAGGTGCCGCAAAACCTCGCCGCCGTGGCCACGCAGTTCGCTCGCCCGGTCGCGCTCGAGCCGGGGGCGACGCTGACGCTCGCGGCCGAGGACGGCAGCAGCGTGACGCTGATCGACCCGGCGCCGTGCCCCGGCTGGGTGCCCGGCCTGTGCCTGCGCTGGACCCTCGCCGAGCCTGTGCTCCCAAACATGGCCTATCGGCCCGCGGGCGGCACGCTGCGCGACTTGCTGGGACGCAGCGCCGTACCGCCGGCCGAGGCGACCTGGTTCATCACCGCGGCCGCGCCCGACCTCGACCCACCCAGCCTGGCGGACGCGACCCTCACCAGCGTCGGTCCGTGTACTTACGCCAGCCTCACCGCCACCGAGCCGCTCCAGCTCCGCCTGACGATCGACGAGTCCAGCGACGAGGTCGTCGCCGGCCCCGGACCGGTGGCGCTCGCGCTGCGCACCCCGGGCACGACCGCGAACCTGCGCGCGGAGGACCTCGCCGGCAACCACGCCGAGCGCGTGCTCGAAGCTGTCCCCGGGGACAGCCTCACGATCCCCGCGCTCGGCCTCGCCGAGGTGCTCGCCAACCCGCGCGGCCCGGAGCCGGCGCAGGAGTTCGTCGAGCTGGTCGACCTGCGCAGCGAGGGCGGCATATACACGCACACCGACCTGTACCTCGCCGATCTGTCGCCGGCCGCGGTGCTCATGGCTCTCGCCACGCACGAGCACCCCGGCGATCCGCTGCCGCCGTTCGCCACGCGAGCGGGCGAGCGGGTCCTGATCGTCGCGTCCAGCTTCGACGCCAGCGAGGGCAGCGACGTCGCGCCGCTGCCCGGCACCGCGCTGATCCGCGTCGACGCCTCGCTCGGCGCCGGCGGGCTCAAGAACGCGGGCGAGCCGGTCACGCTGTACTTCGCGCCGCCGGACGCCCCGCCCGGGATCATCGCCAGCTACGGGAATCACATCGCCACCGACGCCCCGGCGCACGCCGGCCGCAGCGTCGTCGCCGATCCACGCGCCTGCGACCTCGCCCGCGCCTGGGCCTCGCACCCGGACGGCGCGGCCTCGCCAGGCGCCGCGCCCTGATCACGCCCACGACCGCACCGGGTGAGAGCCCGCGAGGGCACGGATGATCTCCCCGCGATCTCGCGAGCCCTTGAGCGCGGTGTCCAGATCGGCGATATGACTGGTGGGACGCGCCGCCGAGATGAAACCCCAGGAGCCACGGAGCGGCGGATCTGCCGAGCATGCCGAGCAGCGCCTCGAGGGCAAGGTCGTCAGCACCGTCTATCACGACGAGCGGACCCGCTACAGCGTGCTCCGGGTCCAAATGCCGGGGGAGGCCGGGCTGAGCACCTGGGTCGGCCGCAGCAGCGCCGTCGACGAGGGCGCGCAGGTCTCGGCGGCCGGCGATTGGGCCTACCACGCGACGCATGGACGCCAGTTCGCGTTCTCTCGTCTGGTCGCCAAGGCGCCGACGACCTTGCCCGGGATCCAGCGTCGGCTCGAGCGCTACCCTGGCCTCGGCGCCGACAAGGCCGAGCGGATCGTCGCCAAGTTCGGGCTCGATACTTTGACGATCCTCGACAAGCAGCCGCGCCGCCTGCTCGAGGTCGAGGGCGTCGGTCCCCGCACGCTCGAGAAGCTGCTCGCCTACCACGAGGAGCGCAACGGCCCGGTCGTCGAGGTGGAGAATCAACTCCTCGAGCTCGACCTGCCGACCTTCTACGCCGAGGCGATCGTGCATCGCTACGCCGACCAGTCGCTGCAACTGCTCCGCGAGCACCCGTACCGGCTCGCGCGCGAGGTCCGTGGCATCGGCTTCACCACCGCCGACAAGATCGCCCGCGCGCTCGGGGTCGACCTCGAGAGCGACGAGCGCGTCGACGCCGGCCTGATCCACACGCTCGAGCAGGCCGAACAGGACGGCCACTGCGCCTTGCCCGAGCCGGTGCTGATCCAGAAGGCCTCCGCGATCCTCGAGCTCGCCGCCGATCGCATCGTCGACGGCGTCGCCCGCCTGGTCGCCACCGATGACGTGGTGTTCGACGCCCGCCCCGGCCTGCCCGCGCCGCTGTGTTACCCCAGGCGCCACTATGAGGCCGAGCTGCACGTCGCCGCGAAGCTCGTCGAGCTCGCGCTCGGCACCGGTACTCGCCCGCGGTGGCGCCCGATCGCGATGCCGACGGATCTCAGCGAGGGCCAGGCCGCCGCGGTCGCGGCGATCGCCGACGCCGGCCTGGTCGTGTTGACTGGCGGACCCGGCACCGGCAAGAGCACGGTGACCCGCCAGATCATCGAGACCGCGCTCGCCAACGGCGCCGAGCTGCTGCTCGCCGCGCCGACTGGCCGCGCCGCCAAGCGCCTCTCCGAGGCCACCGGTCAGCGCGCGACCACGATCCACCGCCTGCTCGAGATCCAGGGCAACACCGGGCAGTTCGGCTTCGACCAGCACAACCCGCTGCCGCAGGGCCTGGTCGTCATCGATGAGGCCTCGATGCTCGACCTCCCGCTCGCGCACGCGTTGCTGTCGGCGCTGACGCCCGAGCATCGCCTGCTGCTGGTCGGCGACGCCGACCAGTTGCCCTCGGTCGGGCCCGGCAATGTGCTGCGCGACGTCATCGCCGCCGCGGACCGCCCCGAGTCACCGATCCCGGTGGTGCGCCTGACCCAGATCTTTCGCCAGGCCGAGGGCTCGACGATCGTCGTCGGCGCCCACGCGATCCTGCACGGACGCGTGCCCCAGGCCGATCGCAGCGCGGACGGCCAGTTCTACGTGATCCAGGCCCGCGACGCCGAGCGCGCCCACGAGCTGGTGATCAAGGCGGTCACCGAGCGCATCCCGCAGGCCTACGGCCTCGACCCGCGCACGGACATCCAGGTGCTGTGCCCGATGCACAAGGGCCGCGCCGGCACCGAGGCCTTCAACCTCGCGCTGCAGGCCCACCACACCGCGGGTCGCCCCGAGCTCGTGCAGCACCTGCCCGGGCGCGCGCAGCCGCGGATGTTTCGCGTCGGCGACCGCGTGATGCAGATCCGCAACGACCACGAGCGCGGCGTGTTCAACGGCGACATCGGCGTGGTCGTGGCGGTGTACCCCGAGAGCCAGACCCTGGTGGTCGAGATCGACGGCGTACCTGTCTCTTACGACAGCAAGCAGCTCGGCGCGCTCCAGCTCGCCTACGCGGTGTCGATCCACAAGAGTCAGGGCAGCGAGTTCCCGGCGGTCGTGATCCCGCTGCTCGGCGAGCACCATGTCATGCTGCGCCGCAACCTGCTGTACACCGCGGTGACCCGCGCGCGCCGGCTGTGTCTGATCGTCGGGGACGCGCGCGCGCTGACCCAGGCGGTCCTGCGCGGCGACGCGGCCCGCCGCTTCACCGGCCTGTCCGAGCGTCTCTTGGCGGCCCTGCGTTCGCAGCTCGGCGAGACCGAGTTCGTCGCCGACGAGTGAGCCTCACGGGCACTTGCTGGCGAGGCATTGCAGCAGTGCCTCCCACTGCTTGGCGCCCTCGGGGTGCTGCGCTTGACACATGTCCCAGCACGGCAAAATGCACTCGGGATCTTCGGCCGGACAGGGGTCCATGCAGTTGGCCCGGGCGCACTGGTCGATGGCCTGACACCCGGGGTTTTGCTCGCACGCGGTCTGCTCCGCCGGACACGGCCCGATCGTGCAGACATCGCCGCAGGCCGCCGCGCCGCAGGCCGAGATCGCGTCGAGTTTTCCCTTGTGGTCGGCGTAGCCGGGGCAGCTCTCCCAGTCGGCGTAGCACGGCTGGTCCTGCTGGCAGCTCCACGCGCCGCTGCACGCCGGGTCGGCGGCACACTCGCTGACCTGGTCGCAGCAGCTCGCCGACAGGCACGCGCGACACTCCGGCGGATCGATGTTCGGGAAGCCGTCGGCCGCGGGACAGGTCGACCCCAGCGTCGGGTCGGTGGTCACGGTG
>Ga0105045_10000444_pt1 | contig 29595 bp, 24 predicted proteins | sample MAT02_FD_78089 | JGI IMG/M metagenome (GOLD analysis project Ga0105045, IMG submission 78089) | Freshwater microbial communities from Lake Fryxell liftoff mats and glacier meltwater in Antarctica - MAT-02 (megahit assembly) | ecosystem: Environmental > Aquatic > Freshwater > Ice > Liftoff... | reverse complement strand
TTTAAGTGACTGCAATTCACCACCGAAAAACATTTTCGGTGCAATGCGAGGTCATCCGCCATAGGTTTTTATGAGAAGAACGGATGGACTTCCTGCGGACCGTTCTTTGAGATTCCGATCATTGGTTTGCATGTCGCGATGCAAAAGAGTATTCGTTTTTCGGTTCGAAAATCGCTTACCTTACCGTACCTCTCGGATACGTCGTGAGAAGTCTGGATCGTTAAGGGATATAGCGACTCGATTGGTGACTTTTGCTCGTAGTCTGGTGGCTTCAAAGTTTTCTTGTGTTTCCAATAAGCCTAAGTTGAAGAGAAGCCTATCTGAGTGGCCCGGAAAGATAACTCGCCAGTCGATAGGGATTGCTCCCGGCCGAAGCTTGTTGACATGGTCCACGAGATTGGTTGTACAATTGTTCGTAATGGTGTTGTAGAACTCTGGCTCTCGAGTAAGTTTGTTAGTGCGATCTAGCATATCTATCAAAAGATCTTGAACTTGCTCAGGCGTTGCGCGTCCCCGGTAAATGTAGACGTCCACTTTGCGAATCTCCGTTCGCAAAGGAATCAAATCTCGCTCGTCACCGATTAGATAAATCAATTCAAATTCTTTGCTGGTACCGTTGGTGGCCGAGTAGTTCTCCCCTTGTTCGAGTCGCCCCTCGACCGATACACAAAACTTCTGCCCATTGCGAAGGCCGAAACTAAGCATTGTATGAGCCAAAAGCGGTAGATTTGAGAACGGAACGATTACAAAGTCGACCGTCTGGACATCTTTCATCGAGAATTCCAAGTCGTAGTGACGAACGTCGTAGTCTTCCTCTGTACGATAGCGAGCGTTGCGAACGTTATTGATGAGCACGCGGTCGTCTTGAAAATCCGCAGTCGCGAGGATGCGTAGATCGGGTCTCCACGGTCGATCGTTCGACGCTCGTTCTGGCTGAAGCCTTTTGCCAATCGATACAAGAATTGATTCGCTGGCGTTCGCGAATCGCTTGGAATCGCTCGCATCACGCGGTGCCAAATGGAATCGCGAGCATCCTGGGACCATTAGAATGCATAGCATGAAAAGCGTGGTCCACAAAACCAAGCGGAGTCCGGAACGCGAAGCAATCAGTGTGTTCGACTCGATACCTAGAATTTGGAAAGACTTCATGGACAGGATCGCTCAATCAAAAACAAATGGCTTCCTTCGTGTCGTAATTTGGCTGTTCTCACTCCAGAGAGTTGCTATCAAAAAGCGGTGGTCGATCGCTAGTGCTAAATCTAATCGAATGGAAGCGAACTTGGTTATATTGCCCAGAATTACAACTGTCAAAACGAGGGAGTTGCGTCGACGAGGCACTGTTAGTTTGTAACGCTTATTCCGGTGGTGACGATCGATCCTGAATTGCCGACAACGAATAGCCATATCCAAGTTAACGGACTGTACTGAAGATTCCGAATTCTCCTTGCGTAGTGAAAAGTTCAGTTGTCGGGGCGTCCTATGCGAAGTCCTTAAGCTTGAAGTTTTTGGTAGTCCTGGTCAGGAAGTTATTGAGATATCGATGGAATTATCAACAACACCTAGTAATGAACCGAATCGGCCGGACATCGATTCGGATTGTTTGGTCAGACCGACACTAACGAGCGATATCCGTTCGCATGGGATCTTTGATCTTGTAATCCCAGCCCGTTCCGCAATCAAAAAAATAATTCAAAGGTCGCTAAGCGGCTCGCTGCTGATCATCGCTAGCCAATCCTGTCAAGTCATTGGACAGGTCACCAACTCGGCTGCCCCTCAGTGGCGTACCCGCTCTGACGCTCGAATGCCCGAGTACGAGCGAATCGCCCAGCAGCCTACCGGTGTTACTTTGGGTAAACCTACCGAGTCGTCACCTGAATCAGAAACGTTCCAACTTGTGACGGGCTATCGCGAAGTTCCGCACTCGCCGTGGGAGCGAGCCGCCTCGACTGCATCGCCTACTGGAGTTGATTCCGATTTCGCCCACCCTTCGCATAGCCGATCCAATTCTTCCAACATGATTCGGCAGCCTGTCGCGTCCTTCGTTCGTTCAGGCAGCGCCCGTTACAATCAAAATCCAAACAATCAAAATCCAAACAATCAAAATCTAAATAGCAACCCAAGTCGATCCAGTGCTCAAGGCGCCCAACGGAACGATTCCCATAAGAATCCAAGCCAGGGACTCCCAGATCGAACAGACTTGCCGACTCCATCCGAAGAGCAACAATTTAGCTCGGAAATGACTTTGGATTTGTCTGGATATCAGAAGCCATCGGCCAGAGGATTTATTAATCAGCCGCGTGGGAGCCAGTCCATCCGAAATCGGTCGGGTGTACAGCGCCTTCCATATGCTGGCGTTGCCCTCTCGACATCCCCAGGCGAGAGCTCGACAGGCGAGAGCTCGACAGGTGAGAGCTCCACAGAAATGGCATACCCAGAGACGATTCAGGAGCATGAATCAACGGAAACTGAAACCAACGTTCAACCGGTGCGAACACTCAGTCGGCCTCGTTTGGAAAGTCCAACCAACTCCGTTCCCGCTCAACAGTCCTCTCACTCAGGGCCACGAGAAGCACTTCGCGATCTTCCTGTAACAACGGGAGCCCTTCAAAAGGCTTCTCAAATGAACGAGCGATCTCAAGAGCGTGAAGCGTCGCGTATTCGCTACACGCAACGATCTTTCATCAACGAGAATCCTAACAGACCAGGAGTCGTCAAGCGGCTTCCTCCGATTCATGCATCGGTGCAGACTGCTTTCGATTCTGAGAGCAGTTCCCGCACCAACGTGGTCGGCGTTATCGGTGGTGGCGATATGCCGAATCAGATGGTCTCCAGTTCTTTCGAGTCAGGAGAGGATTTCTATTCGACGGATTCAAGCGTTGCTGCAAACGTAGTTCCAGCATCCGTTGGAATGCATCAAAACGCGGTGGGTTATCCGTCTTCGATTCCAACGTCGACATCTCAAGTAATGCAAATGCGGACTGCGGCTCGTGTTAGTGCACAGTTGCTCGACGGGAGTCAAATGCCACTCTCCCAGTCACCTCTTCCGGTCGAGCCACCCACGGGTTGGAATACGATTCGAGAGTCTCTCAAAGCAAATCTAGCAAGGTGCGATGACCTTCTTCGGCGTGGCGCTATATTGAGCGCTCGTGAAGAAGTCTTGATAGGAATGCGTACGCTTTTTCGATCGATTGATCTAAGAGGTGGAACTTGGGCGAGCGAACCCGCGATGGAGCAGGCGTTAGCCGCCTTTGAAGAAGAGGCAGACTTCTATCGCACCGGCAACTCATCCGGAGCAGTGCAGACTACCGAGAGGATTGTAAGCGGTCATCGAACGCAAGCGTTAAAGCGAACGCAACTTCATCTTGTTTCACCTGATTTGGCTGCACAGCACTATCGTTCGTACTCGAAGCAGCAATGGCTTCAGGCGGCCCGAAGCCATCCGTACGCTGCAGATCTCTTGTACGCCTATGGCAAGACCCTCGAACGCGAGGCGGATCAGACGGCTAACGACGCAGTGATGCGGCGCGGACAAGCGATTGTCTGTTACCAAGCTGCGATGGATATCGACCCTCGAAATGCTGACAATGCCAATCAATTAGGTTACGCATTGCTACAATTGGATCGAGTCGACGAGGCGCATATTGCATTGAACCACTCAATTCAAACGCATCCCAACCCCGCCGCATGGAACAATCTGGTCGAAGTCTACCGTCGCAAGGGTGAATCGGAGCAAGTCGCATTCGCTCAGCGGAAGATTAATGAACTCAAACCTGACGTCCCACCAGATATGGTCGGTGTACCAGAAGTCGTAGAACTGGATGCGAAGACTTTCGCAAGTATTAGCCCGTATCCAGCACGAATGCAGACATCTTCGCCGATTGAACCACCTGCTCCATCGTCACCAGTTCAGCAAGCCTCCGCTACGGTGCCTGCAGCCAATCCCGCGACTAAGTCATCGTGGTTTGGAAAACTGTTCCGGTAGGCATCGAACCCACTACTAGAATTTTCTATTCACTTGTCCCGAAGTTTGTGCTGCCGAAATCATGACTGCTATAAGCCCAGCATCAACAAGCCCAGCATCAAATCGAGATGATCTACTTATGTTTCATACAGAGCGAGTCTATACCGCATCCACACGAATCGTCAGCTTGACTTTAATGGCAGCTTTCACTTGTTCACCCTTGTTCGCTCAGCAACCATCGTTACAGCAAGCGACTCCAATTCGCACGGTCGGATACGCATCTCCGCAGCACGCTATGACTACAGAGACGCCTGCAGAGACAACTACAGGGGGGCTCAACGGGGGGCTTAACGGGGGGCTCAACGGCGCAGAGCCATCCTCGAGTGCAACATGGTTCGAAGTAGGCGGTCCACATGCAGTCGGTGCGAGCGCTCGGGGTCGTAATGGCAACTGCAATGGTTGCAATGCGTGTGAGGGAGGCCCAGGTTGCGGGACTGTAATGCGACATCCAGATCCGTTGTGCGTTCCAGTCCCCTCCCAAACCATTGGACTATCTTCGGGTACCGTGGGGCATTGTTACCAAGGAGTCGATAGTGCTGCGGCAGGCGGTTGCGAACAGCGTTGGAAGGATGCAGGGCCCATTGATTTTGAACCGCTAAGACACGGAGAGTATATCGGTCCAGTCCGCTTGCCGGCAATGCTACAGTACCGCATTCGCGCGGGAGATGATTTACAGTTTATCTACACACTTACCCGTGAGCAGATCGGCGAACCTTACCGCTTGATGGTCGGAGATGAACTGCTCGTCGAATCCGCGACCGACGATAAGGTAAGGCGAGGCGATTTTGTAAGAGGGCTACCGGTTCAACCTGATGGCATGGTTGTACTACACCTACTGGGGCCTGTTCCGGCCGCAGGCAAGACGGTTCAAGAATTCCGTAAGGATGTTGAAAAGCTATATTCGGGCTTCATCAAGAACCCGGCGATCGATATCACACCTGTAAAATTCAATACAAAACTAGAGGACCTTCGCAATGCGGTTAGCAACTTTATCGGGGTCGCTGGCGGACAGAACGTAGTTGCCTTGGTCAATCCAGATGGACGAATCCAACTGCCGCTGATCGGAAACGTCTACGTGGTTGGCATGACGCTGGAAGAAATCAAACGAGAAGTCAATCTCCGATATCGTGAACGCGTCATCGGTATTGAACTTGAGCCGCGGTTAATTCGTCAAGCGCCTCACTTCGTCTATGTCTTTGGCCAAGTTACTCGTCCTGGTCGTTTCGAGATCACACAACCGACCACCGTGACGCAAGCTCTTGCAATGGCAGAAGGACTGAGCTTGGGAGCAAACAACCGTCAAGTAGTCATATTTAGAAGGACAGAGGACTGGAGACTGATTGCAACCATGCTTGATTTGCGTGGTGCTCACCTTGGAAAACGCCCAAGTCCTGCCGACGAAATCTGGCTTCGTGATAACGACCTAATTGTCGTTCCGCCAAAGCCGATCCGACTCTTTAACAATTTTGTGCGCCAAGTCTTCACCGAAGGCATCTATGGAGCAGTTCCACCGGGTGCTAATTTCAACATCAACGGCCAAAACTAGCGGTTCGCTACCAAAGCGATCTGGCTTTTCGAATCGGAGGCCGCATCGCTACACGGAACGTCGACGTCGGGGATCACGTTGCAGCAGGAGATGTGTTGGCTTCACGAAAGCACTATTCGAAGCCGTCGTGATCGTGTTGGCAGTAAGTTTTATTAGCTTGGGTGTTCGTGCTGTCCTAGTTGTCTCTCTTACGATCCCGCTGGTTCTAGCGATCACCTTTGTCGCGATGCAGTATTTTCAAATTTCACTTCAACGCATCTCGCTGGGTGCGTTGATTATCGCACTTGGCTTGCTGGTAGATGATGCGATCATTGCGGTAGAGATGATGGTGGCCAGGTTGGAAGTCGGTGACTCGCTCGAAAAGGCCGCCACCTATGTCTACACGTCGACGGCGTTCCCGATGCTCACTGGGACACTCGTGACGATCGCTGGCTTTATGCCAGTGGGACTCAACGGAAGCGCGGCAGGTGAGTTTACTTATACGTTGTTCGTCGTAATCGGTGTCTCGCTGATTGTTTCTTGGGTGGTAGCCGTTGTTTTTGCGCCACTTTTGGGTGTCACGCTACAAAAACATCGAGACTATCGTTTTCGATTGGAATGAACCGGGTCGAGTTGTCAAAGTCGATATCATCCAAGACAGAGCGGCTCAGTTGGGTATTACCTCCGAGGTGATCGCAGGAATGCTCAATGGGATCGTAGGCGGCTCTAGCTCTACCGAAATTCGGGATAAAATCTATCTTGTGAATGTCGTGGGACGAGCGATGGATAGCGAGCGAACGGCGATTGAAACGCTCCAGAATTTGCAACTGGCAACGAAGAACGGTTCTGAGGTTGCTGTTCCTTCCAGCCCTATACGTCGCCTGGTTCGGGATATCAGAAACGAAGAAAACAACATAGCATTGCGAGAAAGTGAGAGTCTTCGATCCCTTCGGGACTGAGCCGCGCCACCAACGGATGGCTGCTCCCCAAGCTTGCTGATCCCGAAGGGATCAAAAAGATATTCGCTTCGACGACAAGCGGTCAGCGGCTAGAAACCAGCACAACCTTGAATCGATTAGGCGGGCGATAGCCGGCCTGTTGAGTCGCCAAAATGTTCGACTTCAACGCCCATACGATTGATGAGATCTACGTGCAAATTTGCCATCGGTGTTCCATCGGGGACCTTATGATGTAAACCACCTTTGAGCCCCGCCGTTTTTCCACCTGCAACGACGATCGGTAGATCATTATGGTTATGCCGATCACCGTCGCAAATTCCGCTTCCGTAAACGACCATTGTGCTATCCAACAGCGACACTCCCGTGGCATCCTTCTTGTCCTTCATCACGCCTAAGAAATAAGCAAATTGATCGCAGTAAAACTGATCTATGCGAGCGATTTTTTCAAGTCGTTCCGGGTCTTTCTTATGGTGCGACAGATCATGGTGCCCATCCGTAATATTGATGTCACGGAAAGAACGGTTGCTACCGTCGTGGGCCATCATGAGCGTGGCGACACGTGTCGAGTCGGTCTCGAAGGCCAGTGCCAAGACGTCACCCATCAGTCGAATATGCTCGCCATAGCTATCGGGTATACCGGAAGGAGTTGGATGATCCGGATCTTGCGGCAGTCCAAACTGCTCGGCCTTCTCGATACGCTGCTCGATGTCGCGAACGCCTGCAAGAAATTCACCAAGCTTGTGGCGATCTTCATGCCCCAACCGGCGATTCATTTGGCTGGCTTCTTCCTTCAAGAAGTCTAACATGGATAGCTGATTTGCCTGGCGCAACTGGTAGTTTCTGTGGCGTTCGCCGTGCGAGCCATTACCAAACAGTCGCTCAAATACAAGCCGCGGATTCGATTCGGGAGCAACCGGAGTTCTTTCATCCGACCAAGCAAGATTGAATTGATATGCACATGCGTAACCTGAGTCGCATCCACCCGATTGACGAACTCCATCACATGAAAGCTCGAGTGAGCGAAGCCGAGTTTGATCCGAATACTTTTTCGCAACAACTTGATCTGCAGAGACGCCCAAATGAATGTCGGTTCCAGCAGTCTTGTACGCCCGAGCACCGGTTAAGAATGACGCGTTGGCGCGAGCGTGATCTCCACCGCCATCTTTACCAGCGGAAGCGTGTTGATGAGTCAAACCGGTGATAAATCGCAAATCCTCGCGATAAGTTTCCAACGCGGCCGTCGAACGATTGAACGTCAGCAATTCGTTTTCGCCACCTGGACGCCAATGCTCCATATTCACGCCGTTGGGAACATAAAGGTAGCAGAGCCGGACAGGAGCAGTTGCGACTTCGCCAGTTGCCGCAAAGGCAGGGCGTACGAGGCTTGGCAAGGTTGGAATCGCCAACGCCAATCCGGATGCTCGAAGAAAATTCCGACGGCTGGTCTCTCGCTGTTTTTTGCTGGATTGCATAGGAGGTTACTTCGAGGTGATGGTGGGTTCCGCGGCAGGCTTTCGGCAATGAGTAAATGGAATGCTGGTAATGACCGCCTTGTAAAGCGTCTTCATGTGCCCATTATCTTGCTTAAGCTGGGCTACAACATTGTCAATAGAAGTAGTATCTCGATAAGTCAATCCTCGACCAAGAGCGAAAACTAAAAGCTTCTCGGTCAGGCATCGATAGTAATCGTGCTTACGTTTATCGGCCAAAAGATCCGCCAACTCTTCAACACCTGCGAAAGCTTCGCCAGTCATCAGTTTACCAGTTGGATCGATCGCTTGGTCCGGTTCTGCGGCATGATCACGGTAGGCAGGCCGGCCCTTCTCCATATCTCTCCACTGACCGATCGCGTTAAAGTTCTCCATCGCCAATCCCAATGGATCCATTCGATCATGGCAACTTGCGCAAGCTGGATCGCGACGATGAAATTCAAGGATTTGTCTTAGCGACGCATTCGCGAGATTGCCCGACTTCGATTCCTCCAAGGCTGGTATGTTCGGAGGCGCCGGTGGAGCGGGCGTTCCTAGCAAATTTTCTAGTAGGAACAATCCGCGCTTTACTGGGCTGGTACGGGTTGGGTTACTGGTTACGACCAGGACCGATCCGTGACTCAATACACCGCGTCGATGGCTACCTGGAGGCAAGTCCACTTTTCGCATCTCACCACCACTAACGTTATCAATGCCGTAAAACTTCGCGAGCGGTTCGTTTAAGAATGTGTACTTGGCATTTAAGAGTTCTTCGGCTGGTCGATTGTCGGTAATCAGGTACTGATACATTCTTAAAGTTTCATTGGTCATCGCTTCTTTGACTTCCCAACTAAACATATTAGACGCTTCCTCGTCGCTGCTTATTCGCAAAACTGTTTTTACATCGATTTGCGATTCATGCACGTCACGCGTGCGCAACCACTGGCCAACGAAGTTTTCAATGCCTCGTCGCATCCTCCAGTCTTGCCCAATCATGCGTTCCAATTGCTCTGGAAGCTTCTCGTGGAGTTGCCCGGAAGCAGCGACTTTCATTAGTTCGTCATCGGGCGGCCCACCCCAAAGAAAATAACTCAGTCGCGTGGCTAATGCATAGTCATCTATCGGTACCGAGAGGGTGTTCTCATCGCTTATAGAAGTCACGTCAACCAAAACTTTGGGTTCTTCGATACGATACAAGAATCGTGGTGAAGCCAGGACCAACTGCATGGCGGAGGCGACTCCATGCTCGTATCGTTTACCGGGTTCGTTTGCGACTCGCATTCCTATATCGCATATTTTATCGAGTGTTGGCTCGTCGATCGGGCGGCGAAAAGCTTTATCGGCAAGGCTTCGAACCACAACCTTCATATGATCCCGAACTTTCGCATAATACTCGGCCGACTTCGCATCTTCCTCATTTGCGGGTGCCGGTGGCGGACCGTTGAAAAACAACTTCTTGGCCTTCTCGCGATACTCAAGTTCGCTACCGTCGAGAGGGCCGACTAACACGAGCCTTTGTAAGGAGAATCGATATTTCATCTCCTTGGCATTCTCCACATTCGCTTTGGAGTCGGAATTGGTCGGCTTAAAATCCACTACAACTTTCATATCACCAGCCGCGAGTTCGGCTTCTCCCGATATTATCCTCTTTGCGCCGTCTGGAGCCGTGCTGAAGTTCGCACGCTGTTCGCTGAGTAATTTTAGCTGACCATTCTGGTCGATGACGGAAAGGGTCAGGATAGCATCTTGAGCGGTAGACACCCACGAGTTCTCCAAGTTCCACTCGACATTCAAAAGGTATCGACTGGTCTTCTTAATCTCTCGGTTAAGGTGATAGCTGGCTTGCTGGTCAAAACCAACCTTGTACGCCTCTTTACCATCGAACGAGTCCATTTTCCAGTTGTTCATCCAGTACGATCGTTCGAGCGGAGTCGGGCCTTCCAAGGGAGCGAACTTCGCAACAATCTCGGCGGCTGCGGCTAGGTATTTTTCCAATAGCACGGGTGACAATGTGAGCGCCTCGCCAACCGTGTCAAACCCGAAGCCGGTGTCGTCAGTAGGGAACTCTTCGCGAACGTTGAAGTCGACCTCCGTAAGCTCTCGGATTGTCTCTTTGTACTCACTTCGATTAAGCCGCCGAAGGACAACATGCCCTGGATCGATAAATGCTGGATCCAGCCGAAAGATATCTTTCTGAATCCAGTGGATCCATTCTTGGCGAACCTCGGGTGGAGGCGACTGAGCCTCGGCAGGAGGCATTGTTTGGGCTCGAACATTCTTCCAAACTGCCTCCCATTTAGCCTGCGTGTCTTCACCATATTTACCGGACCCGAGTGAATCAAAACTGAATCCACCTTCCTCGTTCCCATTCCCATGGCAATCGAAGCAGTGACTACCGAACCGTTCCTTGACGGATTCAGCCAGATCATCTGCTTTGACAGACGGGCACTGAAGCAAGTAGATCGCAGCCCCGAACAAAACGACAAGCAAGTTCTTTGATTTTAGAACAAATTGAGGCATGGATCAGGTTCTTGTTAATTGCAACCATCGCAACGGGAAGTAGTCCGGAAGACTCTGGACAAATAACAAAGGCGGGGTAGTAAAAAAATCTCAGGAGTTCATGAGGATTCTCAGGCGAGCAAGACAGTTATTATACTCCTTTTGGCCACCCCAGGGAACCGAGAAACCATCCTGGAAGGCAAATCTATCCGGTACAATGGGCTACCTTGGAGACAGTTCTCAAGTCAGCTTTCCTAAGACCAAAACGCAGTGCAAGCTAGTGAATCGGCTAAATCGTCAGGATGCAATGGCTTGCGATGCATATTGATTTAGAACACATCATTGGAGCTTCCGCAAAGGTCGTTTCCCGGTAAAATTAGGCAGACAAAGACTAAAGCAGAACCAATACGGAAAGAATGATGTCATGGTCCGAACCGCGAGCACAATGCTACCACTGAATACCTCGGCTCCCAATTTTCAGTTGTTGAATATCGACGATAAAATGGTTTCGCTTGAAGACTTCAAACGAAAAAAAGGGCTTGTGGTAGTCTTCATGTGCAACCACTGTCCATACGTCAAACACGTCGCGTCGGAACTAACGAAGGTCTCCAACGAGTACATGGCGAAGGGAATAGCATTTGTTGGGATCAGTAGTAACGACGTCGTATCACACCCGGACGATTCGCCTGAGATGATGAAGATCGAGGCAGCCAAGCAGGGTTATCAATTCCCCTATCTCTATGATTCAACCCAGGAAGCTGCGATCGCTTACCGAGCGGCATGTACACCCGATTTTTTCGTTTTTAACGAAGACTTCAAGCTGGTCTATCGCGGCCAGCTGGATGACAGTCGCCCCAAAACAGACCGTCCCCTAACAGGCAAAGATCTTCGCTATGCATTGGATTGCGTACTGAAAGGTGAAGCCGTGCCGGAGCCACATCGTCCTAGTATCGGATGCAATATCAAATGGCTTCAAGATAGCGAACCTGACTACTTCAGTGCTGCTGATATCTCTGGGTAATGGCGTAAAGATCGTATGCACTTAGATGATCGTTACTCGAGGGAAAGCCTTTGCTGAACCTATTCAGACGTAACGAATCTCGCGACGGGCGGATCCCCGAGACACCCGAACACTGGGATACAGAAGCTTATGTCCCGGCCGACTCACGTGATCTCCTTGGTTGGTTGGCAAGTCGCCTGGGTTGCGATCCCACGACGCTTGAGTCGTTTGTTCAAACAAGTGATCTGGTGCGTGGCGCTATCCATAAAGAATTTCGTAAACTGCACGATAATCTGACTCATCGATATCGATTGGTGGATCCGGACAACGATCATGTTAACCGCGACGGCGACCATAACTCTATAAACTCCTCCCGCCAGCCGAATGATCTCGTCCCAAACCAGCGGTACTCGCTCGACACCGCCATCGAAGAGATTTTTGTTCGAGCCAACTATAAGCGTCTCAAACCGCATGAGATACAGATGGCCATGCGAACTGCTAGTCACTGGGGTGTTCGATTACGCGTTCAATTGTCAATGTTTCAGCGGCTTCGTGTGTACGGTCGTGGTGACATTATCGGTCGAAAGACTCGCCGCAGATGGAACACAGCGTTCCGTTTAGAGGAAGTCGATGTCCCGATCTACAGAAGGTTAGTCATTCTGTTTCGAGTGAAGGAGTCCAAGACGTTTCAGGAGGTTCTAAGCGCTCGGAACCTCCATCTGAGGATGTTCAAAAACATTCCGAAGCTAGATGTCGATATGTTATTGCCCGCAGCGGGCGTGCAGATGAGCTGGTTGGACAAGGGGAAAATCGGAATTCCGACCGCGTGGGGCTTTGCAGTCCTGGTGACGAAGCTTGCTAGGAGCCTGAGCATGATCGCAGTACTTGGGGCATTTAAAATATTCTCGACCGTGATCTTGGTAATTGCTGTCATAGTTGCGTTCCTCGTCTATGGCGTTCGTTCTGTTTTTTCTTACCTGACAGCCAAGCGGCGTCATCTTCTAATAGTCGCGCAAAACCTGTATTTTCAAAATTTGGATAACAACTTAGGTGTTTTGTTGCGGATTCTGGAGGAGGCGGAGCAGCAAGAGGTATGCGAAGCCGTCTTGACTCTTCATGCAATAGCATCCTGTCGAACGACCGAGGGATCTAGCCAGCAATATATCTATCAGCATTGCGTCTATGCTCTGCGAGAGTATACAGGAGTAGAAATTGCGTTTGATGTGGAAGACTCAATTCGCGACCTGCTAGAAATGCATGTCATCGAGGGGACATCGACCGGGTATCGTATGCTTGCCCCGGACGCGGTAGCGTCTGTTTTTGAATAACTTCCCAATACCAACACTAGCGAAAGTTCGCCCTATGTCAGTACTACTCGAAGAAGATCGCCGTGCCAAGCAAGGAGTTTGGCTCTTTCTAGCTGCGTTGGGAGTCTTTTTCTTTTCGAGCATGATCTTGTTCGTCGTCTATGTTGCAATGCGAGTCGGTCATCCGGGGCCCGATACCAAGGCGTTCACAATTCCGCATAGCTTCATCCTTAGCACGATCCTGTTGCTTGGAATTTCTGGATGCTTGCACTACGCCGTCCTAGCAGCTAAAGCCAATCAACCCAAACCGATTTTGACGCTAACCCAAATCGCCATGTTTCTTGCGATTGGATTCTTTGCAATTCAAGGCGAAGCGTTGTACGTGTTAATCACTCGATCGATGATCGCCCAATCGATTAACTTTAGTCCCTACCCGTTAACGTTTTTACTTGCCATGATTCACGCTCTTCATGTGGTCGGAGGTGTGATTGCGTTAGTAACAGTCATTGCAGGTGCAAAGCGTCAGGCCTACGACCACGAGCGGCATTGGGGACTAACGTTTTGTGCGATGTACTGGCACTTCTTAGATGTCGTGTGGGTATGCATGCTCATCTGCTTTATCGTAGCCGTTGCCATCATTCAACGTGCACAAGTTTAGGTCCAAGCGAGGTCAAGAGCGAGAATTTTGTGGTTGTGTTTCCATGGGTGTGGGGTTGGATTTTTGTGACGCACGGTGTTTATGCACAGAGCAAGATCACAGGTCAGAGTCGCCAGATTTTAATTCAAACTGCTCCCGCCCCAAACCCAGGACTTACATAGTTTCTTTCGTCTGATCAAGGCTTGAAAGAAGGTGAACATCATCCGCAAGCTTCAAGCATTTTTCCAGAAATCGCGTCACGTCTTGGTCGTTGACTTTTTTGGCGCGATGGTGACCTCGCTTGCGACGGTATTACTACTCGCTTCTGGGCTTTTGCTAACTGGACTGCCAACGTGGCTACTTTACGCGATGGCGTTAGTTGCTTTGGGGTTTATGTGTATCGACGTTGCCGCTATTTTTCAATTTTTTGACGCTACGATTGCATTAGCTACAATGGCTTACCTTAACATGAGCTATTGCATTGCTGTGCTTGTGCTTTTGTTTGTTTATCGTTCGGAGACAACCGAATTAGGCTTGGTTTATTTTTGCGTCGAAATTGGGGTTGTGATACCATTGGCATGGTGGGAATGGACTATTTCGGAACGGTGCGATACGTGAAAGGGGTCAGACTTTTCCATCCCGACAAAAAACCCAGTGAACTCTTAAGAAATTCACTGGGTTTAACAAATCATTTAACCTAGGCGAAGACCCGCCGAGATTCAATTGCTAGGCTGCGTAGGGGGAGCTAACTTCTGAACTTTTGAAGGGTCAGCAGCCGATTCGGCGTTAAAGTCAGGATTTTTCACTGGGTCTGGCACACTCTCACCACATCCGACAAAAGCGATTGATACGCCAACTAGCAAAACTAAATACAATCTTGTAAACAAATTCAAAACCTTTCAATTGAGGGCAATACGAAGTAGTGTGCTGTGAACAAATCAGCGCTCATCCCCTGGAATGATTTGCGCATCGGCGATGCCGTTCAACGCAGTGTAAGTACGACAGTCGATGTTTCCGTTAATGAAGTTCACGCTGCCGTCACCGTACCCGGCGTTCATCCCACCAACATGAAAGCTTGACGCACTTTGCCACTCTGAATACAGCCCCGTTATGGTCCAATAAACAGGAGGGTGAATGTGTGGCGCGCTTCTTGCCCATGTTCCAGGATTGACGCCTCCATTAAAATTCCTAACGTTAGCGCCATTTTCTAGGCTTGAGGTGCCACCGGCCACGCTGTTGAAACCAACAAAAGCTGCGCGGAACACGGCCTCTCCAGTTCCATTTCGTCGGCGTCCAGTTTGAGTTGTAAACCAACCCCCTCCAGTAAAGCTTGACGAATCTGTCTCGGCAAGAATCATTGTGTTGGACGTACCATCGGTTATATTATGCAAACCATTGGCCCTGGTTGCCGCGAACATCCCGGCATAATCAGCCATTGCATAAAATCCACCTGCGGTGATCCAGGTTGGGTCAATAGGTTGCGATGGCCACCAATAAGCGCCTTCGGCCGCCGAATATGAGGTGACCGCGTGAAGACCCGCCCCTGGTACGGCTGAAGTGTTATAGACGATTTCGAAGGTCGCATCCGAAGGGCATCGAAGTACTGGTATATTATTTGCGGTGAAAGCTTGGCCGAATGCCGGCAAGCGATAGTTTACCGTTGCATAGAGTGGCGCTTGCTCAAGGTTCGGCAAGATCGCAGTAAGCCATGTGTGGTGGAACGCGGTCGGATACGGCTGAGCTCTGCCTTGTCCCCAGTTCACGCCCATCGGAAACTTTTTGTAAGAGTCGTGGTAGTTCTGCAACGCTAAGGCCAATTGCCGAACGTTACTTGAACACGACATTCTTCTAGCTGCTTCTCGAGCCTGCTGAATTGCAGGAAGCAGTAGGCCAGCCAGAATTCCAATAATTGCAATCACTACTAACAATTCAACCAGGGTAAAACCCCGACCGCGACGTCTACGAACAGAACAACGCATGAGAGAAACCTTTAAACACAGGAGAACCGAAAAGAAACAAGGAGCCGAAAAACAGCCTTAACGCAATACTAAGCGTAATATCGCCGCACGGCTAGTAGTGAAATAAACTTCTTTCTTATTTTTTGTAAGTTAGGAAAATTGGGGATTTCACCCCGGATTCCTGTTCACTTCGTAGACGAACTCTTCAAGCTGAATTCGTAAGGCGAATCACTTTCACTACTCATTAACCTTTCCTCAACATCAGTATCTTGATGACTGCTTGTCGGAAGAGCCGAAGGACTGGATAGGTGGCAACCCCAGTCGTTTTCTAGCTTCGTCCATCATTTCGGCGGTCTTCGAGGAGCCAACTCGAGTGACTCCCATTTGTTTGACTTTGATCAGTGCGTCGCAGTCACGAATACCTCCTGCCGCCTTGACTTGAACGGGGGCAGTCACGTTGTCTAGCATCAACTGCAGGTCTTCGGTGGTTGCACCACTGGTTCCGTAGCCGGTACTCGTCTTGACCCACTCGACATCCAAGTCGCAACATATCTTGCATAAATGAATTTTTTGATCTGTATTCAAATAGCAATTTTCAAAGATTACTTTGACCTTACGTTTCGCTGCCTTGGTCAGTTTTACAATCGCAGCAATGTCCTCCGCGACGTATTTCCAATCGCCCGAGAGAACGCGACTGATGTTGACGACCATGTCCAGTTCTTGGCAACCTTCTTCAATGAGTTGCTCTGCCTCGACGACTTTGGTCTTGGTAGTGTGGCCACCGTGCGGAAAGCCAACGGTACTGCTGGGCATTACAGTGCTGCCGGCAAGCAACTCAACGCAGCGTTTATGGTAGTAAGGCATGATGCAAACACTTGCTACGTCATACGCAACTGCAAGTCGCATTCCTGATTCCAGCTGTACTTCAGTCAACGTAGGGCTAAGCAGCGAATGATCGATGAGTTTTGAAAGTTCTGGGTAGCTGAATTGCATAACGATTCCCTTGTGGCAAGGATCAAGACGGCCGGAAGTGATCCGTAGATTGTATCCGGTGGTTCCGATCAATCCATGCCAGGGAATCTGCCCTAAACATTCAGGCCTTTATGTCGAGTCGCGATGAGGACGATGGGGAAGGAACAGCCGACGCCAAAAGTTGCAATACGGCGTTTCCTTGTTGCGTTTCGACCTGTTTTTGCTTTTGAAGTATCGCGACGCCAATATCGCTTTGGGTCTTGGCCGCATTGGCATAAATATCAATCAGTTGCTGTGCTGTGGAGGAGTCATTGACCTTCATGGTTTCGTTCTTTCGTATCAAAGCACTCGAGCTTCGCATCCGAGGTGGAATAAGCTTCTCGCTTGTGATTCTCGGCAATTTGGTCAAGCTGGTGAGAATCATTAAAAGCAAAAGAGGACTTGGCGGGTAAAAGTGCCTCGAGTTGTTGGGTTATAGCGGTTTTAATCATGGAAACGCCGTTGAGACAACCGATAACTCACATGGGTCCCTGGTTGTATTGCCGCCGGAAGTGCCATTTTCAAGCCCAAAGGACATGCACCGAGTGTCCGATAGACGAGTAGAGCGTAAATGGGCAAGTTGAATCGACGAAAATTTATCGGCTCGCTCGCCTCCGCAACGGTTGCGGCCGAGGGCGGCGTGAGCGCAACACCCGTTTCTGGGCAGGTTCTTGGTCGACTCAAAACCGGTGGTTCTCCCTACAAGTCACTTGCAACCGCTGACTATCATGAAAACATGAAAGCCTTTGGCGGGGCTTTGGCGACGCCTCCCTCGCGGCTCTTTCAGTCAGTAAACTCGGCCACACCCTGGCAATTTGATGTCGCTGTAATAGGGTCTGGATACGGTGCAGCGATTACGGCGGCAAGACTTTCCCAGCGTCTCCGACCCGGAGGCAGGCTATGCGTTTTAGAGCGAGGGCGAGAATGGGTTCCTGGTACATTCCCTGACGTGTTGCGGGACGTCATGGACGAAGCCAGGCTGAATATATTCGGTCCTAAAAAACGGAGCGTCAACAATCCTACTGGGCTCTTTAATGTTGTACAGAGCGATGAAATCTCGGTCGTTAGCGGTAGTGGGCTCGGCGGGTCATCATTGATCAACGCGAGTGTCGCTATCAAACCAGATCCCGATGTCTTCTACCAGACCCAGTGGCCGCTGGCTCTTCGAGATCGGGCCTTTCTTGATCCTTACTTCGATCGCGCGGCGTATGAACTTGGAGCTCGCGTTGAGCCGATTGATTGGACGAACAAAATGAGGTCGATGCGGTTAGCTGCGGAAAAGCTGGCCGATCATGGTTGTCATTTTGAGGCGGCTGCTCTGACGGTTACTCGCTCGTTTCAAGGACCTCATCTACCGGTTTTAAATCGACAAGGTCAGATACAACGAGACTGCAGCGATTGTGGCGACTGCTTGACCGGTTGCAATGTGGGTGCAAAAAACACACTCGCCTATAATTATCTTCCGATGGCTCGTCGGTGTGGTGCTGAATTCTTCACCCAAACCGAGGTTCGTTGGATCGAAAAGTGTGATGGGTTTTACACGATTCACTTTATTCATCATATACGAGAGGAGTTTGGAGGGCATAGGCCGGTCGAGGGAACCACCACTGCGCGGGTTGTCGTGCTGGGGGCGGGGAGCATTGGCAGCACGGAGATACTACTTCGTTCGCAGGATGATTGCTTTGAATTTTCTAGGCAGTTGGGTGCGAACTGGACGGGTAATGGCGACGCCTTAGGATTCGTGAGGAAATCCGATTGCCCAACGAATGTCGCTGGCGTCAGCGCCTTAGAGGAAGACGGCCCCCGAATCGGGCCGACAATCGAAAGCAATGTGAGTTATCCGATGCGGCCTAATCTTCTCGATCGCGTGTTAATTCAGGAAGGGGCTGCACCGAGATCCTATGCGAACATCCTGGGACTTCTCATGCTCGACACGGACTTGGACCATAGCCTCGTTATGCTGGGAATGGGGCACGATGGCCAGCAGGGACGAATCATTCTGGAAGACAATGACAACGGAATGGTAGTATGGCCTGGATTGCTAGATGGCGACTACAGAAGACGGATCCGGAAGGAATTCGCAAGAATTGCCCATTTCCATGGCGGGAAGTACAAGTACCTGCGGCTCTTCGGCGACAGGATGGTTTCTGTTCACCCGCTGGGCGGTTGCGGCATGAGCGACGACCCACGGTCGGGTGTGATCAATCATAAGGGGCAAGTTTACGATTGCTCCCTGGGTGGGGATATTGATCCTCGAACGGGCAAGCTAAGAGTTCATGAGGGCCTCTATGTTTCTGACGGTGCCGTCTTCCCGACAGCAATTGGTTGTAATCCCCACTTAACGATTTCTGCGATGGCAGAGCGCACAGCCACGCTTATCTCATGCGAACCAAAGTACCAGGATCTATTCACGGAAGAGCCCAGATAAAAGGGTAGATTCCGTTGAAAATAGATTCTTTTTCGTAAGAAAATCTTCGGTTTGCCGCATGGTGCATTTTTGTCGTGTATTTTTGGCAATGAAACCTCTGCTTCATTATGCAATTCCACAGAATGCTTCGGCGGCGGTAGATTTCTCACTTCTGAGATAGTGACTGAACGATGGCGGACCAAATTAATCAGGTAAAGAACGGAGACAGCGCAGCTTCAATGCAACGGCCGAAAAACTCCCAGCGGTCTTCAATGACAGAGGCGGAACTCGCTCGACTAACCAACACGGAACGAGTTGTCGCAATTATTTCTCAGCTTATGACGACCGTAGGCTGTGCAATCAACGAAATCCGAAGCATCAACGAGAACACAAAGCTTTTAGCACTTAACGCTAGAATCGAGTCAGCTCGATTTGGAGAGAAAGGTGCTGCCTTTGGAGTCGTTGCGAAAGAGATGCAGGGGTTATCCGGACGGACAGCACTTGTCGCCAGTGAAATGTCGACAGATACCAAGCGCTCGATAGAACAGCTAATGTCGCTCATCAGTGGCAACGTCCTAGGAACACGATTAGCCGATATTGCTTTAAATTGCTTAGATTTAATCGACAGAAATTTGTACGAACGAACCTGTGACGTCCGATGGTGGGCGACTGACGCATCCATTGTGGATGCGATAAGTAACCCTTCACCGCAGACTCATGCGCACGCCTCTAAACGCATGGGTATTATTCTTAACGCTTATACCGTTTATAGCGATCTCGTTTTGGTTGACAATCAAGGAGTTGTTGTGGCGAACGGCAGACCAGAGCAATTCACCAGTCTCGATCGAGACGAATCCGATTCGTCGTGGTTTCGCCAATCGCAGTTGTCGCGAACGGGTGATGAATACGGTTTTCAAAGTGCCCACGGATCATTACTCGCGGACGGTAACCCATCACTGATCTATTCTTGTTCCGTTCGAACGATGGGGCAAGCGAACGGTGCGTTTTTAGGAGCACTCGGCGTCGTATTTAATTGGAATAGTTTTGCAAACGCCATTTTCTCCGGCCTTCCACTGGACGATGTCGAAAGGCAACGAACAGTAGCCTACATCGTGGAGCATGACGGATCGATCGTCGCTTGTTCTAAACCGATTCCAAGCGACTATCGATTTCCTATACAACGCTATCCGTATTTGATGAGCGGTGAGGAAAAATACGTTCAAGAGACAGTAGAAGGGAAAGACTATTGCGTAGCTCATGCGAAGGCCCCAGGTTTTGAAACTTATTCAACTAACTGGCACGCTTTTCTAGTTCAGCAAACCTAAACCAAAAGTCTAGTTGGCGTCAAGCGTCCAGGCTTTTCGCTTGTCAATCCACCATTCCATAGCTCAAAATTTGAAGTCATTATTCGCCTCTTCTTTATAGGTCGGAAGGTATCGATAGTAGACTTCCAGGGTAAGTGTCGCCATCGCTGTGCAATAGAGTCTTCCACCAACAGAATTGGACCTGGCGGTTACCTCTCCATCGAAATACCAGCTACCGAACTCGTGGCTTGAAGTGTCGTGATTCTGTGTCGCTATCAAGTACTCTCGCATCGCTTGGTTCCACTTAGGAAAATAGGGACTCTTTGAATAGAAAATCACCTGAGTTGCATAGTAGTTAAAGTAGAGGTCATTTTTTGACGGTTGGCTTTCGAATAGTGAGCGGACTCCACGTTGAATACGTGGTTCGTCAGGCTGCCAGCCTCGATAAAGCCTCATCAGTATGCCAATCGCGGTCATCGTTGGAGTTGGTTTGGGGCTGCGATAGCCGTACCCAGATCCATCCGAGGACATTTGTGTGTTTAGGAATTCATCGACGTGAGCGATGCCATGGCGATTGACTATCAAATCACTGCTGACGGCGCTTCGCAGAGCCATCACTTGCCAACCAACGATCGACAGATCGCCAACCGTTCGTGGCTGATAGCCCCATGAACCGCCGTAGTGCTCGGCATTAAGAACATAGTCAATTGCCCTTTGGCAGCTTTCTTTCAGTAGTGGATCTTTTGTCATTTGCAAAGCTTCGCAGATAGCAAAAGTAGCGATCCCTTGCTCATACATCAGATGCCGCGAGATACCCGATGAAAATTGCCCAGGTCTGCGAGGATCGGTCGGGTCCTCTTGCGAGTCGCGCATGGTATCCATCAGGAACGCTAACGCGCGATAGACCGTGTCTTTGTACTTACCTTCTTGATGGGTGTAGCCTGCACCAAGAAAACACAATAGCGCCAGGCCTGTGGCGGCGTGCCGTTTAAGATCCAAGTGCTCCGAACTGCTGCCTGTGCAACGACCTTCGCACGGGCATGCTGGGCGGTTAAATAGGGGATCCCCTGGGTCGTTCATGTTCATGCTCCACCCACCGTCGGGGTATTGATGAGAGGCCAACCAAACGAGGGCATCCTCAACCGATTTCTCGCTTTCAAGTGTCCCACCATTCTCAAACGCGACGCGAGCCCGATTCGCCGGGGAGCGGTTTTCGAGCGTCGTTCCCGCAAAGGGCGAACTGGTAGGGACCAGTGCATCAGTTAGCTGGTTACTCGCTTCACCAGTGTCGATAGACGGGACAGAAGCTACTGATTGCGAAACGCCCGACCAAACGGATTCGAGACTACCTATTTCAGTTATTTGAGAGGGCACTCGCACAACGGAGGCCGCGGAAGGGGATGCTTGGGATTGGAGTTGAGTGACCTCAGAAATCGCATCGACTGTGGGCTCGCTGTCACTCAGAGTAGTGATTGGCGTCATCTCAAAAATTACCGGGGTATCCGCAACATCGTTTCCAATTGTTGCAACTAACTCAAAACCTCTTGGGCCGAGTCCTCGACCATGCAGTACCAAAAAGGTGAGCCCAAGAATAATCGACAAATGGAAGATCGTACTTGTGAGGAATGGAACGAGCGGGCCTGTAGATCGCTTGGGGGGATAATTTTTACGCCTATTAGTCAATAAAGGGTTCTCGACACGAGCTTGCACGGGCGGTCGAGGCCTTGCGGAAGTCTTGGCGGGTGACGCTTGGGCGGTCATCTCAGCAATCAATGTTAATCGAGTCGATTCCCTGAAGCCGGCGAACGCAATATCGCTCCGCCAACCTCAGTATATCCAATGGAGATAGATTCGGCGCGTTGTATAAGTTGAGTGAATTGTTGCAACTTTGACATTGGCCCCTAGGCACGGAAAACCCAGCATAGGCTGGAAATTACTCACAAGCGGTACAGTCGCGCAAAAAGGAACTGGTTTTTGGATACGTGGCCACTTCGTAAGGGGGGGCTTCTGCGGTAATATAGCGTCATGATTTTAGTCATCGACAATTACGATTCCTTTACTTACAACTTGGTTCAACGATTGGGCGAGATCGATGCGACGTTAAACGTATTGACAGTTCGCAATGATGAGATCTCCATCAACCGGATTCGCGAGCTCAAGCCTGATCGAATCATCATATCGCCGGGCCCCTGCACACCATTGGAAGCCGGAATTAGTGTTCCGATACTTAAGGAGCTTCAAGGCGAGTTTCCGATCTTGGGTGTTTGCCTTGGCCATCAATCGATCGGTCAAGCTTTTGGCGGACATGTGGTTCGTGCACCGGAACTGATGCACGGAAAGACGGATCGCATTTCACACGATAATTCAGGAATGTTTCGTGATCTAGAGAACCCTTTCGTAGCGACACGTTATCATTCGCTGGTAATCGACCCTGAGACGCTCCCAGATTGCCTTCAGATTTCAGCGTGGGTTGACGATTCTCAAGGTCGAAGACAGATCATGGGGGTTCGGCATAGGTCGTTGCCGATTGAAGGTTGGCAGTTTCATCCCGAAAGCTTTTTGACGCAGCCAGGGCCTTTGTTGCTGAAAAGGTTTCTGAGTTGGACTGGTCCCGAGTAAGCTTTATTCAACCCGCTCACAAGTCGTGTCTTGTCAAATCGCCCACTCTCGAACCATTCCCCGCTTCCTACTTAGACATTTACCGTATCTCAAACACTCATGATCTGCGTCACGGTTGCAAGAACTCGCCATAAGCATATGGTTCTCGAACACCAGCGATTGGCTGTAGAGGGTGCCAAGCTGATTGAACTCCGGCTTGATTATATCGGTCGTAGCATTGATCTAGCACGGCTGATGAAGAACCGCCCAACGCCGGTCGTTGTGACGTGTCGCCGACAAGAAGATGGAGGTCGATGGGACAAAAGCGAAGAAGAACGACTGATGTTGCTTCGTTCCGCGATTGCGATGGGGGCTGAATACGTGGATCTCGAGCAAGATATTGCTGATAAGATTCCGCGTTATGGTAAGACCAAGCGCATCGTTAGTATGCACAACTTTGAATACACCCCCGATGACCTATCCGGCATTCACGAATCGCTCGCAACGCTTGATGCGGATATTGTCAAAATGGCGACACTTGCCAACACATTCGAAGATGTCACGCGAACGTTGGATTTGATGCAGAACGCAGCAGTCCCAACCATTGGGATTAGTATGGGAGACATGGGAACGTTGTCCCGCATCCTGGCTATTCGGTATGGAGCTCCGTTCACCTATTGTGTTTACAGTTCGGAGAGACGCGTCGCACCCGGACAGCTAACATTTGACCAAATGAAGAATCTCTACCGGGTTGAGTCGATTGACGCAGCGACGAAAATCTACGGCGTGGTGGCCGATCCAGTTGCTCATAGCTATTCACCATTGATTCATAATGCCGCATTTGCTCACCAGGGATTAAATTCACGCTACATCCCGTTTCGAATTCCTCCATCCGAGTTGGCGGACTTTCTCCGTTGGGGGGAAGACTACGGCGTCGGAGGACTGAGTGTGACGATTCCCCATAAAGAATCAATCATCGACTATGTCCATCAGGCGGAATCCGCCGCCAAAGAAATCGGAGCAGTGAACACGGTAATATTCGCTGGCAAAGATACGATCGCCTATAACACCGACTATCGAGCTGCGATGGATTGCCTCACCGACGCGATGGCGACGATTTCTAGCGATCCCCAACCCTTCAAGGACAAAGGTGTGTTGATGCTAGGAGCCGGTGGCGTGACCAGAGCCATCGCTTACGGTTTGTCTCGTCGGGGAGCGAAAGTCATGATCGCTTCCCGAACGCACGAACGTAGCGAAGTGCTTGCACAAGATATCGGTGGTAAAGCGATACCCTGGGCTAATCGATATGATTTCAAGCCGAACATTATCGTAAACGGTTCCCCCATTGGAATGTTTCCAGATGTAGACAGCACTCCTTATGACGGAAAAAAACTGGAAGAGAACCAGATTGTTTTTGATACCGTTTACAACCCTGAGCAAACGATGCTGGTCAAAGCAGCTCGCGGAACTGGATGCACGGTAATTACGGGTTTACAGATGTTTATTCGTCAAGCAGCGTACCAATACCGACTGTTCACCGGCAACGAACCCCCGGTGGATGTCATGCTTAAAACACTGCAAAAGGCGATCTCTCCTCTCAATTATCGCGACGACGAGTCTTAAGGCGAGCGGCAGACTGAAAGATACCGGATGAAACGGAATCCGCCGCTCGCCTCAATGACCATGATAAAAGGACGTTTACGGTTCTTAATGGATTAGCAATAGTCTTTTCACGATTCTTGACTATAAAGAAGGGGCTCTTGGCCGGTTCCTAGAGAAATCCTAGAAATCGTAATCCTGCGTTTAGGCAACAATCGAACCAGCAGGGGAAGAAGTTTTGAGCGAGAAGCCCCTCTAGCCTGTCAAAAACGATGGGCCATGTGGGTCAGGTTTAGCCTGTAGCCACGAAAAAAATCACGTTGGAGTGTCCGCTATGCAATTACCAGTTCTCGAAAATCCCGCAGCACCAACTAAGTCGGTTGTTTCAACTTTCCTCGATAACCTTGGACGCGAGGCGTGCGAACCAAAAGGGCCGGTCGCCAAAATTCCACTCCCGATGTCGATGGAAGAAGCTCGGGCTCGCGGTTGGGACGAGTTGGACGTTGTTTTTATAACTGGGGATGCTTACATCGATCACCCCAGTTTCGCGATGGCGATTCTTGGGAGGGTCCTTGAAGCGGCTGGCTATCGAATCGGAATTGTCTCGCAGCCTGATTGGCACTCGTGTGAAGATTGGAAACGGTTCGGTCGTCCACGACTTTTCTTCGGTATCAGCGCTGGCAACATGGACAGCATGATTAACCATTACACGGCCAATAAAAAAGTTCGAAACGACGATGCCTACTCTCCTGGCGGAAGGATCGGGCATCGACCGGATCGTGCGACACTTGGCTACTGCCAACGAGCGCGCGAAGCGTATAAGGGTGTACCCGTAATTGCAGGCGGTGTAGAAGCGTCACTGCGTCGACTGGCCCACTATGATTACTGGTCTGATAAGGTACGAAAAAGTATCCTCCTCGATAGCAAGGCAGACTTGGTCGCGTTCGGAATGGGTGAGAATACGATTGTCGAGATTGCGCAACGACTTGAGCGAGGCGAATCCGTCAAAGACCTTCGTGATATTCGCGGGATGGCCTATGCTCTGGGGGCTTCTGAAGCAATTCCCACCGATGCGATCGAGCTACCATCGTATGAAGAAGTGTTGGCCGATAAACTGGCGTTTAGCGAAGCAACCCGAATCATTCACAACGAAACCAATCCACTGAATGCCCGCAAGCTGATGCAGCGGCACGGGACACAGACCATCGTTTGTAATATTCCACAATTGCCAATTAGCGAAGCGGCGATGGATCGGATCTACGGACTACCCTACACAAGGAAGGCCCATCCTAGTTATACCGAGCCAATCCCGGCCTTCAACATGATCAAAAATTCGGTAACCATTATGCGTGGTTGCTTCGGTGGTTGCACCTTCTGCAGTATCACAGCTCATCAAGGTCGAATTATCCAATCGCGATCCAAGCAATCGGTCATCAATGAGATTCAATCGATGACCGAGGATAAAGAGTTCAAAGGCATCGTCAGCGATATCGGTGGACCAACGGCCAATATGTACCAGATGCGATGTACCAAGCCTGAGGTAGAAGCCGTTTGTCGACGTCAATCGTGTGTGCATCCGAAAATATGTAAGTTGCTAGGAACAGATCATCAGCCTGTAATTGAGCTGATGCGAGAAGCTCGTTCGGTCAAGGGGATAAAGAAAGTCCTCGTGGCGAGCGGTGTTCGCATGGACCTAGCAAGAAGTTCGCCAGAATACATTCGTGAACTGACGGAGCATCACGTCGGTGGTCACTTGAAAGTTGCACCTGAGCACGTGGATCCTGATGTTTTGTTTAAGATGCGAAAACCAGATAACGATGACTTCGAATTCTTTGCAGAAGAATTTAAAGAGACATCTGAGAAGGTTGGTAAGAAGCAGTACTTGATTCCATACTACATTGCTTCCCATCCAGGAAGTACGATTGAATCGATGATCGAACTGGCGCTGTTTCTGAAACGCAATGGGTACAAACCTGACCAAGTCCAGGACTTTATCCCCGCTCCATTGGATGTCGCCACGAGCATGTACTACACGGGACTCGACCCCTTTACCAAGAAACCTGTGTTTATAGCCAAAGCACTCAGCGACAGAAAGCTTCAGCGCGCATTGATGCAGTTCTTCAAACCTGAAAACTACTTTGAAGTTCGAGAAGCACTTCGACAAGCAAAACGCATGGACTTGATCGGCGATGGCTGTGATAGCTTGATTCCTTCCAAGCCACCCAAAGAGGCTCAAGAGTCACGTCGCAAGGAAGCAGTCGATCGATTCCGCGGTGATTATGTTCATACGATCCCAGGTGTCGGAAGTTCTGGAGCACCCGTCAATCGTTCCAATATGAAAAAGCAAGGCAAGAAGGAACAACGATCTAACGCCAACGCGGGTTACCGCCCAGGACGTAGGCAATCAAAGGGCAAGAACGATCCCAATGAGAGCTAAGGCGATCGGGTACCAACGCGACTCGCCAGCTAGCGGCCTTTTTTCTTACTTCAAGCATTAGTGCCGAAAGTCTTCAGTCCTCACAGCTTTTTAGGCAGACAACTGAGCCGATGGCCCTAGCCACGGGTGATGCGCGACGGTCGTCTTAACTGAATGTTTAACCGGGGGAAACCCTTAGCTAGCAATCACGGCTCGGTAAAAACAACATTTTATCTGGCCACCCTCCAACAGAATCAGATCGCTTCGACGCGCCCTTTTGTAAGACGCACGACTGAGTCACACTTTTTAGCAATCGATTCATCGTGGGTCACCATAACGATAGTGAGTCCTTGCTCTCGGTTAAGCTCCTGCAAAATATCAAGGATCCCCGAACCTGTTTCTTGGTCTAGATTTCCTGTGGGCTCATCTGCCAGAAGGATATCCGGGTTGGTTACCAGAGCTCGAGCGATTGCCGTGCGTTGCATCTCTCCGCCGGAGAGCTCGCACGGTTTGTGGTGAAGTCGATGTCCGAGCCCTACACGTTCTAGCAGCTCTTTTGCATGTTTGTGAATGGACCGACGATTCATCAAGTAGGAGATTGTCGATCGGCCAATCATGATCGGCGACAGCACGTTCTCAAGAGTCGATAACTCAGGAAGGAGATGATAAAACTGGAATATCATTCCTAATCGCTGATTGCGAAATTGGTCTCGACTTCGACGTGATAGATGATCGATACGCCGACCGTCGAAGTGAACTTCTCCTTGGTCTGGCCGGTCGAGTGTAGCGAGTAAGTGCAAAAGCGTGCTTTTTCCTGATCCGCTTTGTCCAATGATCGCAGTCATCTTACCCTGCTCTGCTTCAAAGTCGATTCCCTTAAGGACAGGAACAGCGAGACGGTTCTTCGTGTATGTTTTGTATAAACCTCTCGCCTGCAACATGGTTCTCCCGGGGAGACTCTCGTTGTGTGGAAAGGCCACGACGCGCAGTCGAGTTGGACCATCGAGGTCTGTTAAAGCGTTTACGGTACTTGGAATAGTGTTTAGCGTAGATGTGTTCATGGTCAGTTTTTGTGAGGAAAACCTATTCGTAGCGAAGTGCTTGGACTGGATGCATACGAGCGGCGCGAATGGAAGGGAGCACGCTCGCCATGACAGCGATCAGCACCGATCCAATCACAACCCAAACCACCATGACAGGATGAATGATCGTTGGTATCTCGCTGAAGTAATAGACTGTCGGGTCGAACACTTCGCGTCCAGTGATTTTTTCAATCAGCGCCGCGATCGTGTTGATGTTGGCAACGAAAAGCAACCCCAAGACTGCACCCGCGCCGGAACCAACAATTCCAAGCAACAGACCGTACGTAAGAAATATTGAGGCGATTCCCGGACCCGGTGCGCCCAGAGACTTGAGTACGCCAATGTCACGAGTCTTTTCTACAACGATCATGAAGAAAGTTGCTAAGATACCAAACCCCGCAACGGCAATGATCATGAACAGGAGGATATTCAATATGGTCGTTTCTAACTGGACGGCTGCAAGTAGCGGACCTTGTGAGTCTCGCCATGACTGGACGTGAACCATGGTTTGGTCGGGCGGAAATACAGCTCGAAGATCATCGCGGGCTTCTGCAAGATTCACTCCTGGGCGAAGCTTCATTTGAATGCTGGTGACTGATTTCTTACCGGTCGTCGGATCGATCATGCCCCGAATTTTCTGTAAACGTTCTAGTGGCACAAAAGCAAAAGTAGAATCGTATTCGCTCATCTTGCTTTCATAAAAATCTACTACCGTGAATGATTCATCAATCGCTCGGGGAGGTGATCCGGCACCGGGCATAGCGATCGTAACGTCGTCGCCTGGGCGAACAAAGAAAAGATCTTTCACGTCACCCAAGGGGTCTCGATATCGCATGCTGCCGATACTGATTCCGATAACAATTCCAGTGTGACAATCTGTTTCGCTATCGAAATACTTCGCTTTCGCAGCGGCATCGGTTGACGGGGATGAGATGGTAGGCCCAGCCATCAAGAGGTCAGATGTGGATGTTCCAGATGGGATCGGATTCGTAACCGTCTGTTCTGATGTTTCTTCCGCTTCTGCAGAATTTAGGGGCACGTCAGTCGCCAATGGATTCGCTTCGTCAAGCCAATTTTGGGACGAAGCGGATAGACCGCCGATCGTTGTCATCGGCCTTTCTGGCAATGCCAATTGGCCTACGCCTGCTGTTTCAATTTGACGGCGTAGTTCACGGTTCCGCTGGGTCTCACGCTCAATCTCTTTTCGAAGCCTTGCCATATCGCGGCGATAGTTCCAACCTGACTCAGGGAATGTAGAGCGGTCGGGCGCGTAGCCATCGTTCTTCAGTAAAAAGTCGATTCGCTTCTGATTTTCAGGATGCATCAGATATTGGCTGAAGTCACTTACCGACGCATAAGTGTTTTGATCTATTCCGATAAGGTTGATCTGTTGCGTGTGATTAGAACCATTGAAGCTAAAATTGAGCATCGCAGGAACCGCGACAACCGTAGTGAGTCCTTCTAGACGATCTCCTAACGTTTCTCGAATTTGGTCTTCAAACCACTTGGAGTCGGATATGCCGCCTGTCGAGTGGCTCTCGACGACCAAGTCGCTCAAGATTCCATGGATTCGATTGTGCATCTCTTCGGTAAAGCCATCCATCACGCTGTTGACAACAATTAAGGTCGCAACGCCAAGGGTTACCGAGACAATGGAGGCCAGGGCGATCCATCGTGTCCTCAGATATCTCCAGCAAAGTAGGAGCTTGTACATTAAACCGTCCTTGGTTGTGGTGCTTCAAATTCAGCTTGCGCCGTTTGGCTCGCGACGGACCGTAAAGAAGACCTTGCCAGACCGTCGAA
>Ga0105045_10000443_pt1 | contig 29617 bp, 19 predicted proteins | sample MAT02_FD_78089 | JGI IMG/M metagenome (GOLD analysis project Ga0105045, IMG submission 78089) | Freshwater microbial communities from Lake Fryxell liftoff mats and glacier meltwater in Antarctica - MAT-02 (megahit assembly) | ecosystem: Environmental > Aquatic > Freshwater > Ice > Liftoff... | reverse complement strand
TATTGCCGTTATTGCCGTTATTGCCGTTATTGCCGTTCATGACCTCCACGCCGTGGATCGGTACGCAGCCCAGGAAGGGCGCGCACCTACACCGCGGTCACCTCGCCCATGGGTTGTTGCATGGGTCGTTGCTCGCGGGTACATCCGTCACTTCTTCGGTTCCTTGTTGGCGGCGGCGGGCGTCGCCGCCGGGGGGTCGGGCACACTGAGGTCGAGGTTTTGTAGCTGGTCCTCCAGCTCGATCTTCTTCTCCAGGCGCTTGCTCTGCAGCTCGACCAGCGTGCGCCCGATCTTGTCGCCGTCGCGCGTGAACTCCTCCAGGCGCTTGCTCAGGCGGCTGCGCAGGTCATTGGCCCGCGGGTCCTTCTTGATGGCCTCGAGGTTTTGCCGGGTCTCGTCGGCGCGCTGGTCGAGCTCGATGCGCTGGAGCTCGAGCCCCGCGAGCTCGGTGTCGATGCGCCCGATCTCATTACGCAGCGCGATGAGCGGCGTGATCTTGGCGCGGGTCGCAGCGTCGAGGTTCGTCAGCCGCAGCACCAGGTCGAAGAGCATCGGCACCCGGCTGTCCCAGATCGTCAGCGTCGTGCGCGAGGGGGTCTGCTCGACCACCTCGACGCTGCCGCCGGTCTGGTTCGGCGGCGCCTTGACCGGGATCAGGTACGCGTCCGGCAACTCCTCCGCCCCGTCGATCTTACTCTTGAGCGCGTAGCTGCCGCCCTGCTTGTTCTGGCGGACCAGCACGGTGAAGCCGGTCCCGCTCGGCGGGCCCTTGATCGTCCACTGGGTCGTCATGCGCTGGAAGTTCTCGACCTCGATCGTGCCGCGCACGATGCGGACGATGTGCATGTCCTCGCCGCTGTATTGATTCGTCGAGGTGACCAGGACCCCCGGCTCGACGGCGAAGGGGATCGTCGTGCTGGTGCCGGTGCCGACCGCCTCCGAGATGCCCTCGCCGACGAAGCTCCCTCCGGTATAGATGCTGATCGGGCCCGGCTCGAGCACGAAGGGCGTGTTGTTCTTGAAGCGGATCACGCGGTACGGGTTTTGCTCGTAGCCCGTGCCCGCGCCGCCCGGCTTGAACAAAAACGTCTGCTCGGCATCGACGTCCTGGTTGATGATCGCCACCATCGTCGAGCTGCCGTCCGGCACCGTCACCCGGTTGCCGAGGTCGAAGCGCGTCAGACCGCTGACCTCCTTCGCCCGCGCGTTCGCCAGCGTGCTGCGACGCAGGGACTCGTAGTCGACCGCCGGCGGCGGCGGCGGAGCAGACGGGCCCGAGCTCGCACCGTAACTCCCGCCAGCCCTCTCTGCGTACGCCGCCCCGGGCGCGCCTCCGTAGCCGTCGGCCTTGCCCGCGATCCGCTTCGGCGACGGCGGCTTGCGGGCGCTCGCGGGCCCCCGCGTCTCGCGTTGGTTCTTCGCCTTCTCGTACTCGGCGGGCGAGTCAACCGCCTCCTTGGACATATCGTCGTAGTCGGCGGGCGCCGCCGCCGACTCCGGGGTCGGGGCCGCGGAGCCCATCGGCGCCGCATCCGGGCAGCCGTCCTCGTCGCCGATCCCGTTGTAGGTCTCCGGCATGTCGGGGCACCTGTCGCTCGCGTCGCCGATGCCGTCGCCGTCGCGGTCGGAGCCCGCGGGTCCGTAGCTGGTCTCGCCCATCGCCACCGTCGCGCGCTTGTACGTGCCGCTGCCGCTGAGGTCGCTGCGCTCGATGATCCTCGGCGTGTGCAGGTCGTAGCGGAACGCGATCGGTGCGCCCGAGGTCAGGCTCATCGTCACGTTGGTCCAGTCCTCGCCGCTGGTGTTGTCGACCACCGCCCAGCCCTGCAGCAGCGCCTTGCCCTCGCCCTTCTCCGGCAGCACCACGCGGTAGGTCGGCTTCCACATCGGCGCCTCGACCACGTAGCTGACCGAGAGGTCGTGCTTGCTCGCGCCGGCCAGGCGGATGTCGACCGCGACCTGCTGGAACATCCCCTCGCCGGCGGTGGCGTCGAGGCTGCGATGGAATTGCAGCGCGAGGTCGCCGTCCTTGAAGGTGATCGTCTTGACCTTCGACAGGCGGACCACGTGCATGCGCTTGCCGTCGAGCACGGTCACGCGAAAGTCCTTCGAGCCGGCCACCGGCGGCATCACGCGCTCGCTGTGCGGCGGCGGTGAGGCGTCGGGCTCGTCGACGATCGGCTCGATCATCACGATGCGCCCGCGGATCTTGCCCTGCGTGGTGCCCAGCACCACCTCGTTGCCGCGCAGCGCGTCGAGGATCTGGTCGAGCGAACCTTGCCCCGGAGACAGCGTCGCCAGCGCCGCGCTCGCCCACACCTGCGGGTCGAGCGGCATCGACACCGACACCGCTTGACCCTTGCCTCGATCGACCACCGTCAGGCTCTTGAGCAGGTCGTTGATCTGATCCTTGCGGACCTTGATCGTCAGGACCTCGCCGTCGACCGCGCCGCTGCGCTCGAAGTAGCCGACGCCGTTGCGGTACAGCACCACCCGGTCGAGTCCGAGGGTGCTGTCCGTGGTCGAGTAGGGGTCGCGGCCGTGGGCACAGGCGGCGACGAAGAGGGAGGCGACGTGAAGCAGGTGGCGTGAGCGCAAGGCAAGATCTCCTACCGGCGCCGACTGTACCCCGGCGCCGCGTCGCAAGATCGCCGCCCCGGCCGGTACGATCCGCCGCGAAGCGAACCCAACTGCGCGCTCGTGGGCCTGCGCGCACGGCCACGGCTCCGCGCGGCATCGCGCAAATCCCGCAGGAACAGTGACTGGAGCCATACTCGACCATACGCCTCGCTAGACGCGCTCGCTCGCGTTTGCCAATGTAGCCGGCGATGGTCCCCACCCGTCGCGCGCTCTACCCGGAGATCGAGCCGTTTCACACCGGCACGCTGCAGGTCTCGAGCCTCCATTGCATCTACTACGAGGAGTCGGGCAACCCCGAGGGCAAGCCGGTCGTGTTCCTGCACGGCGGCCCCGGCGGCGGCACCGACCCGAAGCAGCGCCGCTTCTTCGACCCCGACGCCTATCGCATCGTGCTCTTCGATCAACGCGGCTGCGGCAAGAGCACCCCGCACGCCGAGCTGCGCGAGAACACCACCTGGGACCTCGTCGCCGACATCGAGAAGCTGCGCGCTCACCTCGGCATCGAGCGCTGGCAGGTGTTCGGCGGCTCGTGGGGCAGCACGCTCGCGCTCGCCTACGCGCAGACCCACACGAAGCGGGTCAGCGAGCTCGTGCTGCGTGGGATCTTCCTGCTGCGCCGCAGCGAGCTGCTGTGGTTCTACCAGGAAGGCGCGAGCGCGGTGTTCCCCGACGCGTGGGAGCACTTCCTCGCGCCGATCCCCGCGGCTGAGCGCGGCGACCTGATGCGGGCCTATTACCGTCGGCTCACCGGCGACGACGAGGCCGTGCGCCGCGAGGCCGCCCGCGCGTGGAGCGTGTGGGAGGCGAGCACCAGCTTCCTGATCCAGCGGCCCGACTTCATGGCCCACGCCGCCGCCGACGACTTCTCCCTCGCGTTCGCCCGCATCGAGGCCCACTACTTCGTGCACCGCGGCTTCCTCGAGCGCGAGCAACAGTTGCTCGAGAACGTCGGCCGCCTGCGCCAGATCCCCAGCATCATCGTCCAGGGCCGCTACGACGTCGTGTGTCCGATGCACAGCGCGTGGCAGTTGCACCGCGCGTGGCCCGAGGCCGAGATGTTCGTGGTCCCCGACGCCGGCCACTCCGCCTTCGAGCCCGGCATCCTCGAGGCCCTGGTCGACGCCACCGACCGCTTCAGCGTCCGCCGCGACTGACCGCTCCCGACCGCCCCCCAGCTTCGACCATGGCCGACCGATCCGAATCCGTTCCTGCGCGCGACGAGCCCCTCGACGGGCTGTATCCGCCGATCGAGCCCTATCACCTCGGTCGCCTCGCAGTCGACGCGCGCCACGACCTCTACTTCGAGCAGTCCGGCAACCCCAGCGGCAAGCCGGTCGTGTTCCTGCACGGTGGACCGGGCGGCGGCACCGACCCCAAGCACCGCCGCTTCTTCGACCCCGACCACTACCGCATCATCCTGTTCGACCAGCGCGGCTGCGGCCAGAGCGAGCCCTTCGCCGCGCTCGATGACAACACCACCTGGCACCTCGTCGACGACATCGAGGCGCTGCGCGTGCACCTCGGCATCGAGACCTGGCAGGTGTTCGGCGGCTCGTGGGGCAGCACCCTCGCGGTCGCCTACGCCGAGGCCTATCCGGAGCGGGTCACCGAGCTCGTGCTCCGCGGCATCTTCATGTTCACCGCGCGCGAGGCCGACTGGTTCTACGGCCGCGGCACTCGCATGCTGTTCCCCGACGCGTGGGAGGCCTTCGTCTCGATCATCCCCGAGGCCGAGCGTGGTGATCTGGTCAACGCCTACTACGCGCGTCTGACCGGCGACGACGACGCCCAGCGGGCCGAGGCTGCGCGCGCGTGGAGCCTGTGGGAGAGCCGCGTCGCCACCCTGATCGCCGACGACTCGACCCTCGCGCACTGCGAGGACCCCGGCTTCACCCTCGCCTTCGCCCGCATCGAGTGCCACTACTTCGTGCACGGCGGATTCTTGGCCCACGAGCAGCAGCTCCTCGAAGACACCCCGAAGATCTCGCACATCCCGACCACGATCGTGCACGGCCGCTACGATGTCATCTGCCCGCTGGAGAACGCCTGGCGCCTGCACAAATGCCTGCCGCGCTCCGAGCTGGTGATCGTCGAAGACAGCGGTCACTCCGCGTTCGAGCCGGGCATCGCCGCCGCCCTGCGCGACGCCACCGACCGCCACCGCTGAGCGCCCGACCACGGACAAGCCGCGCACGCACTCACATCAGCGTCTCATCGCCGGCCGCGGCCCTCGCCGCCCAGTCCATGCGGTCGACGCCCCAGTACAGCAAGGGTTCGCGCGCGGGCCCATGCACGACGAAGCTCGGCACGCCGAACACCCCGGCGGACTCCGCCGCGGTGGTCGCGGCGAACAGCGCCGACTTGCCCTCGCCCGCCGCGGCGACCAGCTCGGCGCCGCGAAAGCCCATCTCATCCGCGAGCCTCGCCAGCACCACCGGATCGCCGATGTCACGATCCTCCGCCCACAGCGCGCGGGCGATGCGGACGATCAGCGCGCGACCGTCGAGTGACTCCGTCAAGCGCGCCTGCATCGTCATGCGCAGCGCCAGCACCGTGCTGACCGGGAAGCGCGTCGGCCACGTGAAGCTCAACCCCGCCCGCGCCGCCTGGCGTGCCAGGTCCCGCATCGTGTGGCGCCGCTTCTCCGGGCTCTGCGTGAACAGCGGGACGTCCGGCGTGCCGACGCTGCGAAACAACCCGCCCAGCAGCAGCGGCCGCCAGGTCGCCGCCGCCCCGAACACCGCCTCCGCCTGCGCGAGCGCCAGGTAGGCGAAGGGACTCGAGTAATCGAAGTAAAAGTCGACCGGCGCCAGCGCGTCGCTCACCGGACGCGGCGAGGCCACGGCGCCCCCGAGCGCCGCCTCGACCATGTCGAGTCGGTCGTTCCCCCAGAACATCTCCTCGTCGACGAAGCACACCGGCACGCCGAAGATCCCGCGCGCGACGGCCTCGTCGGTGCGCTGGCGCAGCTCGTCCTTGATCTCGCTGCTCGCCGCCCTCCCCCGGACCGCGGCGACGTCGAGCCCGGCCTCGCCGAGGATCGCATCGATCACCGAACCGTCGCCGATGTCACGCCCCTCGGCCCAGTACGCGCGATAGAAGCGGTGCGCCAACTGCATGTACGGCGCGCCCACGGCGAGCAGGCAGCGCAGCGCCTCGACCGTGCGCAGCGGGTGGCCCGGCGGCGTCTTCAGCGGCACGCCGGCCTGTTGCGCCTGCCGCCGCATGTCGTTCATGTTGTGCAGCGCCTTGACCGGAGTGAGCGTCGCCGACAGGTTCTGCGGGGTCCCACGGGCCTTGAACACCCCCCCGAGCAGCATCGGCCGCGGGTCGAGCTCGGCCCCCGCGTGCTCCGCCAGCGCCTCGATCAGCGTCGACGCGACGTACGCGTAGGGGCACGAGAAATCGAACCAGAACTCGAGACGCTTCTTCATCACTCCCCCGCCAGCCACTGCGCGGCCTGCTTCGCGTAGTACGTCAGGATCAGGTCGGCGCCGGCGCGGCGGATGCCGAGCAGGCTCTCGAGCGCCGCCTGCTTCTCGTCGAGCCAGCCGCGTTCGCTCGCCGCCTTGAGCATCGCGTACTCGCCGCTGACCTGGTACGCCGCGATCGGCAGGTGGGTCGACTCGCGCAGGCGGCGGATGATATCGAGGTACGGCCCTGCAGGCTTGACCATCAACATGTCGGCCCCCTCGGCCGCGTCCAGCTCGGCCTCACGCAGCGCCTCACGGCTGTTCGCCGGGTCCATCTGGTAGGTCTTCTTGTCGCCGCTCTTCGGGGCCGAGTCGAGCGCCTCACGAAACGGCCCGTAGAACGCCGACGCATACTTCGCCGTATAGGCGAGGATCGAGACGTCATGAAAACCCTCGCTGTCGAGGGTCATCCGGATCGCGCCGACGCGGCCGTCCATCATGTCGCTGGGCGCCACGATGTCGGCCCCCGCCCGCGCCTGCGCGAGCGCCTGCTTGCACAGCACCGCGATCGTCTCGTCGTTGAGGATCCTCCCGTCCTTCGCCACGATGCCGTCGTGGCCGTCCGAGTTATAAGGATCGAGGGCGACGTCGGTCACGATCACGACGTCGGGCCAGCGGTCCTTGAGCGCCTTGAGCATGCGCGGGACCAGGCCGTCCGGGTTGTGCGCCTCGCGGCCGTCCGGCGTCTTGAGGCTCTCGGCCACCGCGGGGAACAGCGCGAAGCTGTGTACCCCCACGGCGCGCGCCGCCTCGACCTCGCGCAGCAGCCCCGCCGGCGAGAGACGACTGCACCCGGGCATCGCCCCGATCGGGATGTCGGCGTCGCCAGCGTGTACTAACAGCGGATAGATGAAGTGCTCGGGGCCGACGCTGCGCTCGCAGATCATCGCCCGGATGGCCGGGTGCTTGCGGTTACGACGGGGACGTTGCGGGAGGATCGTGTGCATTGGAAGATGGCTCTCGGGACAGGTCAATCGACGACGTGGGCGCCACCCTGCGCGCGCAGGGCCGCCCGTAGTCTGCTCGCGGCGCGGTCGAGGCCGGCAGCGTCGGCGCGCGCGTCAGCGTTGGCGAAGTCGAGGTCACGCATGCCCGTCGTCGGGACCACGTGCACGTGCACGTGCGGGACCTCGAAGCCGGCGATCAGCAGGCCGATTCGCTCTGGCGTGAACGCGGCCTGCTGCGCCTTGCCGACGATCTGCGCGACCGCCATCAAGTGCGTCGCCGTGGCCGCCGGCAGGTCGATCCAGTGGTCGACCTCCGCGCGCGGCACCACCAGCGCGTGACCAGGTCGCAGCGGCGCGATCGACAGGAACACGGCGCACAGCTCGTCCTTCCACACGAAGCGACCGGGCAGCTCGCCGTTGAGGATGCGGGTGAACACGGAGGGCATAGGCCCGAGCCTACACCGGTCGCAGCGTGCCCGGGACGGTCACCCACCGCGTCCCGGCGATAGCTAGCCGCCACGGCGCCGCCCGGTCCGACGGCTGCGCGTAGTCGATGCCGACCCGCGGCCCCGCCAAAATGGCCGTCACCAGCGGCGCGTCGTGCAGCGTCAGTCCGCCCGGTTCGTACAGCGGGTGATGCGACCAGCCCGGATCGAGCCCGAGCGCCTGGCCGATCTTCCCCGGCCCCGTGAGCAGCAGCGGCCGGTCGCTCGTCAGCTTGCGTCGGCGCTGGATCTGGGGCAGGCCCGCGACCGGCTCGCACGCCCGGATCAACACCGCCGCCCCCTCGCCCTCGCCGTTGGTCACCAGGTTCAGGAGGTTGTGCAGCCCGTAACACAGGTACACGTAGGCGCGGCCCGGCGGGCCCCACATCGCCGCGTTGCGCTCGGTGCGTCCGACCCGACAATGGTTCGCGGTGTCATCCGGAAACCGGTACGCCTCGACCTCGGTGATGCGCAGGACCACATCATCGCGGCGCAGCAGCTTTCCGAGCAGATCGCGGGCGACCGTCAACGCCTCACGCGCGTAGAACGACTGCGGGACCACGCCCGCGGGCGGGGGAACTTGTGCCGCCAATGGGCCAGAGGGCCCCGATGAACTGCGTTTCGCCGCAGGCATGATGCCGCAAAGCGTGGCTTGATCTCGCGCCTCGCGCAAACTGCTGCACGCGGCCCGCAGGCGTGCCATCATCCCACCCCGCGCATGTTCGTCTACCTGTACCTGTTCTGCTTCGCCCTCGGCGGCCTCCTGCTCCTCTCGTCGATCCTGCTCGGTGACAAGGACGGCGGACACGATTCGGATGCCTCCGCCGCGGGCGACGTCCACGCCGAGGCCGAGACCGGCGGCAGTCAAGGCATCGACCACGGCGTCCTGGCCAGCCCCGGCAGCCTCGCCGGGATGTTCACCGCCTTCCTGTCGATGCGCTTTTGGATGTTCTTCCTGGCCTTCTTCGGCCTGACCGGCCTCGTGCTCGACGGGCTCGACCTGATCCCCAACAGCGGCGTCGCCCTGGCCATCTCGCTCGTCATGGGCCTCGCCATTGGTCAGGGCACCGCGGCCGTGTTTCGTTACCTCGCCGCCAACGAGACCAGCACCGCCGCCAGTGTCGGCGACTACGTCGGCAAGTCCGGCCGCGTGCTCGTCGGCTTCGGCCCGGGCAGCCTCGGCAAGCTGCGCCTGACCCTCAAAGGCACCACCGTCGACGTGCTGACCACCACCGACGAGGAGCGTGCCTTCGTCGTCGGCGAGGAGGCGCTCGTCATCCAGATGAACGACACCACCGCCGTGGTCGCTCGCCTCCCCGCCCGCTCCGACTCCTGATCCTCGCTCCACAGTCCTGGGGGCCCTGATCTACCGGGCCCAGAGAGAAGCACGATGCAGCTCGTTGTCGCCTTCATTCCATTGCTGGGCGCGCCCGCCCTCGAGATCATGACCGAGGACAGGGTCGCGCTCACGCTCGTGGGCGCCGGCGCGGTCGTCCTGGTGATCTGCCTGTTGCTCTTGCTGGTCAAGAACTTCCTGCACATCGCGCGGCCCAACGAGGCCCTGATCTTCACCGGACGCCGGCGCGGGCCGATGATCGTGCTCGGTCGCGGCGATGAGCGGCAGTCCGACGAGCACCACGGTGGCGGCCGCGGTCGGGCCTGGCGGGTCCCGATCATCGAGCGCGTCGACCGTCTCGACATGGCGGTGATGTCGATCGACGTCGCTGTCAACAACGCCTACTCGGCGGGCAACATCCCGCTGCGGATCCACGCGATCGCCAACGTCAAGATCAGCTCCGACCCGCGCCTGATCCGCAACGCCATCGAGCGCTTCCTCGGCCAGTCGCAGCAGGAGATCATGACCGTCGCGCGCCAGACCCTCGAGGGCGCGCTGCGCGAGGTGCTCTCGCAGATGACCCCCGAGGGCGTCAACGAGGACCGCCTCGCGTTCGCCGAGAACCTGGTCAAGAGCGCCAAGGACGACCTCGACAAGCTCGGCCTCCAGCTCGACACCCTCAAGATCCAGCACGTCTCCGACGAGACCGGCTACCTCGACTCGCTCGGCCGCCCGCAGATCGCCGCGGTCCTGCGCGACGCCGAGCAGGCCGAGAGCCAGGCCTCGCAGGAGGTCTCCGAGGCCCAGGCCACCGCCAACCAGCGCGCCGAGGTCGCCAAGGCCACCGCCGAGACCGCGATCCTGGTGAAGCGCAACGCGCTGCAGCAGCTGCGCTCCGAGCTCGAGGGCCAGGCCTCGTCGGTCGAGCGCGAGGCCGAGGCCGCCGCCAAGACGGCCCGCGCCACCGCCGAGCAGGAGCTCCAGACCGTGCGTGGCCACCTCGAGGAGAAGCGCCTGATGGCCGAGGTCATCATCCCGGCCGAGGTCCAGCGCGCCGCCGATGCCATCCGCGCCAAGGGCTCCGCCGCCCCGACGATCGAGCACGGCGCCGCGATCGCCGAGGTCTTACAACTGACGGGCGAGGCCTGGCGCAGCATGGGCCCCAACGCCAAGGAGATCTACGTCATCCAGCACCTCGAGGAGCTCATCTCCGCGGTCGTCGAGAGCGTCGAGAAGATCAAGGTCCGCGAGGTCCATGTGATCGACCCCGGCGATGGCTCGGGCATCGCCAGCTACGCCGCGACCTTCCCCCATACCGTCGCCGCCGTGCTCACCGCCCTGCGCGAGACCACCGGCGTCGACATCCCGGCCATCCTGGCCGGCGCCTCGGTCGGCGCCCTCGCCACCACCGCCACCACCGCCACATCGAGCGGGAGGACCAAGTGAACACCGACCTCATCTTCGCCCTGCTCAGCATCGGCCTCATCGCCTTCGTCGCGCTCCTGCTCGTCATCAAGAACGTCCTCTACGTCTGCCAGCCCAACGAGGTCCTGATCTTCTCCGGTCGCCAGCGACGCACCGCGGACGGCAAGCTGTTCGGCTACCGCGTCATCCGTGGCGGCCGTGCGGTCCGGATCCCGCTGCTCGAGACCGTCGACCGCATGGACCTGACCAACATGATCATCGAGGTCCAGGTCAAGAACGCCTACTCGAAGGGCGGCATCCCGCTCAATATCCAGGGCTTCGCCAACATCAAGGTCCCCGGCGAGGAGCCGCTGCTCAACAACACCCTCGAGCGCTTCCTCGGCCGCGGCCGCGAGCACATCATGAAGACCACGCGCGAGACCCTCGAGGGCAACCTGCGCGGCGTGCTGTCGACCATGACCCCCGAGGAGGTCAACACCGAGAAGGAGACCTTCGCCAAGCGCCTCACCGACGAGGCCGAGCACGACATGAGCAAGCTCGGCCTCGTGCTCGATACCCTGAAGATCCAGAACGTCAGCGACGAGGTCGGTTACCTCGACGCGATGGGCCGCAAGCGGTCCGCCGCGATCCGCCGCGACGCCTTGATCGCCGAGGCCGGCAGCCAGGCGCAGGCCGCCGAGTTTCGCTGGGCCAACACCCGCAACGCCGAGGTCGCCACCCTCGAGTCGCAGATGCAGATCGCCGCCAAGGAGAACGAGCGCCGCGTCGCCGACGCCCAGTCGCGCCGCGGCGCCCTCATCGCCCAGCAGCAGGCCGAGGTCCAGGCCCTCATCGCCCAGGCCACCGGTGAGGTCGCGATGCAGGAGGCCCGCATCGAGCAGGTCCGCCGCCGCCTCCACGCCGACGTCATCCAGCCGGCCGAGGCCGCCCGCCGCAAGGCCGAGGAGCAGGCCAAGGGCGCCGCCTCGGTGGTCATCGAGCAGGGCCGCGCGACCGCCTCGGTGCTCGCGCGCATCGCCGAGAACTACAACAAGGGCGGCACCAGCAGCCGCGACGTGCTGCTCATGCAGAAGCTCGTCCCGCTGTTCCAGCGCCTCGCTGGCACGATCGGCGACCTCAAGATCGATCGCCTGACCGTCCTGCCCCATCGGACAGGTGAGGGCGCCAGCGGAGCGAGCCTCGGCGCCCGCCTCGTCGACGCCAGCGAGCAGGTCCGGGCCGTCACCGGCGTCGACCTCACCCGGGTCCTGCGCGACAAACTCGGCGACGACGACTTCCGTCCGCCGTCCCGCCCGCCGCCACCACCCGCGCGCTGAGACCGACTTCGACCTCGCCACGATGTGGCGACACGGGGGCCCTCGACCATCGGACTGATGGTCATGGGCCCTTTCTGCGCGGTTCTGAACCGTGAATTTTCATTCAGGCCCATGAACAGAGGCCCGGGGCGTCGCGGCTGAAACAGGTTTCACTCGCTGCCATTAGAACTTTCAATATGCCATTATTATTTACTTTTTCACTATTGAAACAAATCTCACCTTGACATGAACTGACGTTCATCGCAATGAACCCCGGCATGACAAAGTCGGCGGAGACGGCGCGAGGCGCGAAGCGAGCGCCCGGGCAGGACAAGCCCAGCGTGCGTGACGCCGTGCGCGAGGAGAGCCGCGCCGCCTACCGCGAGGCGATCCTCGCCGCCGCCGAGCGAGCCTTCGGTCGGCTCGGCTTTCACGACGCCAAGATGGCCGACATCGCCGCCGAGGCCGGGGTCGCCGCGGGCACGCTCTACAATTATTTCAAGAACAAGGACGAGGTGTTCGCCTCGATCTTGCAGCGCGGCCAGGAGCAGGTCGGCGCGCTGTTCGACTCTCGTGATGGCGTCGATGACCCGCTCGAGCGCACCCGACTGCGCCTGCGCGACGCCTTCGGCTACCTCGAGGAGCACGGCGTGCTGTTCTCGATGTTCCTGCGGCTCGGCGGCTTCGTCGAGCACGCCCAGAAGCGCGTGATCGAGGACCACAGCGAGTTCGGCTACACCCGCGGCGTCGAGCGCACGATCGCGGTCCTCCACGAGGCCGTCGCCCGCGGTCAGGTGCGCCGCGACGTCGCAGTCGAGGAGCTCGCCGTGATGCTCATGGGCGCCTGTGACGCCACCATCCTCGCCTGGACCCGGGCCGGCTGTCCGCCGGGTCTGGCCGCCAAGGCCGACATCATCGTTGAACTGTTTCTCCGGGGCGCAAAAGCACCATGACCCACGCATCCACCTCACGGCCCTCCGGGCCTGCGTCTTCACGGCCCTCCTGGCTCGCTCCGTCTCGCACGCTGCTCGCAGCGGCGCTGTTGACCGTACTCGCCTGTGACAGCGGCAGCGAGAAGAAGGTCGGGCTCCCGCCCGCCAAAGCGGCCGCGACGGCCCTGGCGATCCCCGGCCCGCCGGCGAAGCCGGACACGCAGTCCGTCGGCTCCGTCGGCGCCGCGCCCACCGCCCCGGGCGTCGTCGCGGTCACCGCTCGCTACGTCGCCACCGCCTTACCCAAGCACAGCGCCGAGCTCGGCCCGCGCATGAGCGGCACGCTCACGGCCGTGCTCGTCGAGGAGGGCGACCACGTCAAGAAGGGCCAGCAACTGTTTCGCCTCGACTCGCGGACCAGCCGCCTCGGCGTCGAGCAGGCCGAGACGGCCCTGCAGGGCGCCGCGATCTCCCGCGACAACGCCCAGCGAGAGCTCGAGCGCCAGCGCGTGCTGGCCGACAAAGGCACGATCTCCGCCGCGGTGCTCGAGCGCGCCGAGGCGACCTTCAACTCGACGGTCAACGGCGTCAAGCAGTCCGAGGTCGCCCTGTCGATGGCGCGCCGGAGCACCAGCGACTCCGGCGTGGCCTCGCCGATCGACGGCGTCGTCGCCAAGAAGCTCAAGAGCGTCGGCGAGACGGTGACGATGATGCCGCCGACCACCGTGGTGCTGATCCAGGACCACTCGGTCATCGAGCTGCGCACGCGGATCCCCGAGAGCACGCTCAAGCACGTCAAGGAGGGCGAGCGCATCACGGCCCACTTCACCGCGATCGACGCCACCCGCGAGGCCAAGGTCGTGCGCATCCAGCCGACCGTCGACCCGATGACCCGCACGATCGAGATCGTCGCCGACGTCGACAACCAGGACAACCTGCTGCGCCCCGGCATGTACGTCGAGGTCGAGCTGAGCCCGCCGCCCGCCGGCACCATGAAGCCCACTGACCCCGCGCCGACGCCGAGCGCCAAGGGTCCGGTCGCCGCGCGCAAGAAGCCCGCGCCCGCCAAGGAGACCCCGTGAAGATCGCCGAGATCTCGATCCGCCGGTCTGTCTTCGCGGCGATGTTGATCGCCGCGCTCATGGTGTTCGGCTTCTACAGCCTGCCCAACATCGGCGTGGAGCTGTTCCCCAACGTCGAATTCCCGGTCATCACCACGACCGTCATCTACCCGGGCGCCGACCCGGAGACCATGGAGACCAAGGTCGCCGACCCGATCGAGGAGGCCTTGCAGTCGCTCAGCGGCGTCAAGCGCATGACCTCGCGCAACTACGAGAGCGTCACCTCGGTGATCCTCGAGTTTGAGCTCGAGGTCGACGGCAACCTCGCGCTGCAGGACGTCCGCGACAAGGTGCTGGCGATCGAGCGCGACCTGCCCAAGGGCATCGACCCGCCCGTGATCCAGAAGTTCAACACCGGCGCCGCGCCGGTGCTGTCGGTGGCGCTCGCCAGCGACATGCCGATCCGCGACCTGACCAAGCTGGCCAAGGACGAGGTCAAGCAGCGGATCCAGCAGGTCGCGGGCGTCGGCACGGTCGACCTCATCGGCGCCCGCGAGCGCGAGATCCAGGTGCTCGTCGACCCCGCGCGCATGACCGGCTTCGGCCTCACCGTCGACGACGTCAGCGGCGCGATCCAGGCCGGCAACATCGAGCTGCCCGCCGGCTACGTCAAGGCCGGCGGCAACGAGCTGACGATCAAGACCAAGGGCGAGGTCAAGTCCGCCGCCGAGATCGGCGACATCGTCATCCGCGGCGTCGGCGGCGGGGCGATCCGCGTCAAGGACGTCGCCGAGGTCATCGACACCGTCGAGGAGGCCCGCTCGGCCTCGTTCCTCAACGGCGAGGCGGCGCTGGCCCTGGTGGTCCGCAAGCAGAGCGGCGCCAACGTGGTCGCGCTGGCCGAGGAGGTCCGCGCCGCGGTCGAGGAGCTGCGCCCGGAGCTCGCCAAGAAGGGCGTCACGCTGGCGATGCCGACCGACAACTCGGTGTTCGCCGAGCACGCGATCGACGACGTCAAGTTCGACCTGATCCTCGGCGCCCTGCTGACGATCATCATCATCCTGGTGTTCCTGCACGACATCCGCGCGACCTTCATCGCCGCGCTGGCGATCCCGACCTCCGTGGTCGCGACCTTCGCGTTCATGTCGTACATGGGCTTTAGCTTCAACAACATCTCGATGCTGGCGCTGTCGCTGTCGATCGGCATCCTGGTCGACGACGCGATCGTCGTGATCGAGAACATCTACCGCCACCTGGAGATGGGCAAGCCGCGTATGCGCGCCGCCCTCGACGCGACCTCGGAGATCGGCCTCGCGGTCATCGCTACCACCCTCTCCATCGTCGCCGTGTTCGTGCCGGTCGCCTTCATGGACGGCATGATCGGCCGCTTCTTCTTCCAGTTCGGCCTCACCGTCTCGGCGGCGGTGCTGCTGTCGATGCTGGTCTCGTTCACGCTGACCCCGATGCTGTCGTCGCGCCTCATGCGGATGCAGCACACCCACGCCCCCGGCCTGTTCGCGCGGGTGTTCAACCGCATGTTCCTCGGCGTCGAGAACACCTACGCCGCGGTGCTGCGCTGGGCGCTGCGCTTCCCGTGGACGACCGTGTTCCTGGCGATCGGATCGCTGGTCGGCGCCGTGGCCCTCGTCACCCGCGTGCCCGCAGAGTTCATCCCCCTGCAGGACCAGTCGCAGTTCTCGATCTCGGTCGAGCTGCCGACCGGCACCGGCCTCGAAGCCACCGTCGCCACCGCCCAGGCGATCGCCAAGGACCTGCGCGAGAACCTCGTCGGCTATCGCGACACCTTCACCACCATCGGCGGCGGCGCGCAGGGCCAGGTCAACCGCGCCTCGACCACCGTCACGCTGGTCAACCGTAAGGAGCGCGGCTACTCGCAGCACGAGGCGATGCAGTGGACGCGCGAGCGCTACGCCGGCACCCCCGGCGTCATGGTCACGGTCGAGGAGGTCAACCTCTTCGGCGGCGACGGCGGCTTCCGCACGCAGCCGGTGCAGTTCTCGATCCGCGGCACCGACCTCGACGAGGTGACCGCCGCGGCCCAGGCGCTACGCGCCGAGCTCGACGCGACCGGCGTGTTCGTCGACCTCGACATCACCTACCGCGGCGGCAAGCCTGAGGTGGCGATCCAGGTCGACCGCAACAAGGCCGCCGACCTCGGCGTGCCGGTCGCCTCGGTGGCCCGCACGATCCGCGCGCTGATGGCCGGCGACCCGATCTCGGACCTCAAGGACGGCTCCGACATTTACGACGTGATCTTGCAGATGCCGGAGGAGCAGCGCGCCAACGTCGAGGCGCTGAGCAACCTCAAGGTGCGCGCGGTGACCGGGCAGCTCGTCGACCTCGCCAGCGTCGTCCGCGTCGGCCGCACCAGCGGCCCCAGCGAGATCGAGCGGCAGAACCGCCTGCGCCAGATCGTCGTGCTCGCCAACATCAAGGGCGTCACGCTCGGCGAGGCCCAGGAGATCGTCAACGAGGCCGCCGCGCGGGTCGTGCCGGCGCACCTGACGACCAGCTATCTCGGCGACGCGGAGATCATGATCGAGGCCTTCACGGCGATGCTGCTGGCGCTCGCGCTCGCGATCGTGCTGGTCTACATGATCCTCGCGGCGCAGTTCGACAGCCTGATCCAGCCGATCACGATCATGATCTCGCTGCCGCTGTCCGTCGTCGGCGCCTTCGGCGGGATCTACCTCGCCGGCATGACGCTCAACATCTTCTCGTTCATCGGTCTCATCATGTTGATGGGCCTGGTGACCAAGACCGCGATCTTGCTGGTCGACTTCACCAACAACGAGCGCGCCGGCGGCTCGGAGATCCACGACGCGCTGGTCAAGGCCGGGCGCATCCGACTCCGGCCGATCGTCATGACCGCCCTGGCGACGATCTTCGGCATGGTGCCCGTCGCCCTCGCGCTCGGCGAGGGCGGTGAGGCCCGCGCCCCGATGGCCGTCATCGTCATCGGCGGCATGGTCACCTCGACGGTGCTCACCCTCGTGGTCGTCCCGGTCGCCTACCTGCTGTTCGACCGTATGACCACCGGTCGCTCGATGCGCTGGATCGGCCGCAAGTTCTTCGGCATCGACCCCGACGCGCCGCCCGAGTCGCTCGACGACATCTACGTGCCCGCGACCGCCGGCACGCATGCACCTGTCCCTTCGACCAGCTTCGAAAACCATGGCATCGAGATGGTCATCCCCTCGATCGTCAAACCAGGCCCCCGCGCATGACCGCCCAGACCCTGATCCTCGCCGCCATCCTGGCCGCGCCTGCGCCCGCTGCCCCCGCTGCGCGACGTACCGAGGCGCCCCCGACCGACCCCATCGCGCCCCCGGGGTCCCGCACAGCCCCCGCGCCGCGGGTCCCGACCGGCCCCTCGGCGATGCCGACGCTGTCCTCAGGGACAGGTGACCCGGCAGCGCTCGACGCCCAGTTGCGCGACAGCCCGCTGGGCAAGGGCCTCGCGCCGGTGGCCGGCGGCCTGACCGGCGACTTCGTGGCCGCCCGCGCGGTCGAGGTCTCGCCCTCTCTGGAGATCAAGGACGTGGCGATCGAACGCGCCGCGGCGCGCGTCGACCAGACGATCGTCAGCTTCCTGCCGACGGTCGGCGTTAATGCCGGTTACACGCGGCTCTCGAAGGCGGCGATCAACTTCGGCGGCGGCGCGGGCGTCGGGGCCCTCAGCGGTCCCACGGGCACCGATGCCTTCGCGCCGGTCAAGGTCGGCGACTGCCCCGATGGCACGGGCCAGTGCGCCCTCGATCCAAGCGGACAGCCGCTGATCGTCACGCCGCCCTTCAAGATCCAGATCCCGCTCAACGCGTACTCGCTGTCGGCCAACATCGCGGTGCCGATCTCGGACTACATCCTCTCGCTCGCGCCGGCCCGCAAGGGCACGCACGCGGCGCGCGAGTCGGTGATGTTGGCCCGCGACGCCGAGCGCATCAAGATCCAGACCGACGCGCGCCTGGCCTACTTCAACTGGCTGCGCGGCGTCGCGTCGCTGATCGTCATCGAAGATTCGCTGCAGCGGACCCAGTCGCGGCTGACCGACGTGCAAAACCTGTTCGACGCCGGCTCGGCCACCCGCTCCGACGTGCTGCGCGTCGACGCGTTGGTGTCCTCGCAGCAGGCCGCGATCGCCGACGCCAGCGCGTTTCGCAAGGTCGCGGAGCGCTCGCTGTCGATCATGATGAAGGAGCCGCCGCGGGAGTTCGTGGTCGGCGAGGACCTGCTGGCCCCGCCGCCCGACCTCGGCCCCCTGCCCTCCGTCGACGAGATGATCGCCGAGGCGCACCAGAACCGCCTCGAGCTGCGCTCGCTCGAGTGGGCGATCGATGGCACGCACCAGGCCATCCGGGCCACCCGCGCCGGCTACTACCCGCGCCTCGACGCGTTCGCCGACGCGCTGTACGCCAACCCCAACCAGCGCTTCTTCCCGCTGGACCAGATCTGGCGCGGCTCATGGTCGGTCGGCGCGCAGCTCAGCTACACGATCAACCAGACCCTGCGCACCAAGGTGCAGGTCCGCGAGATGAAGGCCGACAAGCGCGAGCTGATGTTGCAGTCCGAGATGATGCGCCGCGGCATCGCCATGGAGGTCGCGCAGGCCTACCACGATCGTGAGCGCGCCCTGACGGCGATCGAGCTCAGCACCCGCGGCCTGGCCTCCGCGGCCGAGGCCTACCGCGTCGCCAGCGAGAACTATCAGGCCGGCGCCGCGACCACCAACGAGATCATCGACGCCGAGGGTGACCAGGTCCAGGCCGGCCTGCGCGCGGTACACTCGCGCATCGATCTTCGGGTCGCCACGGCTCGCCTGCTCTACGCGACCGGCCGCCTCAACGCCGACGTGAAGCCCGGCAAGGCCCGGCAGTAGGCCGGACGGCCTGTCCTGAAGGACAGCTCACCCGGCGACGCGAGTCCGCATGTCCTCGACCAGCGCGGGCGGCAGGTGGCCCGAGCGCCGGAAGTCACGCATGTGGCGGATCGGCAGCTCGCCGAGCTGCGCGACGCTCTGGCCGTCGATCTGTTCGCGGTAGATCCGGGGCGCGTGGGCCGAGAGCGCCGCGGGGGTCTGGAGGCGCTCCAGCACGGCCATGAGCGCGTCGAGCGAGTTCATCTTCATGTACGGGCAGGTCGCGCAGCCGCCGGCGGTCGAGCAGCCCTCGCCGCCCGCGACGCCGGGCACCAGCGGCAGCTCGGCGTCGCCGGTCGCGAGCACCGCGCCCTCGGCGACCGGGAACACGATCTCGACGGTGAGCCCGGGCTTGCTGGCCAGCAGCGCCTGGACCGCGTGCACGATCGCGGTGACCATGCCGGCCTCGGTGCCGAGGATGAATTGCAGGTGGCCGGCGTCGTCCGGGGCGGCCTTCACCTGCTTCGCGATGTAACCGAGGATGTCGGAGGTCGAGCCGACCACGCCGCGGCTGCGGCCCTGGGCCTCGAGCGCCAGCGCGAACATCTCACCGGGGACCTCGAGGTGGGCGGTGACGTGGGCCAGCGGGTAGCCCTCGCGCACGCGGGCGACGACCTCGGCGCCGAACATGTGGTGGACAATGCAGTTGCCCTGTTCGAAGTAGTGGAAGCGCGGCAGCAGGGCGGCGACGCTGGCCCGGTCGTGTCGCGGATGCAGGGCCGCGATCGCGGCGTCGTCCATCTCGGCGAGGCGCTCGAACAACACGCGCAGGTTCTGGCCCATGTACGTGTCGGGTCCGAACCATACGTGCGCCTCGGGCTGGGTGGCAAAGGTCTCGAGCACGGTCTGGATGACGTTCGACGAGGTGCAGGTGATCGTCGGCAGGATCGCCTGGGCGTGGGCCTTGGTCCGCAGGCTGGTGTTGATGTAGACGACGTGCAAGGAGTTCGGGGTCTGCGCGGCGCGGTGCAGGTAGGCCGCGTAGGCCGGGGCCTCGGCCGCGGCCGCGAGCGAGCAGCCGATCGGCTCCGCGGTGACGCGATATACCGGGACGTGATCGAAGCCGGCCGAGTCCATCACGGCGCGCACGTTCTCGGACATGAAGTCGACCCCGAGCACGACCACCGCCCGCGCGCCCTGCTGCGCCATCGTCACGGCGCGGTCGGCCATCACCAGCGAGTCCGAGATGTGCAGGCGCGACCACTTGGTCGCGAGCAGCGCCCCTTGCAGCTCGGCGTCCATGTAGAAGTGGGCGACGACCCCGGCCTCGCTGGCCTGCAGCAGATCCTGCAGGCGCTGCACGGTCGCGGGATCGGGGTCGAGGAAGGCGGCCTGGGCCTCGGCGAACGCGCCCTGGGCCGATACACCGCCGTGTCGCAGGAGGAGCGAGGGGAACTGGGACATGCCGCGGCCCATGCTACCCGATCCAGCCGTGCTCGCCACGCCCGCCGCGGGGCGTGAACGCCCGCCGCGCTCAGTCGGCGGCGCACTGGCTCTTCGCGGCGGCGACGCACTCGGCGTTGTAGGTCAGGCCGGCCCGACGCGGACCGGCGCGGAGGATCTTGAACTCGAGGTTCTCCTCGTCGGTGCTGCAGGCCGGCGCCGACTCGCCGTCGTCGTTGATGACGCGGGTCATGTCGTCGCCCTTGAAGGGCGTGCGGCCGTCGGGGTCGACGAGCATGTAGAAGCACACCGAGCCGCCCGCGGGCACCGCCCAGGTCTCGCCGTCGACGGCGCAGCGCGGCACGTCCTCGCTGGCGCCGTCGGCCAGGTCGGCGCTGACGCTGCACACCGGGTCGAGCACATCGGTCTCGGGGGCGGTGTCCGCGATGCAGGCCCCGGCGCAGGCGGGAGGCAGCGCGCGGCGCAGGGTCGCCGCGATCTGCTCGAGCGCGGGGCTGTAGTCGTCCTGGCAGATCGAGAACATGTTGCGCGCGCCGTCCGAGCCGGCGAAGGCCTCGGCGACCTCGCGCTCGCGCACCGGCGGGATCGCGGTGCTGTTGGTGCCGTCCTCGGTGTTGGTGCAGCCGGGCGCCACGCCGAAGTTGACGTCCTGGAAAGACCCCGCCTCGGCCGCGCGGTACTCGATCTCCGCGGTGCCCTGGTCGTAGCCGACCGGCACCCCGGCGATCAGCGAGACCAGCACATCGCGGGCGATCGGGCCGCCGTCGTCGAGCTGGTTCTTGGACTCGCGCACGCTGTCGAGGAACTCGACGTAGCGGTCGATCGGGTGCAGCACCGCGTCGGCCGGGTCGCTGGCCCCGGGCTCGCCGTCGGCGCTGTAGTCCTCGGCGTGGCACTCCTTGAACGCCGGCCCCTCGCCGGTGCAGGCCACGCCGGCGCGCCAGCAGGTCGCGCTGGTCAGCGTCGGGGCGGTGTCATTCTGAAAGGTGGGGTTGGTCGTAAAGATGTCGCCGTGCTGTTGGTTGCTGCTGCAATCCGCCTCATCGGTGACGAGCACGACCGACAGCAGCGCCTCGTCGCGCATGAAGCCCGTGCCCTTATCGGCGCGGGCCTTCGAGATCGCCAGGCGCATGGCCTCGAGCGGCGACTCGAAGCCGCAACCATTGATCCCCTGCGGGCCGAAGCAGGCGAAGGCGTCGGCCATCGTCACGCCCGCGGGCAGGTTCTGCTGGCCGGCGATCGACTCGAGCCAGGGGTGGACCGCGCCGTCGTGCGAGGGCGTGACCCGCAACTGGTCGCCGGCCAGCTTGCACTGATCTGTGCACGCCGTGGCGGCGTCGGTCTCGTTGAACTGAAACGCCCCCTCGGCGACGGCCTCCGTGCAACTGCGCAGGACCAGCCCGCCGTCCTCGGGGCTGGCGTCCTTGGTGCAGCCCGGGTGCGCCACGTCGGTGGTGGTGATGCCGATGCGGTAGTCCGCGCCCATGTTGTCGAGGCTGTCGATGAAGGCCGGGAAGTTGCGCGCGAGCCGGGCCTGCTCCTCGGCCATCGACCCCGAGTTGTCGATGACGAACAGGATGTCGACATCGCGGTTGAGGTCGATCGGCAGCATCGTCGGCACCACCTCAATCTTGTCGTAGCGGACCTCCTCCACCGGGTGCGAGAGGCACCCGCCGAGCAGGGCGGTGAGGGTCAGGGTGATAACTTTGTTGGCAGTGGCGGTGGCGGTACGCATGGGAGGTCTCCAGGTCTTCGAGGGACACTCCAGCGATTGCAGCCTCTGTACCATCATGGATTTATTGATTTTATTGCATTTGTGCGTTGACTCGCGGCCTCCAGGCGACAACTTGGGTGGCCTTGTCGGTGGCACTAGACAACAAGGTTGACACCCTCGCGAGGGCGAACGTAGCCTGGCGTCGCCGTGGACACCTGGGACCTGATCGTCATCGGCGGCGGGCCTGCCGGCAGCACGGTGGCCGCGATCGCGGCGCGTGGCGGCATGCGGGTGCTGCTGCTCGAGGCCGACGTCCACCCGCGCGTCCACGTCGGCGAGAGCCTGCTGCCCGGCATCATGCCGATCCTCGATCGCATGGGCGCGCTCGCGGAGGTCGAGGCGGAGGGCTTCACGCCGAAGACCGGCACGACCCACTGGCAGTGGGGCGCCACGCCGCGCTGGGACCTGTGGTTCTCCGACACCGACGCCTACGACCACGCCTACCTGGTCGACCGCGCCCGCTTCGACGCGATCCTGTTCGCCGCCGCCGCGCGGGCCGGGGCCCTCACGCACATGCATGCCGCGGCGCGCACGACCGTATGGGACGGCGACCGCTGCGTCGGCGTGCGCTGGCGGCGACGCGGCGAGGTACACGACCACGAGTCGCACGGCACCGTGATCGACGCCTCGGGACAGGCCGCAGTGCTGGCCCGCGAGCTCGGCCTGCGCGAGACGATCGCCGGCCTGCAACACCAGGCCTCGTGGGCCCACTTCGAAGCCGCAGGCCGGCTGCCCGCGCCGCGCGAGCACCAGGCGCTGTTCGTCGCGGAGCGCGACCACTGGTTATGGCTGTTCCCGCTGTCGCCGACGCGCGCCTCGGTCGGCATGGTCCGCCTCGACCCCGGCGAGGCCCGCGAGGACGACGACACCCGCGCCGCCCGCTTCGAGGCCGCGATCCGCGACAGCGAGTTATTCTCCGGGGTGCTCGGCGACGCCGAGCGGGTCACACCGGTACGGACCCAGCGCGACTGGAGCTACCGCATGCGCGCCGTCGCCGGCCCCGGGTGGCTGCTGGTCGGCGACAGCGCGGGCTTCATCGACCCCGTGCTGTCGACGGGCGTGTTCCTGGCGATGCACGCCGGCTTCCACGCGGCCGAGCTGCTGCTCGCGCGTCACCGCGGCGAGCTCGACGAGGCCGCCGTGACAGCCCGTTACCAGCGCCACCACGCCGAGCTGTTCGGCGACCTGCTGCGGATGGTCCGCTTCTACTATCAACAGACCCTGACCCGCGACGACTACTTCTGGGAGTCGAAGCGGATCTTGCTGCGCGAGGACACCGAGCTTCGCCCGCAAAAGGCCTTCCTGATCTTGACGAGTGGTCTGGTCCGCAACCTCGCCTACGCGGCCGTCAGCGACGCGGCGGCGACACGGCGCGCCGCCAGCCTCGCGGGCGGCGACATCGCCGAGCACGACCCCGAGAGCCTCGGCTTCCTCTGCTTCGAGCTGGCCTTCGCCGGCCAGGGCGAGGCGGCCGCGCTGTACCTGCTCATCGAGCCGCGACGCCCCGCGGAGCCGACCCTGTTTCGCACCCGCAACTGGCACATCAACTGCCTGGCCCCGCGCTTTGACAACGACCCGATCCGCGAGCCCGCGCTCGCCGGTCCGCTGCGTGCGTTCGCCGAGGTCCTGCGTGTGCTCGATGATCGCGAGGGTGAGGCGCTCGCGTCGTTCTGGCGGCGCAACCGCGGCGCCATGGTCACCGCACTCACGGCGATCGGCCCGGACTTCACGCTCGCGCGCGTCTTCGGCGAATGAACGCGCCGGACCCCGCGGCGCCGCGCTGCACCCACCCCCTGCGTGCCATGGCGTTTGCGCCGCGACGAAGTCGTGCCACCCTGCTGGCCATGCTGCGCCCTGCCCCGCTCCTCCTGGCCCTGCTGACCGCCCTTCCTGCCTGCGCCAAGGAGACGCCCGGTCCGGCCGGCCCCGGCGACTCTGCGGGTGGTGGCGAGCGGGCCTGCACGAAGATCGGCTGCGAGAACGGGGTGCGCATGACGCTGACCAAGGCGACCCCCTGGGTCCCCGGCACCTACGTGTTCGCCTTCGAGCTCGACGGCAAGCCGGTCGAGTGCAAGGGCGCCCTGCCGCTGCAGGCCTGCGACGCCGGGCCCTCGCTGAGCTGCACGCCAGACGCGGTGGTCCAGGTCGGCGAGTCCGGGTGCGCCTTGCCGCCGGAGCAGCACGGCTTCTCCGACATCACGGTGCGCGGCGAGCCCAAGCAGGTGACCCTCAAGATCCTGCGCGACGACAAGCCGCTGGCGAGCGCCGACATCACGCCCAATTTCCTGACCTCGCAGCCCAACGGCCCCGGCTGCGAGCCGATCTGCAAGACCGCCTCGTCCGAGGTCGCCGTTCCCTGAGCGCCAAGAACTGCCCCCGACGACAAGCGGGCCGTCGCTCCCAGGAGCGCGGCCCGTTCATTGCGTGGGTGAGCGACTCAGGCGGCCGACTTGGCGCCCATGTGCTGGATGACCGCGTCGCCGAACTCGGAGCACTTGACCTCGCGGGCGCCTTCCATCATGCGGGCGAAGTCGTAGGTGACGGTCTTCGCGGTGATCGCCCGCTCGATGCCCGAGATGATGAGGTCAGCGGCCTCGTTCCAGCCCATGTAGCGCAGCATCATCTCGCCGGAGAGGATGACCGAGCCCGGGTTGACCTTGTCCTGGCCGGCGTACTTGGGCGCCGTGCCGTGGGTGGCCTCGAAGATCGCGTGGCCGGTCATGTAGTTGATGTTGCCGCCGGGAGCGATGCCGATGCCGCCGACGCACGCGGCGAGCGCGTCCGAGATGTAGTCGCCGTTGAGGTTCAAGGTGGCGAGCACCGAGTACTCCTTCGGGCGGGTCAGGATCTGCTGCAAGAAGGCGTCGGCGATCGCGTCCTTGACGATGACCTTGTGGCCGTTCTTCTCGAACACCTGCCACGGACCACCGTCGAGGTCCTTGGCGCCGTACTCCCTCACCGCGAGCGCATAGCCCCAGTCACGGAAGGCGCCCTCCGTGAACTTCATGATGTTGCCCTTGTGGATCAGGGTCAGGCTCGGGAGCTTGTTGGCGACCGTGTAGTCGAGCGCGGCGCGGACCAGCCGCTCGGTGCCCTCCTTCGAGACCGGCTTGATGCCGAAGCTGGCCGTGTTCGGGAAGCGCACCTTGGTGAACGGCTTGGGGAAGTTGTCGCGTAGCAGGTCACGAAACTTGTCGCCGTCCGGGGTGCCCGCCGCGAACTCGATGCCGGCGTAGATGTCCTCGGTGTTCTCGCGGAAGATCACCATGTTGGTGTCTTGCGGGCGCTTGATCGGGCTCGGCACACCCTCGAACCAGCGGACCGGACGCAGACACACGTAGAGGTCGAGCTCCTGGCGCAGCGCGACGTTGAGGCTGCGAATGCCGCCGCCGACCGGCGTGGTGAGGGGGCCCTTGATGCCCACGAGCAGCTCACGGCAGACCTTCAGGGTCTCCTCGGGGAGCCAACTGCCGGTCTTCTCGAACGCCTTCTCGCCGGCCAGCACCTCGCGCCACTCGATCTTGCGCTCGCCGCCGTAGGCCTTCGCGACCGCAGCATCAAAGACGCGGACCGAGGCAGCCCAGATGTCGGGGCCGATCCCGTCGCCCTCGATAAAAGGGATGATGGGATTATGCGGGACTTGGAGCCCCTGCGGAGTCATCGTGATCGCTTGAGCCATCGCCCGGGCCGTATACCACAAGGCGCGCGCGCCCTGCCGTGGCTCTCGAGGCGGGACGCGTACGTACGTCCGTGAGGCCTCGCGCGAGCCCTCGCGCGCGGAGCGCGGAATCAACCGAAGCACGGCCGCGATGCGACAGTCAGCCCGCGATGGCTGAGCGCCGGTCAGGGCGCCGCTGCCGGCTCGTCGGTCTCGCCCTCGCCGATCTTGCCGGCGGCGATCGTGCCCTTGCGGCGTCCGACCTTGAACTCCTTGCCGTCCCACGTGACCGTGAAGGCGGTGAAGCCGACCTCGCGGTCGAGCACCAGGCCCTGATGCCGGACCAACATCGCCGGCAGGCCCGCGGCCGGGGCTTGCAGCGCGAACAGGCCGGTCGCGCCGGCGTCGATCGCATCCCCCGCGAGCGGCTGCGGAGGATCGGAGGTCAGGGTCAGGCGCGCGCCGAGGTCGTCCCAGACCAGCAGCGTCCAGGTCGCGGGCGCGTCGAACAATTGCAGGCGACCGAGCTCGCGGGCGACGCTGACAGCCGGCGTCTTGGCGTCGTTGTCGGCGAGCAGACCGGCGAGGTAGACGGCGGCGTGCAGGCGGGCGAAGCGACGCGGGTCGTCCGCGCCGGGGCGACCCTCACCGGCGGCGACCTTGCGGAGGATCCGCAGCGCCTCGTCGGTGCGGCCCTGGCCGGCCGCGGCGCGCGCGAGGCGAATGATCGCCAGCGCGTCGTCGGGGGTCATCTCGACCAGGTCCTCGTATTGCCGGTAAGCGCGGTCGAACCAGTGGTGGCGAAAGAAGATGTCGCCGAGCAGGCGCCGGCTGCCGGGCGATCGCGGGTCGAACTCGACGATCTCCGAGAACACGCGCTGGGCCTGCTCGGGTTGGCCGTGGCTGACGAACACCTCGCCGATCTGCTGGGCGAGGATCGGCGTCATCAGGCCCTGCTCGCGCAGGCGACGGCCGCGAGCGATCGCCTCCTCGAGCTTGCCCTGCTCGGTCAGCAGGCGGATCATGCGACGCTCGCCCTGCGGGGCGCCGGGGCTGCGCAGCAGCGCCAGTTGTACGATCGCCAGCTTCTTCGCGTCGGCGTCGGCGCCGGTGATGAGCAGGACCTGGCGATCGACGTCGCTCCAGTCGACGCCGCCGGAGAACATCGCCATCTCGACCGCCGCGAGCAGCGAGGGGTCGACGAGGCGGCGCATGAGGCCGCGCGCGAGGTAGTTGCGGGCGTCGTTCTCACCGGCGAAGTGCCCGAGCAACACGGCGATCTCGGCCTCGGTCTGCACGCGCTCGTGAAGCAACTGCAGGAACACGCGCTGATCCTTCCAGCCCGTGATCTCGCAACTGCCGGCCGCGGCCTCGTAGGCGTTGAGCGCGGCGTACACCGAGTCGGCGTCGGCGAGCCGGCGCTGCCACAGCAGGCGCCGATGCACCAGGCCGCGCGCGGCCGCGTCGGAGCACGGCAGCTTCAGGCCGCGCGCGACCCCTGACTGCACCACCGGCGCTGGCAAGCTCTTGAACACCGGCTTGGCGTCGACGAGGCGGTCGCGCTCCTTGGCGGACTCGGGCGCGCTCGGCTTCGCCGGGCGTGCGGAGCCGGCCTTCGCGCCGCCCGAGGGGTCCATCTTCTTCATCGTCGGCGACACGCGGGCGTCCATCGCCGGGCTCGCTTCGGGCATCGGCTCGGCGGGCATCGCCACCTCCTCGTTCTTCATCCCGCCGCCCAGGGCGGCCGAGGGCGGCGGCGCGGGTGCGTCGCCGCTGGCCCGGCCGCTCGCGTCGGCGGGGGCGGCGGAGACCGGGGTGCTCACCGCGGCGACGGCCGATGTGGGCTCCGCCTTGTTCTCCGCGCGCGCGGGCATCGGCGCTTGCGAGGCCGCGCGCTCCTCGGAGCGCATCGCCTCGGGGGCACGGTCGCCGCAGCCCAGCGGCGCCGAGGCGGCCGCGCCGAGCATGGCGATGAAGCCGGTCGGCGGGCGCTCGTCGCGGCCCGTCAGGTGGCCGGCGTCGGCGGTCAGCTTGACCCCGCCGAAGCTACGCTGGCGCCGCTGGATGCCCTGCTGGGCGTAGGCCGACTCGCTGTCGAGCGCGAGGAAGGAGGTGAAGGGCGTCATCATCCCGTACTCGAGGCCGAGCGAGAGGACCTTGCCGCGCACGGCCTCGACGCCGCGGCTGTCGCCGAGCAGGCGCTCGACGAAGGCCCGCGCCCACAGCCGCGGGACCACCCGGTCGAGCACGCCCTTGTCGCGGACCAGCTTGTGGGTCTGCTTGAAGGTCTCACCGGCGAGGCGACCGCTGACGGTGATCTCATCGGGCAGGTCGTGGTGCGTGCGGGCCAGCACCACCATCTCTTGCCCACGCGACAGCTTGCCGCCGGTGGAGATGAACAGGTCGTCGAGGCCCTCGCCGAGCTCGACCTCGAGGTCGGTGATCGTCGGGGTCTTGAGCGCGCCGGACAGCTCGAGCGCGCGGACCACCGCCTGCTCCGGGCTGTCGACGCGCAGCGACTCGCCGCCGCCGACGCGCGCGAGCCGACCGAGCATCGCCTCGTCGACCTCGCTGCCGACGCCGACGGTGAACAGCCGCGCGCGCGAGCCGGTCATCGAGCGCCGCAGGCGTTCGGCCAGGGCGTCGCCCCCGCGCTCACCCGAGGTCGCCAGACCGTCGCCGATATACACCACCGCCGGCTGCTCGAGCCCGTGGACCCGCGTCAGCGCCTCCTCGAAGATCGCGCCGAGGTCGGTCGCGCCGCCGGCGGCATGTTGAGCCACGCGCTCGAGCGCCACCGAAATTGCCTCGGGTGTCGCCTCCACGAGGCCCTCCGGCGGATACAACACGGTCGCGGTGACATCGGCGCTCATCACCGCGAAGCGGTCGCCCGCGGACAGGCTGCGCAGCAGCGCCTCGGCGACCGCGAGCTTGGTCTGTTGCTCCGACGGGTCACCGGCGGCCGAGGTGTCGACCACCACGACGACCTCGCCGGTCGGCATCGCCACCTTCGAGAAGTCGACCTCGGGGGTGTAGCGGACCATCACGAAGCGGGCCTGGTCGCCGCCGGGGTCGAGCAGGTTGTAGCGCAGCGGCGTGCGCTCGACGTCCTGCTTGCGCGTCAGCTCGATCTCGAAGTCGGCGCGCGGCGTGTAGCCGGAGCGGCGCATCGTCACCCGTTTATTGTCGGGCTCGACGCGCGCCTCGCCGAGGGTCGCCAGCGTGTACGCCTTCTCGAGCCCGTCGAGCAACGCCACCTCGAGCGAGAACTCCTCGATCGTCGGCGCGTCGCGGCCGGCCGGGCCCGACAGCGGGTAGCGGTAGCGCAGCTTGCCCTCGCTCTCGGTGAGCAACTGTTGGTAGCGCAGCACGATCCGCCGCTCGCCGATCGCCGGGACCGGGAAGATGCGCGCGCGGACCGTACGGCTGTCGATCCACTCGAGCAGCGCCGGATCGTTGTCGCGGCGGACCGCCGCCTCGTAGACCGCCGCCGCCTTTTTGCGTTCGACGATCTCGCCCTCGACGAGTTGACCGTTGGTCTCGAGCGCGAAGCTCACCAACATCGAGTCCTCGGGGATCGTGAACCAGTACCAGCCCTCGACCGGCGCGCTCGAGGGGTTGAAGAACCGCTGGTCGACCAAGGTCTCCGCGAGGTTGCCCTCGACCGCGATCTTCACCGTCTGGCGCTGGATCGTCAGCGGCAGCGCCGGCGCGCCCGCCGGCCCGCTGCGGTCGACGGCGTACAGCGCACCCGAGCCGACGCCGCCGCCGACCCCACCGCCGCCGCGGTCGCCCATGCCACCGGTCCAGTCCTCCCAGAAGCCGACCGCCTCGACCTTCGGCACGCCGTCGCTGCCGATGCTCGCCTGCTCGCCTGCCTTGACCTCCGCCCGCCCGCCGCTGGCGCTGACGATCGCCAGGCCCTCGGCGACGTAGACCTGGGCCGTGTCGCCCTCCACTGACAGGCTCGCGCCGCCGTCGCTCAGCGACACCGTGTGCGCGCCGACCCGGTGCGCCACCGCCTCCTGACCCTCCTCGAGCGGCGGCGCCTCGAGCCACAACTGACCCTCGGTCAACGTCACGCCGTCGCCGAGCGTCACGCGGCTGCCGTCGCGCAGGAACACCCGCGAGCCGTCGCCCAGCCGGATCATCGCGCGCGCGCCGGGGCCCGTGCGGACCACCGCGTCGGCCGGCAGCGGCGTGCCCGAGAGCAGCCGCGTCGTGCCCTTGCCGGACTCGAGCAGCACCTCG
>Ga0105045_10000442_pt1 | contig 29663 bp, 30 predicted proteins | sample MAT02_FD_78089 | JGI IMG/M metagenome (GOLD analysis project Ga0105045, IMG submission 78089) | Freshwater microbial communities from Lake Fryxell liftoff mats and glacier meltwater in Antarctica - MAT-02 (megahit assembly) | ecosystem: Environmental > Aquatic > Freshwater > Ice > Liftoff... | reverse complement strand
CTATTCATTGATAGATAAAGAATCTTTCGAAGGAATTAATATTATCAACTGAAATAATCATTCTTCTGTTTTTTAAAAAATAAATCAAGTGTTGTTAATCCTATATTATGGTTGTCCGGTCTGGGATATCGTTAACCGTCATTACTTCTTGTATTAGAAACTTATTTTTCTGATTGCTTTGTTTGAATATGTGAGTGATTAAATCTACGTATTACACACCTTGAAATTGGTTGGATCGTTCAATTACCAATTCAATAAAAATTTTAAATTTATAAATATTAATGTATTGAAGCATAATTATCCATAAAAAATATTAATAAATCGCCTTTTTTCTCCTAACGTTATTTTTAAAGACTGATAAAATCTATAATTCTCTGTAAATCAAATTTATATGAAATTTTAACTTAATTATGATTTACCTTTTCACTAAAAAAAATACAGCATCAAATTATTTGATGCTGCATTTAATTTTATTGATGTTAAACTACACTATTTATTCATTATCAAATGGTTCCGGGGATTCATCATCACTTATTGGGTTAGTTGGTTCATCTGTTCCAGGATTTTCGGTATCAACTACTCGTTCGGTGTCGGTTTCAGTCTCACCAATAACAATTTCTTCTGTTACTTCCGTTACTTCCGGTTCTTCATCCAGTTTAGTAATAGCTGCTATCGCATCACCTTCATCTACCCTGATCAGCTTAACGCCCTGGGTGGCACGCCCTTGTTCGCTTACACTTGATACACTCATCCGGATGGTTACGCCACTTACACAGGTAATCATCAAATCCTCTTTTTCAGTTACATCCAGCAAACCAACCAATGAACCGGTTTTGTCCGTAACATTGATCGTTTTTACTCCTTTTCCTCCACGGTTGGTAATACGGTAATTTGCTTCGCCGGTTTCCGGATCGTCCAGGAAAGTCCGCTTGCCAAAACCTTTTTCGCTTACTACCAGGATGGTTCTTGATTTATCTTCCCTGTTCACACAAACCATTCCTACCACTTCATCCTTTTCATCATCCACCTCAATCCCAAACACCCCAATTCCACCACGTCCGGTTGAACGTACTTTTTCTTCCGGGAAACGGATGGCACGGCCACTTTTTACTGCCAGCATGATTTCCGAGTTTCCATCGGTCATCTTTGCTTCCAGCAACTGATCGCCTTCCTGAATATTGATGGCGTTGATACCATTTTGTCTTGGACGGCTGAAATCTTCCAGGTCGGTTTTCTTAATAATTCCTTTCTTGGTACATAAAACGATGTAATGACTCTTCACATATTCCTCATCATTAAAATTCTTTACATCTATAATAGCCCTTACCTTATCATCCGGCGGTATTTGTATCATATTTTGTAAAGCACGCCCTTTACTTGTTTTATCTCCTTCCGGTATTTCGTACACCTTCAACCAGAAGCACCTTCCTTTTTCGGTAAAGAACATCAACGTATGATGCGTAGATGCTACAAAAAGATGTACAATGTAATCTTCCTGGCGGGTGCTGCTGCCCTTTGAACCACGACCACCTCTTCGTTGCTGGCGGTATTCTGCAGATGATGTGCGCTTGATATAACCAAGGTGAGAAATGGTTACCACCACATCTTCCTCCTCAATCAGATCCAGCATGTTGATTTCATCGCCTACATAAACGATCTCAGTTTTACGCTCATCTCCAAATTTTGCCTTTACATCCGCCAATTCATTTTTGATGATATCATAACGCATTCCTTCGTTTGCTAAAATTTCTTTTAAGTGGTCGATCAGCTTCATAATTTCAGCATGTTCTTCCCGGATTTTATCGATCTCCATACCGGTTAAACGTTGCAGACGCAATTCCAACACAGCTTTAGCCTGTATTTCAGACATTCCGAAATTGCTAATCAGACCTTCCTGCGCAATATTCGGTGTAGATGATTCACGGATTAATTTGATTACTGCATCCAGATTATCCAGGGCAATGATGTAGCCTTCGAGTATATGCGCTCTTTCCTGAGCTTTACGCAATTCAAATTGCGTTCTGCGAACCACCACTTCATGTCTGAAAAGAATGAATTCGCTGATCAGGTCTTTCAAATTTAAAATTCTTGGCCTGCCCCTTACCAGTGCCACATTATTGATACCGTAGGAAGTTTGTAATTCTGTTTGTTTGTACAATTGGTTGATTACCACCTGGGCAACCACATCTTTTTTCAGATCGACTACTACCCTTGTACCTTCCTTGTTATTACTTTCATTGTTTACATCGGAAATTCCTTCGAGGTGTTTTTCGTTAATGAGGTCACCAATTTTTGCCGTTAACGCATCCCGGTTTACCTGGTAAGGCACTTCTGTAATAATTACTTTTTCCCTGCCATTCTTTCCAGTTTCAATGGTTACTTTACCACGCAGTACCACTCTTCCTCTACCAGTGTGAAACCCTGCTTTTACACCTTCAAAACCATAAATGATACCTCCTGTTGGAAAATCCGGGCCTTTTACATGTTTAATTAAATCATCAATTGAAATTTCCCTGTCATTAATATAAGCTACACAGGCATCAATCACTTCGCTCAGGTTGTGTGGCAACATGTTGGTAGCCATACCAACCGCAATACCGCTGGAACCGTTTAATAATAATTGAGGAATCCGGGTAGGTAATACCGTTGGTTCTTTCAACGAGTCATCAAAGTTTAGCTGAAAATCAACCGTTTCCTTTTCAATATCTTCCAGCATTGCTTCCGCAAACTTCTCCATTCTTACCTCGGTATAACGCATAGCAGCCGGAGGATCTCCATCCTGGCTGCCAAAGTTACCCTGCCCATCTACCATTGTGTAACGCATTGACCATTCCTGGGCCATACGAACCATCGTATCGTAAATCGACGCATCACCATGTGGGTGAAATTTACCCATTACTTCACCCACAATCCGGGCACTTTTTTTATAGGGTTTATTACTGTAGTTACTCAGTTCGTTCATGCCAAATAATACACGGCGGTGAACGGGTTTTAAACCATCCCTCACATCGGGTAAGGCACGGCCAACAATCACACTCATCGAATAATCGATATAGGATGTTTTCATTTGCTCTTCAATGTTTACAGGAATAATTCTACCCCTGTTACTTGCCGCTCCACCATCATTGGGTGGAAGCATTTCGCCATTTAAATCTTCGTTATTTTCCATATAAATTTATAGTGTGCGAAAGTACCGATTTTAACCCACTAAACCTTGCACAACACTGTTGAAATCAGTGCTTTTTTTACACATTTAATTAAGGATTGTGGAGAAATATTCGAGTGGGCTGTTTCGCATTTTTTATGGAAAATTCTGCTTTGGAAAAAACTAGTCTGGACGTATGATTGACTCGTTTTTAAAGCACCCGATTCGTGCCTTAGCCATTACGTAATATGATATTTCTTTGGCGGAATCACTTTCATTTTATCCTTTAATAGGATAGTATGCAATACCTTGCCGGTCTAAATGAGTAATATCTTGAAGAAAGTACTGCTTTTTGGCGCCGGAAAATCGGCCACTGTTTTAATTGATTATTTGATTACGGAGGCTGTTGCCAATAACTGGCTGGTGATAATTGCGGATGCCAATATGGAACAAATCTTGGCCAAGACCAACCACTCGCCCCTGGTGAAGGCTTTCCAGATAGATATAAAAGATGAGGTACAACGTTCTGAATTAATTCAACAGGCCGATATTGTTATTTCAATGATGCCCCCTGCCCTGCACTTTTTGGTTGCAAAAGATTGCGTGGCCTTTGGTAAAAATCTATTGACTGCCTCCTACCTCGATGACTCCATAAAAGGATTGCAATCTGAAATTGAGCGTAAGAATCTGTTGTTCATTTGTGAAATGGGACTTGATCCGGGAATTGATCACATGAGCGCTATGAAAATAATGGATTATATCAAGGCCAACGGCGGTGTGATTACTTCCTTTAAAAGTCATTGCGGTGGATTGATTGCCCCCGAAAGTGATACCAATCCCTGGCATTATAAAATAAGCTGGAATCCCCGAAACGTTGTAATGGCCGGAAAAGCCGGAGCTGAATATAAATTGAACAACGAAATCCAGCACAAGGATTACAAGGATTTGTTTGAAAACAATACAGACGTTAATATCAACGGATTGGGTAGTCTTGCGGTATATCCCAACAGGGATTCTTTAAGTTATCTGCCAATTTATAAACTGGAGAACGTTGCAACTTTTATTAGAACCACTTTACGCTACCCTTCCTTTTGTGTAGGATGGAATGCCATTGTAAAGGCAGATCTGGCGAACGACACTACCATTTTACATCCAGCCGGTCTAAGTTTTGCCAGTTGGTCTGCCTCAATAAAACCTTTTGTAAACGACGATAATAAAGAATTGCTGCAATTTCTTGGATTGTTTGATGAAATATTGGTTCCAACAACTGCCAACACATCAGCCGATGTGTTGCAATATTTATTGGAAACAAAACTGGTGATGCAACCCGCTGATAAGGATATGATTGTAATGCTACATGAAATTGAATATGAACTTTCAGGCAAAACCATCCAAATTGAAAGTAGTTTAATTGTGAAAGGCGAAGACCATTTACGCACCGCAATGGCAAAAACTGTGGGACTTCCATTAGGCATAGCAGCAAAATTAATTTTAAACGGAAACATTCAGCTAAGTGGCATTCATATTCCAACCATCCCTGAAATTTATCTTCCGGTTTTGAATGAATTGGAAAAGGCTGGAATTTGTTTTACAGATCGATCGGCATAAAATATTTTTAATTTACGTGTATTTTTTTTATTTTTGTCGTATAACTTTTTTTTATGGATGCTAAAATCACTTTAAGCTTTGATGAAACGATCATAACTAAAGCTAAGAAATACGCTGTTGATAATAACATCAGCCTTTCACGCCTGATAGAATTTTTATTAAATAAAGTTACCAGCAAAAGCTACCAGTCTTTAGAGGATTTTCCTATTTCGGATTGGGTAACCATGGTTGGTGAAGGCGCAGCCATTTATCAAACAAAGCCCCGTAAAAGCAAAGCACTTAAAAAGGAATACTTTAAATCTAAAAAATGAGAATATTTTTAGACGCAAATATTTTAGTATCCGTCCTAAATAAAGAATACCCGCTGTTTACTTACTCCGCCAGGATTTTAAGTTTAGCTGATAACCCAAAATTTACCGTTTATACGTCCCCTGTTAGTTTGGCCATTGCTTTTTACTTTGCTGAAAAAAAATCCGGCACCCAACTGGCAAAGCGAAAAATTGAAATTGTAGTAAATAAGTTATCCATCACAGATATCGGTAAAAATGAAGTGCTTCAATCTTTAAAAAATAAAATGGTAAATGATTTTGAGGATGGCATTGAATATTATGCTGCTTTAAGTGCCAAATGTGATGCGATTATAACAGAAGACATTCATGATTTTTATTTTTCATCCCTGCCTGTTCTGAATTCCCGGTCCTTTATTGAAAAATATTTGTTTTAGGCTTTTAATAATTCCCTTAACACTGCTACACCTTCGGTAGCAGCCTTCTCAATTAGTGTAAGATTTGGTGAGCTACTTATTTCCGGGATCTTCTTATCAATAATAAATTTTGGAAGATAGGGCGGCGCATATTGCAGCAATGAGGCTGCCGGGTAAACCTGTAATGAAGTACCTACCACTACAAAGTAATCGCAATCATTCATCACACTCACTGCCTTTTCCATCATGGGAACGGCTTCTCCAAACCATACAATGTGCGGCCTCAATTGTGATCCATCTTTATCGGTATCACCTACATTAATGTCGCCGGAAATTGGGTAAATGGTTGTCTCATCATCTTCACTTCTCATGAAAAATATCTGTCCATGGAGGTGTAGTACTTTTGTTGAACCTGCACGTTCATGCAGGTCATCAATATTTTGTGTGATGACTGTTACGTCAAAATCTTTCTCCAAATCGGCCAGGCCGATATGTGCAGCATTTGGTTTTGCAGCGGCAACATCTCTCCTTCTGTCATTGTAAAAATTCAGCACCAGTTCGGGATTGTTGGCCCAGCCTTGCGGCGATGCCACTTCGTAAACATCATACCCGTTCCACAATCCATCGCTATCCCGAAATGTTTTTAATCCGCTTTCAGCGCTGATGCCTGCGCCGGTTAGTACTACAATATGCTTTTTATCCATAGCCAAATTTACAATTTCTGTGGCGTTACTTTGAAAGATTTCATTCTTTTATATCCGAAAATTGAACCAATAACAATCAACCAAAGCGGCCATATCGAAATCATTACAACCAATAATTCAATCAACCATTCAGCACCCGATTTGAACGCATTGCCAACCCTGGCAAAAAAAGCAGGACTAACATCCGTGGGTTTAAATCCAATAGCCGGTTGATAAAAAGTGAGATTTATGGTACTATATGCCGATTGGTGAGAGAGGTATTCTACCCGCCCGGCAGCGGCTTCAATCTCTTCCTGAATGTTATTGATTTCGCTTTGTACCTGCAACACTTCTTCCATATTTTTAGAAGCTTTCAAAAAATTGAGGTACTTTAATCGCACTTGCTTTTTTGCTTCTAATCTCGACCTGGTATCAATAACTTCTCCGGTTACATCTTCGCTGGTAATCTTTCGCTGTATCACTTTTACATCTCCTGCCGGCAAAGCATTCAGTACGTTTTCAAACTGATCTACTGGAACTTTTAGGGTGAGCACAGTTTCTGATTTTTCATCCGTAAGATTTTGCTCTTCCTGAGAAATATAGCCACCATATTGCCGGACACTATTATGGATAGTTTCGTTGTACTTTTTAAAATCTTTTACTTCCAGTTGAACAATGGCTGTTTTGATGATCTTCTTGTCCCAATCTGTGTGGGCGACTGCTGTGGCAGGTGTTTGTGTGGCGGAAGAATCGGCTACACTTTGACTTGAATTGCCAACTGGTATTTTTTCATTTTCAACACTTTTTTGCCGGCTTTGAGGGGGTACGTTTTTAGTGTCTGCCATTAAAGAATCAGCTACCTGATTTTCTTTTGAGTTGTTGTGGCAAGAAAATAAAAATGTAGTAAATAACAAGGCGGGTAATAATAGCTTAGCATTCATAACAATAAGTTTAGAGTTATTAGATGCTCATTGATACAAATTATATAATAAAGGAAACCTGCTTAAAATGTTAAATGAAATACAAACGAAAACACCTCCGATTATGGAAGGTGAATGGGGAAAGGTGAAACATTTACACTATCCACCCTTCACTTACCAAAAGCAGTACACGCTGATTCAACTGCGCTGCATTTATATCTCTTTTCAGCAAACGCAGGGTATTACTTCTCCCCTGCCAGCTCCATCACTATTTTCCATTCCTCATCAGTAACGGGTTGAACAGACAACCTTCCGAGACGAACCAGGGCCATTTCACTCAAACGGATATCTGCTTTTACCTGCGCCAGTGTAACCGGATTTTTTAATTTTTTATAAGGCTTTAAATCAACCACCAGCCAGGCAGCTTCTTCCGTGGTTGGATCCTGGTAAGACTCTTTTGCAACCTTTGCAATCCCAACAATTTCAACCCCTTCATTGCTATGATAGAATAAAACGGGATCGCCTTTTTTCATTGCTCGTAAATTATTGCGGGCTCCATAATTTCTTACGCCATCCCAAAATGTTTGTTTGTCTTTTACAAACTGGTCCCAACTATATTTAAAAGGTTCTGACTTTACTAACCAATATGCCATGAGTTATTTTTTAAAATTTAAAAACAAATCTATTTAATAAGTGCGGAAAAAAGTTGGTTGATTTTTTTTGTTAATAAAAATCCAAAAGTTACATACTCTCGTAACTGTGGTTATAAATAAAAAATCAATCAATCAATCAATCATTACTAATCAAAAAAATCATGAAAATGAAAACAAAAAAAATCATGCTGGCAGCAATTGCAATAACAGCAGCCGTTACAGGAGGAATAATTTTTGCAGCGGATCATATTGATTCTCCAACTGTAACCAGCCAGGCAAGTGACATTACAGATTTGTATGTATTTCAGGGCCAGACTACAAGTAATCTGGTATTTGTTGCAAACACCCAGGGGCTGATGAGTCCTGGTGCATCTGCCACAGCCAAGTATGATGAAAACACGATTCTTGAATTTAACATTGATAACAACAATGATAATATTGAGGATCTTGTAATACAAGGCAAGTATGTTGCAGCCACTAACAGTATCAATATTTATGGCCCGATTGCACCATCGGAAAAGGGTACCCGAAGCAAATTGGAGGGAAGCATAACCGCTACTGTTGGAGTTACTCCGTATGGCGCCGCTTCTCCCGTTGTAACTACTGCCACAAATGGTATCAAAGCCTTTGCCGGTCCAAGAGATGATCCATTTTTCTTTGATTTGAATCAGTACAAAAAAGTTATTGCAGGCACAGCCTCAGGATTTAGCAGCACTGGTACAGATACATTTGCCGGAACCAATGTAATGAGTTTTGTTGTGGAAGTACCGAAAACATTATTGGGCGGAACAGGTAAGATCAATGTATGGCTTGAAACAAAAAAGAAAATCTAAATCATCAACATTAAAAATTTAAGAACATGAAAGCAACAATAAAAATATTATCAATCGTATTAGGCGGAAGCTTAATGATTACTTCCTGCAAAAAAGATGATGCACCGGTAATGGCCACTACATACTACGAACAACAGGATCAAATGGGCAGACCTGCCATCAACACTGTATTTGTTGGTGCAGCTAACAAGCAAAAATTTAATACCACTACTCCTTCGCAAATGAATGCCATGTTTGCTGCAGAATTTACTGCTACGCTGGCAGCTTTAAACCCCGGATATACAACCAATGCATTAACACAAACTGCGGCACAGTTAACAGGTTTATTAGCAACAGATGTATTGAATGTATCCACAACAGGTACTACCACGTTTTTTGATGGTACCAATGTGTTGACCGGACGGGCTTTGGCAGATGATGTAATTGATGTTGAATTATTACTGTTATTCGGCGGACCAACAGGCGTAAGTAATCCAACCCTTACTAAAGACAACGTAGCAGGTAATGATAAAGCATTTAGTGCATCATTCCCTTATCTTGCGTCACCCTGGTAACGTTTACCTCCATAGATAAATTGGCCGGAAGTTTTTCTTCCGGCTTTCTTATGCCCGATTTTATATAATACTTACTGCAAACCGTAATATATTTTCAAATTTCTTGAATAAAGTGTAACATATAAATCAGTCTTATTAATTAAATCTCCATCAGCATTTACTACGTATGTTTAATATCAAATAATTAATTTAGAACCATAGCAAACTAACTACAACTTTATTTTTGCGTTTACAATGAAAAAGGTGCTATCATATATGCTGCTGGTTGTTTACGCAACATTGCTGGTAAAGCCAATCGTGCCCTATTTTGTAGATATTGTCCAACATATTTTTAATTATTCTGAACACATCACTACCGTCCATTTTGAAAATGGAAAATACCACGTTCATAATGAATTGAAGGAAGCCGCAAAGAAACGCAATCAGCAGAAGGAGTCTCCCAATTTTAAGAAGGATAGCTCACAAAATGAGTTCATCGGTCATGCCGCAATCAATAAGCTTATTTTCCGCCTCAGAATAAAAAAAACTCATTATCACACCTCATCCAACCTGGTGTTTCTCCACCTTGCAAACGACTATCCCCCACCGAAGGCTTAAGTTGATTTTTTGTATCGCCCTGTTCTAATTTTTGAATTTATTATTCACTGATTAGTACATGCATGATAGTGCTATGCCATAATTGTAGGAATGCTTCTACGTTTATAAGCATAGCACACATTATACCGTTGAACAGCGGTATAATCCCCCATTGACTTTATCAACGAACAACTTAAATTTTTCAAATGAAATACAGAAACAAACAAATCATATTAATGCTGCCCCTATTGCTATTTAATTTTTTTATCGGCATTCATGCACAACATATTTTGAGGGGTAACGTGGTGGATAGTAAAAGCAGGCAGCCGTTGACAGGTGCAACCATTACCGGGTCTGCCAACCAGTCTTTCAATACCCAGTCGGATCAATATGGAAATTTTTCAATCCGATACAGTTCTGATACTAGTTGGGTTTGGGTTTCATTAATAGGCTACCAGGCAAACCCAGTCTTTTTAAGTGAAAAGGGAACGACAAAAATTGAATTACAAACTGCAGTAATCGACCTTAAAGACATTGTGCTAAAAACAGGGAATTTGTCAAAATTCAATACACTCAGTAAAATTGACCTTGACTTAAAACCTGTGCGAAATACCCAGGAATTACTGCGACTGGTCCCTGGTCTTTTTATAGCGCAACATGCAGGTGGCGGTAAAGCGGAACAAATATTTTTAAGAGGATTTGACAGTGATCATGGAACAGATATCCAGGTGAGCGTGGATGGAATGCCAGTAAATATGGTGAGCCATGCACATGGACAGGGATATGCAGATGCTCATTTTATTATTCCAGAAACCATCAACAAGGTTGATTTTGGTGCTGGGCCATATTATACGCAACAGGGAAATTTTAATACAGCGGGCTATGTATCTTTCTCCAGCTTTAATAATATTGATAAAAGTACCATCCAGGTGGAGGGTGGCCGCTTCAATACCTGCCGGGCCCTTGCCATGCTTGATTTATTGAAAAAAAATAAGGATAAACAAAGCGCCTATATTGCCTCGGAGTATTATTACACCAATGGTCCAACCATCAATCCTCAAAATTTTAACCCCTTCAATATTTTTGGAAAATACAATTTGGCAATCTCCGAAAACACCCAACTAACAGCATCTCTTTCGTCATTTAAGAGCAAATGGGATGCTTCCGGACAGGTGCCGGAAAGAGCTGTCAATAGCGGGCTGATCGATCGGTTTGGTTCTATTGATCCAACGGAAGGCGGTAATACAGAAAGGCACAATGCAAACATAATTGTTGCCCACCGTTTTAAAAATGGTGTTAACTGGGAGAATCAGCTTTTTTACAATAGGTATATTTTTAACCTGTTTTCAAATTTTACATTTTTTGTTAATGATCCGGTAAATGGTGATGAAATTAACCAGGCAGAAAGCAGGAAGATTCTTGGTTACGCCTCCAGGCTGGATAAGAAATACGATGCTGGAAACTGGAAGCTGCATTCCTTTGCTGGTGTTGGTTTACGTTTTGATGCCACCAGTGATACCAAACTAACCAGGGTGGTAAAACGTAGTTTTTTGGAAAACATTAAATTAGGTAATATTAAAGAATTGAACCTAAACGCATACGTACAACAGCAGGCAAGTATTGGGAAATTCTTACTGGATGGCGGTATTCGATTTGACTACCTGCATTTTAACTATTTTGACAAATTGAGTTTACAACAAATGAATGCGCAGGGTAAATCAATTATTAGTCCTAAGTTGAATGTGCAGTACACTTTTAATAACGCAATACAATTGTTTATAAAAGCGGGTAAAGGATTTCATTCAAACGATACCAGGGTTGTGGTAGCCAAAGACGGAAAGGAAATTTTACCGGCAGCCTATGGCGTAGATATCGGTATTGTATTAAAGCCGGTCAATAATTTATTTCTATCCGTTGCTATCTGGGATCTTTATCTAAACCAGGAATTTGTATATGTAGGTGATGATGGAAATGTGGAGCCAAGTGGTAAAACAAAACGAAAGGGAATTGATTTAATTGCCCGCTACCAGTTTAGTAAAAATTTATTTGCCAATGTGAATGTGAACTTAACAAAGCCAAGAGCGAGGGGAGAAATAAAAGGACAGGATTATATTCCATTAGCCCCAACTGCAACTAGTATTGGTGGTATCTTTTACAAAACAAAAAAGGGCATCAACGGAGGAATTACTTACCGGTATGTCGCTGATCGGCCAGCCAATGAAGACAACACCATTGTGGCGAAAGGCTATACAGTTGTGGATGTTGCTATTAACTTTACGCAACCTAAATATGAAATAGGAGTGGCTTTTGAAAATATTTTAAATGTAGAATGGAACGAGGCACAATTTGCAACTGAATCGAGACTATTCAATGAACCGGCTCCTGTTTCAGAATTGAATTTTACACCTGGAACACCATTTTTTGCAAGGTTAAAATTTGCATTGTTTTTTTAATGAACCTAACAAATAAATAAACGGAAAGACACTCCTTCCATTTATTCATTTACAATACAGATTTTTTTAAAAAGCATTTCCAATTAATTTTATTACCGGGTATCAAATAATCTTTATGACAAAAAATAATTTCCCGAATCGTTTAACAATGTTAATCATATCTGGTATCATATTTCTTTTATTGAGCCAGCCTGCATCAGCGCATGTAGTAGTTGGCGAATTAGAAAATCTTTCAAAAACAGACGCAGCTATTTTATACTTGCAACTGGGCTTTGAGCATATTGTTCCGTTAGGACTAGATCATATTTTATTTGTTTTAAGTTTATACCTGCTAAGCCCAAAACTGAAACCGGTTTTATTGCAGGCTACTGCTTTTACCGTAGCACATTCTATCACATTGGGTTTAGCAATGTACAAAGTAATCACACCCACTTCCTACTGGGTAGAATCATTGATTGCCTTCTCTATTTTGCTGGTGGCACTTGAAAATATTTATTCTTCAAAACTTAGGGGATCGAGGATTGCTATTGTTTTTTTATTCGGATTACTGCATGGAATGGGCTTTGCCAATGCATTGGGCCAACTCGGCTTACCGGAAAAATACTACCTAACCTCTTTGGTATTGTTTAATGTAGGTGTTGAACTAGGGCAGTTGGTTGTTATATTATCTGCCTTCCTTTTATTTGGAAAATGGTTTGGAGATAAACCTTATTATCGTAAATACATTGTAATTCCGTTATCCTTTATGATTGCAGTCATTGCCGCTTATTGGACCATTACCAGATTATTTTATTCCTGATTCCGTTTCCAGATCAATTACTTTTTCTGGACTAAGATCATACCTGTTTTTATAAGCTTCTTTAAAATACTGTTTGGCGTTATACCCCTTATTCATTGCCTGCATCATTTTGCCCATCCAATATAATTCCAATCCTTCAAGCGGTTTGCCAGATACCCTTTTTTGGTATATTTTATAAGCTTCATCCTGTTTATTATTGGAGAATAAAGACCAGGCATACCAGCTATAAGTTTGCGGGGTGGCCCTGTTTGACAGTTCTCTTTTCGCAATTACCTCCGCTCTTTCTGGGTTGTTTAATATACCGGTGTACAATTCAATCAGGTATTTATTATACATATTTCCATAGGCACTGTCTTCCACCTGGTTTGCAAACCGGCTTGCATATTTTTTCTGCAAAATGCTATCGCCCCTCGCTGACGCTGTTTGAGCCAGTTTAAAATAAGGATCAGGTGAGCTGGTTTTTGTGCTAACAAAAAAAAATATTTTTTCTGCCAGCGAGTCATTGTGGTCATGCGCCAATGCAATCCAGCCAAGCCCCATTATACTGTGCAAATCCGCTGTATTTAACCGAATAGATTCCATATATAATTTATTGGCTTTTTCCAATTCGCTGTTGTGCAGATACAAATCGGCGGTGTTAGACAAGGCTGCTTGTTTCAGAGCAATGTCTCCTCCACTCAATGCAACAGCATTTTGCATTGCCTGTATCGCTGAATCCATATTGCCTTTATAATGTTCCCATTTTGATTTCCGGAATTGGTAGCCGTAATTATTTTCGGCCTTGATTGCATTGAGATTAGCCAGTGCATTGGCATATAAACCAGATTCAAAATTTACATCAAAAGCTACTGCATGCGATTCATATTTTTTGATACCGATGGCTTTTGCTTTTTGAAACCAAACGGTTGCTTCATTAAACCGATGTTGCAACAAGCAATGTAATGCCATTGAAAGATTGGGTGTTGCCTCCTTGTAATTATACAATGAATCTATTTGAAGTAAGATGCTGTCTGCCCGTATTAAATCTGCGATGTCGCCTTTTAAATGAAATCGCTGTACCAGCGCTCCCGCATATTTTGTCTCATTTACCAGGCCCGGCACTTTTGGGTTGATTCTTCTCTGCCAAAAATCTACTTCCGACACATTCGCCTTAATGGCCGCAGGTTCCTGGTAATCCAATAAAAGACTGTCAATGAATTTCCTATCGGCTATTGCGTTGCTTTGATGGTTGCAGGATATTGCGAGGGGAAGTAACAACAATGCATAGATCATTTTTCTCATGAAATAATTTTTTTACATCTACGAAAAAAGCAAGTCTTTAGTTTAAAAAAATATCCAAATATCCGGGAAGGGGAAATCCTGTTCATGATGCAAGGCTGCGATTGAATCTAATGTTGAATTTTTTGGAAGACTAAAATGTCGTGCGCCTTTCTCGTTGCCTCCTTCGTCAATTTTCCTTGAAGCAATCCTGAAAAACGAAAAGTGCTGCCAATGCAGTTGACGTGAAGAAAGAAACTGATTTATTGAAATTTTTTAGTGGTGTACAATGAACCAAATGGTAACCGAAACTATTCCCAACCACTCACCAACACATCCGCAATATGCATTGTTTTCAACGGAAGTTGTTTCCCTTCAATGTATCCATCGAGGTGCATCAGGCAACTTAAATCAGTAGAAATAATGTATTCAGCTTCAGTAGCGAGGGCGTTGAAAACTTTTTGATCGGCCATACCAATAGAGATGGCATCAAACTTTACGGCAAAGGTACCGCCAAACCCACAGCAGGTTTCGGTATGGTTCATTTCCACCAGTTCTAATCCTTTTACATTGCCCAGTAATCTGCGGGGACCATCCTTTATTTTACATTCTCTTAATGCGGCACAACTATCATGATAGGTTGCTTTGGCATTTAGAGAAGCATTAAAATTTTCCACCTTTAACACATCGGTCAAAAACTCTGTAAACTCGTAAGTCCGACTACTCAAATCTGTTACCCGGTTATGTAAAGTAGAGTCTTCAAATAATTTACCGTAATAATTTCTTACAAAACCAACACAACTGGCGCTGGGCGCAACAACATAATCAGCGGTATCAAAGTCTTTTATAAATTTAGAACAAACTGCTTTGGCTTCATCCCAGAAACCAGCATTAAAAGCTGGTTGCCCGCAACAGGTCTGATCGGTATTGTAGTGAACTTCGCAACCTGCTTTTTCCAATACTTTTACCATGTTGAAAGCGGTTTGCGGGTAAAGCTGGTCAACAAAACATGGGATAAACAATTGGACTTTCATGCAATGGCCTAAGCTGAGGATTTAGAATTTTTTGAATTATATTTTGAGCGGGTTCAGCTAAAACAGTGTTAAAGCTTAACGGATTTTTCAGTGTACTTAAAAGAATATTTTAATGCAATCATTTTTATTGCAGTGATAGCAGCTTCTTCACCTTTATGACCATGTATTCCTCCAGTTCTTTCATCTATTTGCTGTTGATTATCGACCGTTAAAATACCAAAAATTGTAGGTACCGGCAACAATAAGTTTAGTTGTACTACGCTATCTGTAACTGCTTTGCATACATACTCAAAATGGGGAGTGCCGCCTCTTACAACGCAACCCAGTGCGATGAAGGCATGTGGTTTGTCGTCCTTATACTTGTGCGTATCCCAAAAAGTTTTTGCACAAAAAGCAATTTCAAAAGCCCCGGGAACGGTCACAATTTTATAATGTAGCCCGTTTTCTTCCAGCACTTTTATGCAGCCTGCCTGTAGCTTATCAACCGATTCGGCATTCCATTCTGTACGCACAATAACAACACAGGCACCCTTTGGTAGTTGGATGCCTGATGTATTGTATAAATTTAATGAGCTTGTTGACATAATTACAATTAAATATTTTTCTAAAAAAACTAGTGTAATGATGATCAGTCATGACCAGTTGCCTGGCAATGCGCTAAAGTTATTATTTAGTAATTCCCAACTTTGCAAGACTCTTGTCGATCTCGGTATTGTGTGTGTTCTTTGGAAATTCCTCTTTTGTTTGCTGATATAAATTGATTGCTTCTTTTGTGTTGCCGGTTGCTTCTGCAAAAGACGCCGCTTTAAATAAAGATTCAGACGACATAAATTCATCCTTCTTATTTACGGATGCCGCTTTTTTGTAATAGGATAAAGCTTCGTCATTCTTTTTCAATTCAGCATAAGCATCACCCAACATGCTGTAAGCAGCGGTTTGAACCTGGGTGGCATTGGTTGAAAATTCTTTCAGGTATTTGATGGCATTGTTAAAATCCTTGTTGTGCAGGTAACATGCACCTGCTATAAAATTGGCCCTGTTTCCAGCAGGTGTTCCGCTGTAATTTGAAGCAATTTTTAATACACCGGTATTTACACCAGCTCCGCCATTTAATACGATGTTGATAGAATCTTTATTGAAACCATTTTGGGTCATCTTATCAAATAACTGCTCTACAGGAAAAATTACATCTGCAGATTTTTCAACTTTTGGTGCAAGCACCAGATTCTTGTAACCAAGCCAACCGCCACCAAGCAGAATCAATGCGCTTCCTGCATAAATAATGGGCTTGCTAAATTTTGCCCAAAAGCCTTTAGCCCTTTCAACGATATCATTTTCTTCTGCAACCGGTTTTGCTAATATTTTATTCTCTGACATTTTATTTTTTTTTACCTCCCCCTTTTCTCCAATCAATTATGAAAGGACAGGCATCGTTATGAATTGGATATTTATTTGAAAACTGTTTTGATAAACTATGTAAATACTTAATTGATTAATCAACTATAAAAGGATAATCTTCCTGTTTGTAAACATCTTTTAATAATTCATCATCGTTCGGCCATGGACTTTCCTCAGCGAATTTTACACACTCATCCACCTGCGCTTTTACTCTTTCATTCATTACGGCAATTTCAGCCTCGGTTACCTTATAGTCATCCGTTAAAACTTTTAACACATGGTCAATTGGATCTCTTTCTTTGTATTCCTCAACCTCATCTTTGGTGCGGTATTTTTGAGGATCACTCATACTATGACCCTTGTAACGATATGTTTTAATTTCCAATAAAGTTGGTCCACCTTTTTCACGGGCTCTGTTCACCGCACGCAAAACTGCATTGTGTACATCTTCAGGACTCATGCCATCTACGCTATCGCCAGGCATATCATATGCATCCGCCAGTTTATATAAATCCAATACATTGCTGGTACGGGCAACCGAAGTTCCCATTGCATAGTTATTGTTTTCGCAAATAAATACAACCGGAAGTTTCCAAAGCATGGCCATATTAAAAGTTTCATGCAACATGCCCTGTCTTGCGGCACCATCTCCAAAAAAACAAAGCGCCACATTATTAGTACCCTTATATTTTTCAGCAAATGCAAGCCCTGCTCCAGTTCCTATTTGGGCACCCACAATACCATGTCCGCCAAAAAAGCCTATATCTACTCCAAAAATATGCATGCTGCCACCTTTACCTTTACTACAGCCAGTTGCTTTACCATATAATTCGGCCATCGTGGCTTTTGGGGTAACACCTTTAGCAATTGCTAGTGCATGGCAACGATAGGCTGTAATGAATTTATCTTCAGGGTTGGTAGCGGTCATACAACCAGCCGCAACTGCTTCCTGCCCGATATATAAATGGCAGAAACCTCTAATTTTTTGCATTCCATACAACTGGCCGGTTTTTTCTTCAAAACGGCGCAATAAAAGCATTAATTCGTACCAATAAAGGTATGTTTCTTTTGAAAACTTTGTAGCCAATGTCTTAAATTTTAGGCGGCAAAGATAAGGGAGAAATCGGGAAATTAGAATATGACCAAAAGAAGCTTTTAATGATCGGGCAATAGTTGTTCACGTACGGTGGAAAAATGCTGCCAAATGAATGAATATTGCTGTTATATTTTGATTTGCTAAGGCAAGTCTATGTGAAAAACAGATCATTAAATATGATTAGTTATCCATACATCGACTAATTAAACCCATCATTGATAACTGCACAAGATATTCTCCATCCGCTTTTATATTAACTTGCACGTTCATGCTTAGGCTTTCAAAAATAACCATCACACAATTTAAGAATTGTAATTTCGATACCTTCCCGTTTACGGAAAGAGTGGTTGGTATTTGCGGATTAAATGGAAAAGGTAAAACCAACCTGCTGGATGCCATCTATTATCTCTGTTTCACAAAAAGTTATTTTTCTAAAACCGATACGCTGAATACACAATTTGAAAAGGATGGTTTCAGGTTGGAAGGAACTGTTGCACCCAAGCAAGACCAGATCATCTGCGTTTTTAGGGGAGCCGGCAAAAAGGAGTTTTCATTGAACGGCGTGCCATATTCAAAATATTCTGAACACATCGGTAAGTACCCTTGCGTGATGATAGCTCCCGATGATGTGGAACTGATTACAGGCGGCAGTGAAGACCGCCGTCGGTTCATCGATACATTGCTAAGCCAGGTGGATGCCGCCTATCTGCAACAATTGATTATTTACACCAAAGTATTGCAACAGCGAAACAGCCTGTTGAAACGCTTTGCAGAATCTGGAAAAACAGATTGGGCTTTACTGGAAGTACTGGATGACCAGTTGGTTCAACCGGGAAAATATATCCACAGCGTCCGCAAGAATTTGACTACACAACTGATTCCATTAGTACAACAGTATTACAGGCAAATTGCAAATAATGATGAGCTGGTAACCCTGCAATACGAAAGTCAATTAAATCAAAACGAATTTGAATATGTGCTGAATCAATTTCGTGAAAAGGATTTTATTTTACAAAGAACCAATGGTGGTATTCATAAAGATGACATCGGCATCCAGTTGAACGGACAGGTATTTAAAAACATTGCTTCGCAAGGACAACGAAAAAGTTTATTATTTGCTTTAAAGCTGGCCGAGTTTGAACTACTGAAAACCAATAAAGGCTTTGCTCCGCTCCTGTTGCTGGATGATGTATTTGAAAAGCTGGATGGTCGGCGAATGCAGAATCTATTGAATTGGGTTTGTAATGAAAATGATGGACAAGTTTTTATTACCGATACACACAAAGAAAGGCTGGAAGCGGCTTTTGGAAACCTTCAAACAAATTATCAGGTAATCGAATTATAAATACGTCCGATTAAGAAATACCCGGAACATTTTAATTTACCTTTACTGAATGGGAGAATTTTCAATGCAGGAAGCCATGAAATTATTTTTAAAGCAAAGCCGCTTAAAGGGCAATATACAAGCTTTGCAGATTGAAGATGTTTGGGAGCAAATCATGGGAAAAACGATCGCCAAATACACTGATAAAATACAGATCGTCAATCATACTTTATTTATTACCTCCACTGTAGCGCAGTTAAAGCATGAATTACTTTATCAGAAGGACAAAATCATTGAAAGAGTGAATGAATCATTGGGCGAAAAGGTGATCAATGATGTGGTGATCAGGTAACTAGAAGCCCCCAGCCCCTGAAGGGGAGCTGAAGAAATTACTACATAGTTTTTTACAGTAGGCACAGAATAAATTAGCGAACAGTTTTTTTATGAACCAGGCAGGATTTTTTCATCCGATAGCTATCGGATGAAGCTTCATTTGCAAATATGATTTTGTTATTAATACTTTTTGGTAAAAAGGATTAATAATCACATTTGTATATTTTATTGCTACTGAACTTTCATTGTGTTTCGTCATGCACCCAATAAAATCATCTACTTCAAACTCAAAAAAATTTGATTAAACTCTTACCCTTGGGTCAACTACTCCATACAATACATCTGCCAGCATATTGATCAGGATAAAAATACAGGCACTTATCAAAACAGAGCCCATTACAACCGGGTAATCTAATTTCTCCAGCGCATCTACGGTGATTTTTCCAATACCCCGCCAGCCAAAAATATATTCCACAAAAAAAGCACCGGCGAGTAATTCGGCAAACCAACCTGTAATGGCCGTCACCACCGGGTTTAATGCATTTCTTAACGCATGTCTGAAGATGACAGTTCTTTTGCTTAGACCTTTGGCATAAGCAGTACGGATATAATCCTGGCTCATTACGTCCAGCATAGAACTCCGGGTAAGTTGTGTAATAATGGCCAAGGGACGAATGCCCAGCGTAAATGCAGGCAGGATCAGGTTTTTTAAAGTCAGGTATTTTTCTCCGGTTACTTCATCTATATCAAACCAACTGCCCGTTAAATTTAATCCGGTATAGGGATGCAGCACCACGCCAAACAAATAAGCAATGATGATGGCCATAAAAAACGACGGAGCGGAAATGCCAGCGATGCTTGAGAAAACAGCCGTTGTATCCATCCAGCTACCTTTTTTTACAGCGGCGATTACACCCAATAAAATTCCGAAAAAAGTAGCAAACAACATGGCGGCTAACGCTAATAGTAAGGTGCCCGGTAAAGCCTCGGTTAAAACAGTGCCTACACTTTTTTTGGTCTGGTAACTATTGCGGAGATAAGGGATTTTTAATCCAAGTTTAGTATTATTACCAATAAAAAATCCATTCAATTCTTTCTTGTCGATATCATCCTTGCTGTGAATACAGATGGGAGACACATCATTCAAATACAGCACAAACTGTTTCCATTTAGGCTGATCAAGGTAAAGATCCCGGCGGATATTCTCCATTGTTTTTTTATCACCCGTTTGTCCAACAATCATCCTCGCAGGATCTCCAAAACCCTGGAACATAACAAACACAAGCACTACCACGCCGAGCAGCACCAGTAAGGAATAGCCTGATTTTTTTAGTATTTGGGACAATGTTTTTGAATTGTTGGTTTACTGTTGTGAATGGTGAATGGTCAATTAAGAATGTTGAATTATCAATGGTGAATGGTCAATTGTGAATCAACATTCAATGCTTCTGACACAAATAAACTTTCGATCTTTTTAATTACATGTAAAGATTAAAATGACGGATTGATTTGTGAATGATAAAGCAAAAAATATTCATCATTCACTACTCATCACTCATCTCTCATCTCTCCTTTCTCATTTTATCGCCTTCCCAATATCAGCCCAGCTATACTTCCCCAATACTACCGGTCCTTTCATCAAAAATAAAGTTGGATTAGCCCTGGCTGCTGTTTTTATTGCTGTAGCATCACTGGTGAAAACCGGTAAATTATAAGGGTTACGAACATTAAAAAAATCATTCACCTTTTCCTTATCTGAGGTAACAATATAAATCGACCGATTTTGCTGCTTGGCTTTTATTGACAACTCACTGAATGCTGCCGACCAACTGCTTTCGCTTTCATTCAAAAATTGTAAAAACAATAAATAATATTCGCCAGGTTGTCCCAAAATTTCTTCCGTCATATTAACACCGGCAGAATCCGTCAGGGAAAAATCGTTGATGGCGGGGATATTATTCACTCCTTTACTTACCAGGTTTTGTTTTCTGTCTACAAATTTCCAGGTGCTATCCGGCAAATTTGTGGTGGTGAAATCCTTTTTATTTCCATCCTTTTCATAAACAAAAATATACTCATACACATCGGGAATTGCCCCTGCAGGCATTTTTCTTAACTCAAGTAAGTCATTGCCTTTTTTATAAGGAAGGCAATCTTTTAATGGCAAATGCCTAAGCACATAAAATTGTAGAAAGGTAGCGCCAAACAAACTGGTTAGCACAAATAGGCCTCCCAACATTCCCTTAAACAATGGCTGAATATATTTTCTATAAATAATCAGTATTACAATCAATAAAGTAAGTATGATATCTTTTGTAAATGTCTGTATCGGTGTTAGTGGAATACAATCGCCAAAACAACCACAAGCCCTTATTTTACCAGAGAACAATACAAAACTGGTAAGGAAGGTGAAAAATAACGTAAGTAAAAAAAGCAAGGTAAGTACCAGGTTTTTTCTCCATCCAATCAACAAGGCAAGTCCCAAAACAATTTCCAATACAATCATCATGATGGAGAAAAACAACGACTGTCCATGAAAATAATGCATCATTCCCGGGAAATAGCCATCGGACGCCCAAACCTCAAAAAACTCCTGCATTTTATAGCCCAACCCCAATGGGTCGATTGCCTTTACCAGGCCGGAGAAAATAAACAAGCCTCCCACTAAAACCCTGGCAATTTGTACTACTATTTTCATAATTTATAAATAAGATATGAATGATGTTTCGATACCGGTGGTTAGATCAGTAATAAATATTTTGATGCGGTTGGATTTAAATATACCATTTAACAATCAACCTTTAATTAACACCAATCCACTAACTATGACGATGAACTTTTTCATCTATCAATATCAACCCGAATACTGCGTAGTTGATAATGTCATAATAGTTGGCATCGATTCCTTCGCTGATAAGGGTTTGTCCCTGATTTTTTAAAATTTGTTTGATACGTAGCAACTTTGAAAGAATAAGGTCAGCAAAACTTTCCTGGCTCATTTGCCGCCAGGCTTCCCCATAATCATGGTTTTTGTCTTCCATTAATTTTTTGGCAATGTAAACTTTCTCACCATATAAACTTTCTACTTTTTCAACCGCCAGCTCTTCTGTTTCATCTGATTGAAGGTCTAATTGTATCAACCCAATGATACCATAATTCAACATGCCTTTAAATTCACTAATGATATCATCTCCAATCCGCTGCTTTCCTTTTTCCTGAATGGTGCGAATACGTTTTGCTTTAATATAAATCTGGTCTACAATGGAGATGGTCCTGTAAACCCGCCAGGAAGTACCGTAGTCTTTGGTTTTATTTAAAAAAATATCCCGGCAGCTTTGTATGGCTTTGTCGTATTGTTGATCTGTGTTCATTGTTTGTTGTAAGTGCATAAATTTGTAGTTATCAAAAATACCGTTTCTTACTGATGTACACACTTAACTGTAAAGGAAAATTATTGCTGATTGATCAACCAATTGTGATGGGGATCATCAACGCTACACCGGATTCATTTTATGAAGGTCATTCAACACTTGGTTTAAATGGAATTGTTTCTCTTGCCGGAAAAATGATAAATGATGGCGCCACCATTTTAGACATCGGCGGACAAAGCACCCGTCCCGGAAGTGAGCGAATACCGGCAACAGGGGAAATAGAAAGAGTGGTACCGGTGATTGAAGCCGTTCTGTCAAAATATCCCGATACCATTATTTCAATCGACACCTACCAAAGCCGGGTAGCCGAAATGGCTGTAAAGGCAGGTGCCTCTATTGTAAATGATATCAGTGCCGGAGCAATGGATCAAGAAATGATTAATATGGTTGCTGCGTTGCGTGTACCCTATATCTGTATGCATATTAAAGGAACACCCGAAACCATGCAGAGAGATATCCATTATGAAAATGTTGTGAAAGAGGTATTAGATTACTTTATTTTTAAAATTGCGGAATGTAAAGCTGCTGGCATACACGATGTAATTATTGATCCGGGGTTCGGATTTGGGAAAAAAATTGTGCATAATTTTCAACTGCTAAAACAACTGGAAATTTTTAAGCTTTTAGAGAAGCCAATCCTGGCTGGAATTTCCAGAAAAAGTACGATCTATAAAACGCTCGGTATTTCTGCCAACGAAGCACTGAACGGAACCACGGTTTTAAACACCATCGCTTTGTTGAATGGAGCTGCTATCTTAAGAGTGCATGATGTAAAAGAAGCGAAAGAGGTAATTGCGTTGATCGGTAGTTTGAATGCGGCGCAGTCTTAAATATCCAGCGATATTCGGAATAAATAAATCAAGAAAATATTTCTGATCTATTTTATAATTTAATAAGCTAACATCACATTTTTTACATATTTCTGTCTTAGCTGTTATTAAACATTTCTATATTACTTTCCAATCTCTCTTTCAATCCTCCGTTATTTAAATTGAATTTAATGTTGAGATTACTAAAAGCCGTTGTTATTACAAACGTAAATCATCAAAATATTTTTGCTACACCCTGAAGGCCATAGATTATAAAAAAAGCACCACGATTGTGGTGCTTTTTTATCTTAAAATTGAGTCATTAAATGTTCCTGATATTTAAAGAGCAATCATCAATATTTTTATTATTTTTTTATAGTACTGTCGGCCGTCATGGTATTTGCCGAGTCAACTACCGGGGCTTGCGCTGTATCTGCCAAAGCTTTGATAGCAGCAAAAGAATCTGCGGTAGCTGCAGCTTTCAGTGAATCAGCAGCGGCATCAGTTCCTTCTGTGGTATTGTTGCAAGATGTAACAACGGCAGCAATAACAAATATTGCAAATAATTTTTTCATGTTTTAATTTTTAAAGTTTATGAATTTTCGTACAATAGTACTGTCTTTTTTTTATAAAACAATCAATATGGCCCGGAGAAAGCGAATCCCGAAAATAAATATTGCCTTATTATAAGTGCCATTTCTTATTTTTTTCTAAAAAATACCCTTACAGGAACACCCGTAAGTTTAAATTTAGCTCTTAGTTGATTCTCCAAATAATTTTTATAAGGCGTCTTTACATCATCCGGATAATTACAGAAAAATGCAAATGATGGTACCACCACCGGTAATTGTGTAACATATTTAATTTTAACCTGGTTACCTCTTACAACCGGCGGATGGTAAGCTTCAACCGCTTTTAACATAATGTCATTTAATTTTGAGGTAGGTATTTTCTGTTTGCGATTGTCATAAACTTCTAAAGCCAATTCCATTGCCTTAAAAATTCGTGTTTTTTCCAGCGCAGAAATAAAGATGATAGGCAGATCAGTAAATGGAGCAAACCGCTTTTTCAATTCAATTTCGTAATCACGGGCTGTGTTGGTTTCCTTAGGCATTACATCCCATTTATTTACCAATACTACAATACCCTTTCCTTTCTTTACAGCCATTGCAAATATGGACAGATCCTGTGCTGCAATTCCTTTTTCTGCATCCAGTAATAACATACAAACATCCGCTTCATCCACCGCTTTAATGGCTCGGATTACCGAATAAAATTCAAGATCCTCGTTCACCTTTGCCTTACGACGAATACCTGCTGTATCAATTAAAATAAATTCTTTATTGAAAAGATTGTAATGCGTGTGAATGGTATCTCTTGTAGTGCCGGCAATATCGCTAACGATTGTACGCTCCTGCCCTGTTAATGCATTCAGCAACGAAGATTTACCAACATTAGGCTGGCCGATAATGGCAAACTTTGGTAATTGGTCATCATCCGTTCCTTCAGTTTTGTCGATAATTAAATCGGTAATATCATCTAACAAATCGCCGGTTCCTGTTCCGCTGATAGAAGAAAGGAAATGGATTTTTTCAAAACCAAGACTATAAAATTCTGATGCTTCCAGCAACCGGTCATGGTTATCAACTTTATTTACAACTAAGAAAACCGGTTTGGAAGTTTTGCGTAATAACTGTGTCATTGATTCATCCAGATCAGTAATGCCCGTTGCAACATCCACCATAAATACAATGGCATCTGCTTCTTCCAAAGCTATTAGAACCTGTTTGCGAATTTCTCTTTCAAATATATCTTCACTCTTTGGTACAAATCCACCGGTATCTACTACGTTGAAAAATTTACCATTCCACTCTGCTACTCCATACTGGCGATCACGGGTAACGCCGCTCACGTCATCCACAATGGCTTTTCTTTGCTCCAACATTCTATTAAAAAAAGTGCTTTTGCCAACGTTTGGCCTTCCTACTATTGCTACTGTAAAACTCATCTTGATTATTAATTGATAATTGATAATTAAATGGCAATTTATAAGATTACCAATTGTACTATTTTATTGATTGTTACATGAAGTTTATTTCTTAATACCCATATTCTTTCAACTGCATTTCATTGTCTCGCCATTTGGGCCTCACTTTTACAAACAATTCCAGAAAAACTTTGCTACCCAAAAATTCCTCAATGTCTTTCCTGGCAAGGGTTCCCAATTGTTTAATCATTTTTCCACCTTCCCCAAGTATAATTCCTTTTTGTGTTTCCCTTTGCACAATAATATCCGCTCCTATTTTTATTAAGGTTGTTTTTTCTTTAAACTCCTGCACCAACACGGTAGCATGATAAGGAATCTCTTCTCCGTACAATAAAAATATTTTCTCCCGAATTAATTCGCTTACAAAAAATTTAGTTGGCAAGTCACTGATATCATCTCCTTCATAAAATGCAGGACCTTCAGGAAGCAGATTGAGGATAGCAGTTAGCAATTCATTGATCCCTTTTTTCCTTAGCGCAGATATTACAATTACTTCTTTACAATATTTTTGGGACTTGAAAAAATCAGTGGACTTCTTAATCTCTTCTTCACTCACTGCATCCACCTTGTTTAAAATGACCAGTGCAGGTGCTTTTAAGTTTAAATACGTAAATATTGCATTGCTTTCTTCAGGATTCTCACGGGCATCTGTTATCAGCAGTGCAATATCAGCATCTTCCAGGCTACCTTTTACAGCCTGCATCATTTTTTCATGCAGTTTGTACTTAGGTTCAATAATGCCGGGTGTATCAGAAAAAACAATTTGATAATTAGGATCGGTTAATATCGCCTTGATGCGATGACGGGTTGTTTGTACCTTATGAGATACAATTGCAAGCTTCTCTCCCATTAGTGCATTGAGTAATGTACTCTTACCTGCATTGGGTTTCCCAAATATATTTACGAATCCAGATTTCATGTATGTTGTTGTAAAAAAGCAAGTCTGGGTACGACTTTGACTACCGCATACGCTTATTAAGAATGGAGGAGGTGATCAAATTCATTAGCTAAACCTGCTAAGAATAAAAAAGGCTCCTAGGAGCCTTCTGTTAGTTGCGAAGAGAGGGATCGAACCTCTGACCTTCGGGTTATGAGCCCGACGAGCTACCGCTGCTCTACTTCGCGTTGCAAAACTAATGGTTTTCACCATTGCGGCCAAATATTATATATTCGTTTATCAAAATAATTTTTATGAAATCTTTTTTTAGCCCTCTTTCCATGCTATTGATTATTTGTGTAATTGCATTTGGTTGTAACAAAAAAATCAAACAACAGGAAGATGAAATTTACAGCAGGCACTTGCAGGCACATATCAAACTTACCATCTTCAGCACGCCATTTCCAGAGGAAAAAAGCGAACTGAATTTATTGTTGTTGAATGATGGACAGGATGCAGCAAAAATGAATGTAAAAAATATATTGGACAGCCTGTATAAAGAAAAATTAATTAAGCCTTTGATCATTGTTGCCATTCATGCAGATAACCGGTTGGAGGAATATGGTGTGAGTGGTTTACCAGATTTTAACAATAACGGAAGCAAAGCAAATAAGTATGCCGCTTTCATCGACAACGAATTGGTTGCCTTTATAAAAAAGAAAGCGGGTGTAAGGAGATTCAGGACAGTGGCGATAGCAGGCTGCTCGCAGGGTGGCTTATCCGCTTTTGATATTGCCTGGGATAACGCTGATAAAATTGATAAAGTGGGTGTATTCTCCGGTTCGTTCTGGTGGAGAGATAAAGACATAACAGCGAAAGATTATTTGGATGTAAACAATCGCATTATGCTGAGCAAAATTCGATCATCAAGAAAAAGACCAAAGTTGCAATATTGGTTTTATGCAGGTACTGCTGAAGAAAATGCAGACAGGGATAAAGATGGAATAATTGATGTGGTGGATGATACGGGGGACCTAATTGAAATCATTAAGAGCAAAAATGTTTGCCCTCCATCTGATATCGTTTACAAAGAATCAGCAGAGGGCAAACACGAATATACTTATTGGCGAAAAATGTTTCCTGATTTTTTGATTTGGGCTTTTCAATAATTTTTTACGGCTCAAAATATAAAGTCAATTCGGTTTGATTGTAATAAAACTAATAAGCAACAGATATTATTCCTGATTGCAAATTATCCTTTCTTCACAATAGAACTTGCTCCGCTGCTGTTCATTTTTTTTACTACGGCTTCACCCTTGTAATAGATATCACTGGCACCACTGGCACTGGCGTTTAACTCTTTATTGACGGTAATATTGATATCTGAGGCACCCGAGGCTTTTGCAGTACAAACATCGGAAATCAAGTCATAACCTTTCACATCACTCGCACCACTTGACTGAATGTAAACTGATGTTGCAAAGCCATTTAGCTCAACTTCGGATGCGCCGCTTAATTCAAGTGAAAGATCATCAACTTTTATTGCACCTTTGAAACTACTGGCTCCATTTAAATCCAGTTTTAAAGATTGCATTTGTATGACTCCTGCAACCTGCACATCGCAAGCGCCGGAAGCAACCAGCTTGTCCAATTTCTTGAATGACACATACACCTTTAGTTTTTTATTCCCGGAATTCCAGCTTCTTCCACCCTCGAAAAAAATCCGTAAAGTATTATTCTCCACGATAGTTTTTATATTCGGAATGTGCTCATCCGAGGATGCACTTACGGCTACAGTTTCCTTGTCATATTGAGAAAGATATAAATCAATTCCCCCTGAAATTGTGATAGTATTAAAACTTCCGGATAGATTTCTTACTTCCGCATTGGCATCTTTTACAAATATTTTTTGCGCAAAAGCACCAACAAAAAAAACAAGTAAAGCAACAGATAAAAAATAACTTTTCATACTAATCGTTTTTATGCAAATAAGACTATCCCTTTTTTACTACACCACCACTGTTAACGTTCATATCTTTAATTACACCGTTTCCTTTGTAACGAATACCACCGCCACTGTTTGCTTTTACACTAAGTTCTTTATTTACATTTATCCGAACGCCACCACCACTAGATGCCTTCGCTTCGCAATAATCAGTCATCAGTTCGTACCCCTTAAAAATTGCACCGCTGCTGGCTTCCAGCGTTGCTTTTTCCGCCTTACCGGTTATTTCAATTTCGGCACCGCTATTAACAGCAGCATTCAATTCTTTGATGTCTACTTCGCCTCTAAAGCTTGATCCACTGGTAAATATTAGTTCCATTTCATTTTCCTTCAGCAGTGTTTTCATGGTAACCTGCGATCCTGCTGAGGCATTAATTTTTTGCAAAGATTTAAATGATACATAAGCCTTCAATTTTCTTTTATCCCCTCCTGTCCAGTTGATCCCCTTATTATCATAATAAATTTTTAGTACCCCGTTATCAACTTCTGTTATGTAACGTTCCAGATATTTCGGATCCGAAGCACTCACGGCTATTGACTCTTTATCACTTTTAGACAAATACAACGTAATGCCATCTGAAACTGAGATAGCAGAGAAACGCTCATCCAATGTACGTTTTTCTGCATTCGGATCATTTACCATTGATTCTTTTTGAGCAAACGAAACAAAACCCGAAACAACAAATAACAATAACAATAATTTTTTCATGATTGTAAGTTTAAGGTAATACGCATTTGAAAAAAGATTTGTTACAAAAAAAATAATTATTTTTCGAAACTCCCCTACCTTCGCATTTCAAATGCGTTCTTATTCATCGTCTGAATTTCCGGGGTGCTTCTTTTAGAGAGGCTGAGATAACACCCGTACAACCTGCTCAGGATAATACCTGCGAAGGGAGAAATGCACATTCCTCCAAACAAACTAATGTTAAGGAAACTGGCACGATCGTACTTCCCTCCGGATTTCAGCTCAAACTTTTATCGAAATGAAATTAGTTATCTGCGCCATTTTTTGTGCCTCAGGATTATTACGCTTTGCACAAAAAGAGAAAAAATTTAATGATACCAGTTATCTGCCACCAATAGAAGTAACCTCAATCAGGGCTGGAGAAAAAGCCCCATTTG
>Ga0105045_10000441_pt1 | contig 29680 bp, 20 predicted proteins | sample MAT02_FD_78089 | JGI IMG/M metagenome (GOLD analysis project Ga0105045, IMG submission 78089) | Freshwater microbial communities from Lake Fryxell liftoff mats and glacier meltwater in Antarctica - MAT-02 (megahit assembly) | ecosystem: Environmental > Aquatic > Freshwater > Ice > Liftoff... | reverse complement strand
CCCAAGTTGTTGAGTATAAAAATCTGAAGTATATTGATCACTAAGTACATTCTGGCAGTAGCGCCGAGTGTCCTCGAAAGTATAAAAAATATCGCACCAGTCTTATAGGATACGGGACCAAATCTGTCTTCGAGATACTTATAGATCGAGGTTAGATTCATTTTGTAATAGAGAGGGAGCAGTACATAAGCTATCACAAAATATCCTATAAAATATCCTATCACTACTTGATAATATCCAAATCCACCTGTACCTACAGTACCAGGAACGCTCACAAAAGTAACCCCACTAAGAGATGTCCCGATCATTCCGAAAGCTACAAGCAGCCAATTGCTATTTTTGTTACCATTAAAGAATGACTCATTGTCTGAGTTTTTTGATGTATAATATGCAACGATTAGTAGCAATATGAAGTAACCAAAGACAAATCCAAATAATATATAAGGTGACATAAAAAACTTTAAAACTATGCAAAAAAGCGATCCAATCTAAACTTTTCAGGTTAGAAATGCGAAAGATACTTAAACTAGTTTAATATCGTAATATATGGGTTATTTTTTTATCTCAAAAGGATGAATGTTTTTTGTAAGCCACAAAAGATTTACTTAATCAATGAAACTGGTTTATTAGAGCGTAGAAATAATTTACAGATTATCTATCTCATCTTCGCTAAGTCCAATCACTTTTGAGATGACTTCTGTGGTAATACCTAATTTTTTCATTTCTATTGCTATTTCGATCTTTCCTTCGATCTTTCCTTCGATCTTCCCTTCGATATTTCCTTCATCAAAAGCAGAATCTATGGTATTTTTGTAATCGCGATAGATTTTCAGACTTTCAAATTGTAGGTTGTTGGTATCCGTAGAATTCATAAGGTTAAGATTTTATGATCATTGAGTAATCCGCTATTTTAATATTTTTTTATTTAAGTTTATAATTTATCTATCTCATCTTCGCTAAGTCCAATCACTTTTGAGATGACTTCTGTGGTAATACCTAATTTTTTCATTTCGATTGCTATTTCGATTGCTATTTCGATCTTTCCTTCGGCTTTCCCTTCGATTTTCCCTTCGATTTTCCCTTCGGCTTTTCCTTCGATTTTTCCTTCGGCTTTCCCTTCGGCTTTCCCTTCGGCTTTCCCTTCGATTTTTCCTTCATCAAAAGCAGAATCTATGGTATTTTTGTAATCGCGATAGATTTTCAGACTTTCTTCGTACTCAGATCTTTCTACTAATGAATAATTTGCAATCTCTGCTTTCTCAAATGCTTGTTGGAAGACTTTATCTTTAAAAACTTCAGGAATACTTTGAAAATCTTCTAGGTGTTTGATAAAATACAGCCATTTGTCTAGCCTGGTTTCTAGCTCAGCTTCTGTTTTGTGGAAGTGGGGCATTTCTAAATACACAAACTTTAGCTTATTGTAAAAGACTTGATTATTTTGATCTTTGAGTTGGACAGTATGAATGACGTCACCTTTACTCAGTTTATCCTCGTCAAACTTAAAATCTAAAATCCCTACACAATAAATAGCTTTCATCTCATAATTCCAGTCACCTTTGCTCGCTTGCTCCTGAATTGGAAAAGAAGCATAATATATCGTTCGGTCTTTAAAATAATTTTGTCTAGCTTTTTGAAGCTCCACTATTATTTTTTCTCCATTTTTATTTTCACAATATATATCATAGACAGCTTTGCGGTCATCTTCACTTTTACCAAATTTTTCTTTGTCTTTAAATGATAACTCTACGATGTTACTTTCTGGTAATAGGCTATTTAGAAAGTCCATTAGCAATGGTTTGCTGGCTTCCTCACCAAATATTTTCTTAAACCCAAAATCCGTAAATGGGTTTACATATTTTGCTTTCATGATCGATTTTCTAATTTTTATTATTGCAGAGTCTATACTTTAAAACTGATTAAAACACAAACTTAAACAGTAACGAACTCAAAACTTCACTATCTAAAACGATTAAGCAAGATAGGAAGTTCTACTTTAGCTTTAAAAAATCAGCTTTTACACCTCCTTGCGTGGAAATAAATAAAGATAGTCCAAAAAGTACAGAACTCTTATAGAAAAACTATTGGTCTGATTGGCTTCAAAAAGGCCACCTAAATTAGCTGCATAATCTCGCTCGAACCTCTTGTCTGAATTGATTATTTGGTTTTTCCAAACAAAAATTATGTCACTTCCTGGCGCAAATCTCCAATTGTATTGCAAGTCGATATTAAAAATATTGACGTTGCGATCATATATCGGTTCGCCATTCTCTCTATTGCCATCAAAAGCTAGTAAATCCATAAACCCAATGTCATCGAGTCTGCCGAATTCTTGATAACGTACCTTATCCCAATAGTGTCTGAGCCGCATATTTATACTCATCAGACTATTAAAGCTATAGCGCGAGGTGATAGAGTTTTCGATGATTAACCTATTTCTATGTCCTATCATTATATCGTTATCGCCGAGACCTACTATAGGCAAATTAATTAATCGTTTGTTTACCCAACCTGGTTCATACTTTAGTGAAGTGATATTAGTCGTTACAAAGGTTGAGAAACGATCGCTAAATCTAAATCTTGGGGCTATGGTAGCAGTGATATTTTCTCTGTTTGGGCTCATAAAGGTTCGGTAATTTGCTCTGATGTCATAAGCAAAAGGCTTTCTGTAATCTGATGATACGAATCCTCCTAAACTGTAGTTGCTAGACCATGCTACATATTTGCTAAAATCATTAAGTCTCGGTTCAAAATAATCTCTTGTAGCTATTGGCTCTATTCTGGTATTGACTCCTATTGCGAATCTTGATTTCCATAATATGAAGGACTGGCCAGTGATAAATAGATCAGAGTAAACATCGGGCTTATACAACCTAGAAGTATTTACGCTTCCATTAAAGCTATACCTCTGAATTTTTTCCTTTTTTGGTTTGTATTGGACGTAGCCTAATTCTGCAAAAAGGTATTTTTCATTGGCATTAAATATAAATCCCATATCATTTGGGTCGTAGTTGTCACTCTCAAATCCACCACCTGTACCGTAGGTCCAATTGCCGCTAATTTTTGCAAAAGATAAGTCTGCCTTTTTTCCTACATCATTTGTGGTTTTAGTATATTTTTGGGAGATAACAGCATTACCCTCTAAGGCATAGACTTGATCTTTTGTCCTGAAATTAAAGAATCCTCCTGTCACATTTGCATCATAATCCTCTCCAGAACGGTTTACATTAGTATTAATAAAACTCACGAAGGAGTTGTTTTTTAGGTTTTGGTCTATAACGATTGCGTTATAATTGGTGAGTGGGTTGGTTCTGATTTTTCGCTCGTTGCCGTTCTCATCTGCCACAGTTGCAAAAGACTCACCGACGAGTGCATTAAACGCACCGATTCCAGTTCCACCTGTGGTTCGACCAGATATTTTGGTGGCATTGTAGAGCTGGCTTATACTAGGGTTATTGATTACGGTTTCGTTAGGGCCGATTTTGTCATTCAAATCATTATAATATAAAGGTGCTTCTCCCACTCGGCGAGAATAAAACAAATTTCCTTTATTAAAAAGCTCTGTTCCTTCCGTAAAAAATTGACGATTTTCTTCAAAATATATTTCAAATGGAGTTAAATTCAGAACTTGTCTATCTGATATAACCTGACCAAAGTCTGGCACCAACGTCATATCTAGTGTGAAGGCATCACTGATGCCATATTTTAGATCGAGACCTGCTGAATATGCGGTGCTATTTTTCCACTTTTGAGCGGCGTTTGGGGCGAAGTCTGTATTGACATATCCAGAGATATATGGTGTAAGTGATAATCGGACGGGTGGTTTGATGTTTTCTATATGTGTGACGCTACCCGACTGCTGTACAAAGCCCGCAATGGCAGGATTGACTGGGCTCCAGTTGCTAGTCTCTCTGAATCTTCGTATTTCTCTTCCGAAGTTTATATTCCAGTTTTGGAGATTGGTTGAAGGAAAACGCAAGGAAGAATAGGGGATTTTTATTTCTACTGTCCAACCATGTTCATCTATGCGTACTGAGCTTTCCCAGATAGCATTCCAGTTGGTATCTTCGTCGTTATTAGCTACGACTGATTCGATCTGTACACCCGAGGCAGTGACCTCAAACAAAAATCCATTAATTCCACTATTATAGGTGTCAAAAAATACGCTAAAGCGATCTGTATTGCCAGAGTTGTCTCTTAATGATAGTTCGGTCAGAATTTTGTCAGGCTCAGGATCATGCATACGCGCACCTATATAAACTGCATTGTTATCATACAAAAAATACGAGTCAGTGTCAAAAGTTGCCAATTTGCCTACTATAGGTTCAGTCTGTACAAAGCCATTTGCTTTTTGGGCTTCAGCCCAAGGTGTTTCGTCTAATTTTCCATCTACTTTTATCTCAGAAGTGATTTTTTTTGCCTTAATTATTTTATCAGGATTGGCAGCTTCTATCTCAACGATAGTTGTTAAAAAACTGAGGCTTAACCAAAAATAATAAAGATAAATTTTTGTCATTAGACAGGATATAATGCTATGTAAATTTAAAAGTTGGCAAAATTAGAGATTAATTATGGACGAGTTAATTAAAAAGTAGATTTATATGTCTTTTATGAAATATTTAAGAGTTTAATCTTTTTGTAATCTATCCGTTACTTATATCTTTCATTACTTATCTATAATATTAATTCTATGTGTTATATGTATTAAATACGATATCTATCCTTTTAATATTCAAACTTTACTTTATTAAATCTGCTTTCATCTTTGCGACTCGGTCTTCTATTTTTTCGCTAGATAGCTTTTCGCGAAGGCGATCTACGAGTAGTGGGAATGCAAAAGGTGTCGCTTTCTGTGGTCTGCTGATGATTATGTCGCTATTGACAATGGTATTTAAAGCATTTCTGAGACGACTCTCCTCAAGCTGAAAAGTCATCACTTCCTCATACGTCTGCCTATATAATAGATTATTGGGTTCAAAATCCTTAAATACTTCAAATATCAACTGAGATGAAGCCTGTAAGTGTCTATCCTTTTTTGGCTTGCCAGGATAACCTGTAAATATCAAGCCTGAGATCCTAGCGATGTCTCTAAATTTGCGCCGCGCCATTTCTACGCTATTGATACTCGACTGTATGTCTGAAACCAAGTCTTTTGTGTCAAATAATTGTTTAGTAATGATTTTATCAATATCTATTTTCTGATCAGAAAGCAACTCAAATCCCAGGTCATTCATCGCTATGGTAAAGGTTATAGGTTGGAGCATGGCTATTCTTTTTCCTATAAGGGCGGCCATACCTTCGTGTACACTACGTCCCTCAAACGGGTACATCACCAGGTGATAACCTTCTTTGCTCTGAAAATATTCGACTAGGAACTCACCCCGGCGTGGCATGACAGACTTGCGTCGTTGCATCTCAAACAGTGGTACGATAAAGGCTATCTCATCGTCAGTGATGATGCCATCCATGTAATTGTATATTTTCTCGCGCAACACCTCAGTCATCTGAGAGCTCAGTGGCATACGTCCACCTTGATAGGAAGGGATTTTTCCAGTTTTGGCTTTGCTGAGTTTTACTTGAGCAGTCATTTCTTTGATACGTATGAACTCTAGTGCCCTGCCCGCAAACCAGAAATGATCTCCTGGACTAAGTTGAGAAACAAAATATTCCTCTATTGATCCTAGTCGAGTGCCTCTTTGGAGCTTGATGGAAATCATCACATCAGATACTATCGTACCTATAGATAATCGATGTTTGAGTGCTTTGCCTCGGTCTGTAACCGTATATTTGCCATCAGGGAGGACATCTATTTTTTTATACTCATCATAAGCTTGTAGAGAATCGCTGCCATACCGAAGAGCATTGAGCAATTGCAACCATTCTTCTTTGGAGATAGAGTGATAACAGTAGGTGTTTGTGACTTGGTGGTAGATTTCGTCAGGGTAGGAACCCTCAGATACTGCCAGCGTCATCATATATTGAATCAGTACATCGAAACTTCTGATGTAAGGTATCCGCTCTTCTACTTCTTCTTTTGCGATGGCAAGTCTGAGGCCTGCCGCTTCTACGAGTTCTAGTGCATGTGTAGGTAGGAACCATATATGACTGTCTGCTCCTGGTTGGTGACCACTTCTTCCTGCTCTCTGAATAAATCGTGACACACCCTTGGGGCTACCTATCTGAATGACATTCTCCACTGGTCTGAAATCCACTCCGAGATCTAGGCTAGAAGTACATACCACGGCTTTAATGTCACCTTGATACAATGCCTCCTCTACCCATGTACGTAAATCCTTGCTGATAGAACCATGGTGCATGGCAATCTGTCCGGCTAGGTCTTCATTTATCTCTAGTAGTTTCTGATACCAGATTTCGCATTGTGCGCGTGTATTGGTAAAAATCAAAGTAGTTTTGCTCTTTTCGAGAATAGGTAGGACTTTGTCTGCGAGCCTGAGACCAAGGTGTCCTGCCCATGGGAACTCTTCTACTTCGTCAGGATAGATAGTATGAAGGACTATGTTTTTCTTGATATTTGACTTGATCAATATACGCTTCTCAGGTGGATAACTGTACAGCAATACCTCCATTGCCTCTGGTAGATTTCCGACGGTCGCAGAGATTCCCCAAGTTTTCATGCTAGGATTGAGGTAGCTCATTCGGTTGATAAAAAGCTCAGTTTGTACTCCACGCTTAGACCCAAAGAGTTCGTGCCATTCATCTACGATGACTGCTTCTAATACGCCGAAAAACTGCGTGTATCCCTTGGTTGCCATCAAAACGTGAAGGCTTTCTGGCGTAGAGATGAGTATTTCTGGTGGGTTTTTGAGTTGATTTATTCTATCTTTCGTTGAGGTATCGCCTGAGCGTATTTCCACTCTCCATTTTAGACCTAGGGCTTTGATAGCTTTTTCGCATGAGATAGCTATTTCTTTGGCAAGTGCTCGGATAGGAGTAATCCAAATCATTTTGAGGCCATTTTTTTCTCTAGCAGCGTAGTCTTTGGGGTGCTTATTGATAAAATCTATCATGGCTGGCAGCAAGATAGCATAAGTTTTACCACTTCCTGTAGGTGCATTGATCAGTCCACTTATTCCCGTAAGGTAAGCTTCCCATGCCTCCTTTTGGAATACTTGAGGTTGCCATTCTTGTATGGTGAACCAATCGATTACTTTATTATATCCTTCAGTATCGAGCATGGACTTGTGTACGCTTATCTATATGATTGTGAAGGTATATATACAAACGATTATATCAAAAAGTTCTGAAAATATACCTCTAACTATCGATGGTGAAACAAAGTTCTTATTGCCCGTAAGGGAAAAATACTATAGTTTCTAGGACTTAGCAGCTGCTCTACGCAAGCGATCATTGATTGCAATTCCTAGATTGGCTTCAGGTAATAATTGAGCATAGATGAGATCTATATCACAACTATCCAGATAGCGCATGCCTGCGAATAGATTGCGAGCTGATTCTGCAAAATCACCGTGAGTAGAGAGTACTATTTGGTGTTTTATAGGAATGTTAGCTATAAAGTGTTGTGGTGATATGATGCCTACACGCTCAAGATTAATATTTGTATTTAGTTGATCGACATTAGTTAATATCATTGGAATTTTAGGGGAGTAGTGGCTGAGGAGCATTCCAGGAGCTGACGGGTTAGAGGTTGACTGATCTCGTACAATCACGTCATCGACAAATTTTAATAGCGATTCTATAGGAAGACCTCCTTTTCTCAATACCTCGAGTTTGCCCTCTGCATTCTCAAAGATTATCGTACTCTCGACACCTACTTCACATGCGCCGCCCTCTAGGATATAATAGATCTTATTACCTAGCTGGTCAGCCACGTGCTGTGCCGTCGTAGGACTGATGTAGCCAAACGGGTTGGCACTAGGAGCCGCAAGTGGAAAATCTATTGCATTCAAGAGTTTAAGTGCTACAGGATGTGATGGTATCCGAACAGCTACATAAGGCGATCCAGAAGTGACTATATCTGGAATGATACCTGTCTTCTCAAACAAAAAAGTAACTGGTCCAGGAGTGTGTACGGTTGCTATTTTTTCGTAGATGGCCGGAATCCTTTTGACATACTTGCCTATAGCCTCAAAAGAGGGTAGATGTATGATTAATGGATCGAAGCTTGGTCTTTGTTTGACATTAAAAATACGAGATACTGCCAGTGAACTTAAAGCATTGCCGGCAAGGCCATATACTGTCTCTGTAGGTATGGCTACTAATTCATTTTTGCGTAGTAAGGCTGCCGCAATATCTATATTTTGTCCTATGAATCCTAAATCGTATAACATAGTGCGAAAGTATAGCTTTTTATTGACTTATTATATATTTATTTAATATTTATCTATAAATTAAACTTTCTTAGACTTGTAGAGTCTAAAATTATGAGCTGTAGATAAATTTATATTATCTTTGAACCTAAATATTATCTTTATGAAGCATAAATTTTTGGTGTTTGCTGCTATTCTGTTTTACCAGAATGGATTCAGTCAGGATCTATATTATCCTCCGTTGATAGGGGATGAATGGCAAACTATATCACCCAAATCTATTGGGTGGTGCGATCAAGAGATTATAAACTTATATGATTTTCTAGAGACAAAAGATACCAAAGCTTTTATCGTACTCAAAGATGGTAAAATCGTACTAGAAAAATACTTCGGTACTTTTAGCCGAGACAGTTCGTGGTATTGGGCATCAGCTGGCAAAACTATGATAAGCTATCTCGTAGGCATAGGAGTAGATAAAGGTTTAATAGATATTGAAAAGTCGTCATCTACTTATCTAGGGCGAGGATGGACATCACTGTCGCCTGAGCAGGAAGAAAAAATCACCGTCAAGCATCATCTATCGATGACGACAGGACTAGATGATGGCATACTTAATGATAACTGTGAACTACCATCTTGTCTGACTTATCTAGCGTCGCCTGGTACAAGATGGGCATACTATAATGCACCTTATAGAATATTACATGATGTAATCGCCAAAGCTTCAGGTATGACATTGCAATCTTTTATGAGCAGAGAAATCACACTCAAAACAGGAATTGGAGGACTCTGGATAGACAAAGTTCTGTACAGCAAACCACGAAGTATGGCAAGATTTGGGTTGCTAGCGCTTAGCAACGGTATGTGGGGTAGTCAGTCGATATTAAAAAACGAAAGCTACCTAGCTGAAATGATATTACCTTCCCAATCTATAAATCTTGCTTATGGCTATCTATGGTGGCTCAATGGCCAAAGTACTTTTATGTTGCCTACCGTTCAGTTAAAATTTCCTGGGGAGTTAGTTCCAAATGCGCCTGCCGATATGTACTGTGCACTCGGCAAAAACGATCAAAAAATATATGTAGTTCCCTCTCAAAATATAGTAGTGGTACGTATGGGCAAAGATGGAGGTGAAGTTACTGGTGCAGTTTCTTCATTTGATAATCAACTATGGGAAAAAATAAATCAGCTTACATGTACTAGTGCTGCCAATGATATCAAAAGTAGTGAGACAAAATTGTTTTTTGAAAACCCAAGTAATAGTTTTCCTCCGATTGCAATTATCTCGGCCAATTATATCAATCCTAAGATTCAAGTCGTAGGTGCAGCGGGTGACATTATATTTAACGGTGACGAAGCTGCATATCAGCAATGGCAGACTAGTAACAGACTAGATTCTGGTTTCTACATCGTTAGGATAAGATCAACTGGTCAACCACGATTTGATGATTATAAAATGGTGATTAGGTAGCTTTTTGCACTTTCGAAATCTATTTATAGGAAGTTTGAGAATCTGACAAAAGAAAGGCTTTTTAAAACTTTAATTCCTAAAATTGCACTTTTAGCTGAAATTTTTACTAACACTCTCATGTGCTATTATTTTCTTAGATCTATGAGTTGATATTTAATGGTCAATAAGTCAATAATTTGAGTATTAATACAAAAATAAATGAATATTACTTAGTAATAATATTTAAACTGAAATCGTGTGCTAAATTTGCGGCGTTGTTTAGATGCTTTACTATTTTAATCATAGTATTTAGCATGAATGTAATAAACGTTATAATACAATAGATGTCAGCCTAAAGAATTATTCACCTAAACGTTAGCAAAAAATAAAAATACTAAATAAATAGTACTTTTATTTTGCTAATACGATTAAACTACCAGGGGCTACCTCGTCGTTACTTGTGAGTTTGTTCATGACTAGAAGGTCATCCAATGTGATGTTGTTATTACGAGCAACATCTTGTAGAGATTCTTTTCTTTTAAGTCTGTAGAGTTTTAACTCGGTAGAAAATAATAGTTTATTGCTCTTTATAGAAGAGATAACGCTACTGTTCTTGAGGTTATCTCTTAGCGCAAATTTGTTTTTATTGAGCTTGTTGATCATGAAAGTGGTTCGATCTACAGTGATGGCTACAGGTGCTTCCGACTGGACTGCAGCTGCTATAGAGGCATAACTGGCTACTAGATTGTCATAACTATTGTACTTCTCCACATAAGCAAAGAGTTTTTCTTGAGGCAATGTCAATGTATAATCGCCACTACTTGTTGCCGGGATGTAATCTTTATTGTACATAGGATTTAGAAACTTTATAGTCTCTATATCTAAATCAAACTCTTTGCTAAGATTGTTAAAATCTACCTTTTGAAAAACTTTTACAGATGCTACATACTTGAGGTCGCTGCTTGGTTCTCGTGCTTTGAGATCGTGCTCATAGTAGTAGTTCATAAGATATGCAGCCGCTATAAACTTAGGTATATATCGCTTAGTTTCCTTAGGTAAATACTTTCGTACCACCCAGTAATCGGTGCTGCCACCTGCTTTAGCTATTGCTTTATTGATATTGCCAGAGCCACAGTTATATGCGGCTAGCGCAAGAGTCCAATTGCCGTAGATATCATAGAGCACCTTTAAGTAATCGAGTGCTTTTTCGGTAGATTTATAGATGTCTTTGCGTTCATCTACATACTTATTCATTTTGAGTCCATAAAGCTCTCCTGTGCCTTTCATAAACTGCCATATACCTGCTGCGCCTTGGTGTGACCTAGCGTTAGGTAGTAGGCTAGACTCTATGACTGTGATATACTTGAGATCTTCAGGAAGATTTTTTTCTCTTAATACTTGCTCTATGACAGGAAAGTAAAGTGTAGTTCTGCCAAGGATAGACTCGGCGTCTCTACGTCTATTTTCGACTACTTTGATCACTTCATCAGTGACTTCGTCAATCATGCGTACATCTATAACGGTATTGAGGTTGGCGATTCTCTTTCTTATGTCAGCATTCTGGGGGGAAGTACTGTATAAGTTGATTGTTAAAAGAAGTGCAAAACTCGATACCAATAGCATTTTGATGATATTGGATGGTTTGTTCATGGTGAAAATTTAATTTCGGCCTTTGGGAGGCGTTAAGTCAGAATATACTGATCTAATTTTTAAAAAATAATGCTTTTGGTACGATGTCTCTTGTGGTTTTTGTGATTTAGATCATTACTAACGCACTGGAAACTTAAAAATACTACTCAGAACTGGTTTTTGAAAATTGTTTGCTATCTACTTTGATTTAGTTATTAGAATAGCTCGATTATATAATATTACTGATTGGGAGTGCAAAGATAGTACCAATATCTTGATTTATAATGTTTTGTATGAGATGTTAACAATTTATTAGTCTGTATTTAACCTTTAACCTTAAGTTTACGGCATTTTATTTTGAATTATCGGCAATAACTTCTTATCGTTCTCCTTATCATTTAAGTATTGGACACTAAACGAAAGATTATTTGTTTTATTGTCCCGTGGTACTAAAAGAGCAGGTAATCCAGCCATAATGGGCAGTAAAGTATATATATGTAAAATGAGCTATAAAGGGATCTTATAGTCGTTCTTGGCTACTTTAGCTTTAATTTTATTTGCATAAAATTCTATATATGCATTCAGTGACTTAGTTCCTTCGGTTTTGTGAAGGTAACTTCTACTAAGACAAATATTGTAATGGAACGACCAAACAGTGCCGCTTGTATTTTAGTCAATCAATTTAATACATTCACTCGCTGAAATATTGGGTTAGTTCACTTATTTTCTTTAATTCTTGTTCTCCGGTTAGCATATTTTTCAGCATAATAGCGTCGTTTTTTCGCTCTTCTTCACCTACTATTGCTACATGGCTAAACTGTCTCGCATTTGCATAAGCCATTTGTTTTTTCATTTTGGCAGCTTCGGGATATAAATCACAAGCGAGACCATTTTTTCTTAGATTGCTCACCGTTTTGAAACAATATTTATGGCTTTCTTCATCTAATGCAATAAAAAATAAATCTATGCTTCTGGTGATTTCTGAGGGGAATAGTTGCAGCTCTTCCATCACATCATAGATACGCTCTGCACCGAACGATACACCTACACCTGATACACCTGAGAGTCCAAAAGTACCTGTAAGATTATCGTAGCGACCACCACCTCCTATGCTTCCCATAGAGATACTAGCATGAATATTTGTATCTACTTTTACTTCAAAAATACATCCTGTATAGTAGCTCAGCCCTCTAGCGAGTCTAATATCAAAGACTAGATCTGCTATCGAATCGCCTAGATAATCATAGACTGTCTCTAGTTCTGTGATGCCTTTGGTTCCCACTTCAAAACCATCAAACGCTACTTTTAGATCAGTGATATTGTTGATATTGAGTAAGGCTAGGACTTTTTCGGCTGCGCCATGTGATATGTCTTTTGCTAGCATTTCGTTGAAGACGCCATCACGTCCTATCTTTTCCATTTTGTCTATCGCTATGGTCATATCCATGAACTGATCTGGAATACCCGCTGCTTCTGCTAGGCCAAAAAGGATTTTTCGATTATTTATTAATATTTTTACGTTTACTCCCAGTTTTTTAAATACCTCACTATATATTTGTACTAACTCAGCTTCATACATTAGAGATTCAGAGCCCACTATATCTACATCGCACTGATAAAACTCCTGATATCTGCCTTTTTGAGGACGATCGGCACGCCATACTTGCTGGATTTGATATCTTTTAAATGGAAAATTAATTTCATTTTGATGCATGACGACAAACCTTGCAAAGGGTACAGTCAGGTCATAGCGAAGTCCTCGCTTAGAGATCTGTGACAGCGCGGCATTGCTATCTTTTGCTACTAAAGCATGCTCATCTACACCTGATAGGAAGTCACCATTATTTAGTACTTTAAATAGTAATTTGTCGCCTTCATCTCCGTATTTTCCCGTAAGGGTCGTAAGGTTCTCCATAGTCGGAGTCTCTATGGGCAGGTAACCATAAGTCTTAAAAATCTCTTCAATAGTGTTAAAAATAAAGTTTCTTTTGACTACTTGGAGAGGTAGGAAATCTCTTGTTCCCTTTGGTAATGAAGGTTTCATCGATAAAATATTAGGATATTGGATATAAATTATCTCATTTGACTTTAACTATGCAAAGCGGATAAGTTAAATTATGTAAAAATTTACTTTTTGACTGGCAGAACTACTTCGAGTGCCAACTCCTTTAGTTGCTCATCGTGTATAGGAGATGGCGCGTCGATCATTACATCTTTTCCTTGATTGTTTTTAGGGAAGGCGATGAAGTCACGGATAGAAGACTGTCCATTCATCACAGCGCACAATCTATCAAATCCAAATGCAATACCACCATGCGGTGGTGCGCCATACTCAAATGCTCCTAGCAAAAAGCCGAATTGTGCTTCTGCCTCTTCTTTTGAGAACCCTAGCAATTCGAAGTTTTTGGACTGTAAAGCTCTGTCGTGAATCCTTATAGAACCTCCTCCGATCTCGGCACCATTCATGACCAAATCGTAAGCATCTGCCTTGAGACTTTTCATGGTTTCGTGGTCTCCGTTAAGCATGCGATGGATATCTTCTTTTTTAGGGGAAGTGAATGGGTGATGCATTGCATGGAAACGCTCTGACTCTTCGTCCCATTCTAGTAATGGAAAATCTAACACCCAGAGAGGTTTGAAATCTCCAGCTTTGATGAGTTCAAACTTACGTGCTAGCTCCAATCTCAGTTCTGAAAGCTGCTTACGCGTTTTTTCTGTTTCACCTGTCATGATGAAAATAGTATCGCCTTTAGTTGCACAAAATAACGTTGCCCACTCTAGCATTATTTCATCAGAAAAAAACTTGCTGATAGACGATTTAATGGTTCCGTCTTCTTGAAACTTGATATATACGAGGCCCTTGGCGCCGATCTGTGGTCTTTGTAGCCATTCGGTAAGGTCTTTGATGTCTTTGTTTGAGAATGCTTCCGCAGAGTTTTTGAGGCACAAACCTACGACCAATTCTGCATTATCAAACACACTGAATCCTTTGTCCTTAGCTACATCGTTGAGGTCCACGAACTGCATATCGAATCTCAAATCCGGCTTGTCGCTTCCATATAGTTTCATCGCATCGTCGTACGTCATACGAGGAAAATCTGCTAGCTCTATTCCTAGTGTATGCTGAAACAAATGCTTAGTCAACCCTTCAAAAGTATTCAGTATATCTTCGATATGTACATACGACATCTCGCAGTCTATCTGTGTGAACTCTGGTTGTCTATCTGCTCTCAGGTCTTCATCTCTAAAGCACTTGACGATCTGAAAATACTTATCCATACCCGCTACCATCAGCAATTGCTTGAATGTCTGTGGTGATTGTGGTAGGGCATAGAACTGACCTTGATTCATTCTGCTAGGTACGACAAAATCTCTTGCGCCTTCGGGTGTGCTTTTGATAAGAAAAGGCGTCTCTACTTCTATGAAGCCTTGGCTATCTAGGTATTTTCGAGTTTCTATGGCAAGTTTTGATCTAAATATGATATTGTTTTGAACAGGTGTACGACGCATATCTAGGTAGCGGTATTTCATACGTAGATCATCACCTCCATCTGTCTCGTCTTCGATAGTAAATGGTGGAACTTTTGATTCATTGAGTATCGCAAGCTCGGTAACTTCTATCTCTATATCTCCAGTCGTGCGTTGTGCATTTTTGCTCGACCGTTCTCTCACTACGCCAGTCGCTTGCACTACAAACTCGCGTCCAAATTTTCTCGCTCTCGTACAAAGATCGGCGTTTTCGTCCATATTAAAAACGAGCTGGGTGACTCCATATCTATCTCTAAGATCAGAGAAGGTCAATCCTCCAAGGTCTCTACTTTTTTGGATCCACCCAGACAAGGTTACTTGCTGGCCTATCTCAGACATTCGCAATTCACCGCAGTTATGACTTCTGTACATATATAATAAGTGTTGTTTTTAATGTATTTTTGTAATCAGCCACAAAGGTAAGCTAAACGCAAATAAATTCTAATATAAGGAGATAAAATTGTGAGAATGACGAAGATCTAATCTAGATTACTCATTAGTGGTAGGAGTTCATCATCATTAGCAAAATAGTAATCTATTTTTTGATTTTCAAAAAATTCAAGCACCTGAATCAACTCAATTTTGCTGACGTGGCTTTCTAAACCGATGTATAACCAATAACCAGTATTATTTTTGTTTTTAAATTGAGATAGATGTTTTAAAATCCGGTGTTTACAAGATTGAACATTATGAAAATTTAGGTCATTCATTATTAGACCGTCTTCTGAAAAAATAACAAAATCTTTGATTTGATTTTTTTTGTTTAGCTTAGGTAGTGTCGTTTTGTTTTCGATTAGAGAAATCCATTTATTCATTTTTTTATAAAATTTTTGAATGAGGATATTATTATCTGAAGTTCTATTATGGGTTTCTACTTCTATAAATTCGTCATTTTGAGCTACTGCAACTATCGGCGGCAACAGTAACACAAAAGTCAGAATTACAATCTGAATACATATACTTTTAAAGTCTATTCTCACTTACTATGTTTTATACATTTAGTTTTATACTCATTCCTCTTTCCGCTACATTTTGATATACTTCGTTGCTCGGCTTTCACCACTGATTTTATCTGTGATGTGAATGATATATAAGGTAGGGGATAGGTCTTGGCTTAATTCTAATACTGTGGCTTCTGTAGTTATATTACCATCAAACAATAGCTGTTGTTCACCGCTCATTGCATTGATAAGTACAACCATAATATCACTTTTGATCGCTGATGTGAGCTTGATGAAGGCATTATGAGTACTAGGATTTGGCGTTATAGATAGACTTATTTGGTCAAGGTTGCTTGCTAGGTCGTCTGTAGATGATAGCAATAGCGCTTCGCACGCTTGATCGATATTGTTGCAATATGCTCTGGATACTAGCGAACAATCGAGTACAAAAGGGTTCTCTTTGCCTTGATAGATGGCTATTTTTTTGGTTCTATTCCATTCAGTTTGATCAACTGGATCTAGGTAAGCCCAATTGCAAAGTACGTCTTTCTGTATATTAAAAAAATCTGGGTCTGCTGCATCGGCTTGTTCCTTGTACATCGTATAGAAGTAGAAAAGTGAACGTGCGATATTGCCTTTTACAGATTCACGAGGCTCAAATCTATCATTGGTACTTTCGGCATAGAGGTCTCTACTTACAGAAGGAATAGTACCCGTCTCCAAAGCTCTGAGGAACCATGTTTTAGTTTGATTGTCGGGTATTTCTGCCATAGGGTGGTCGTTGCGATTAGAATTTACCTTTGACTTGGAAGGGTAGAGATGGTGCATGTCGCTTCTAGCTAATCCTGAAGCACCCTTGGATTCAGGCCATGAGTGCTCGGTATTTATACCGTTAGTTATGCCATTGAGATAGACAGCTACGGTCGGGTCCAATCTAGGATCCATGTATAAGGTATGTCCAGAATAGATGCAAGTCAGAGAATCTTTTACACTATCTATTTTTGAAAATAAAGTGTCGCGAGCGGTACTGTAATCGAGTACTGTGCTGGTTTTGTAATTGTTTCTTAACTCAATGATCAAACTTTCTCCTATAAAGTTAGGAAAAACATTGGTATGTAAGCGTTGGCCAAAAACTGCACTTGACATCACTGTCATCAATAATAATAAGAATATATTTGACCTAGTCATTTTACTATTTTTTGCAAATATAAGTTCAATAAACCTAATTAGCTTTATAACTTCACTTTTATTGATGTTTTAAGGTATAAATGACTTTTTTGTTACACATAAAGTAAGAATGCATTAGGGAAACCAAAGCAGAAAATATATTTTTTGAAACTTCAAAAGCTGTAAACTTCCTTATGCGAAAGTCTCCTCTTTTTTGATAAAAAATGAAATGATAGCAGCTATTACAGCACTCGCTAGAAACCCCCAAAAAATGGATTTTAACAAACCAACTAGTGTATATTGATTAAGAACAGATTCTTCTATTCCTGCCATCGCCTCTTCAATCGCCTCTTCTGGTGTGCCGAATGACTCTAGGGTTTTGGTAGTAGATTCTATGGTCCTTTCTATGATCTTACCTGTCAAATTAGAATCAACAACATTAACCCAGATAAACTGAAATAACAATGATACAATTGCAGTTATAACCATAATTATGAATACTGCTTTAAATGCTTCCGCAAAGGGGAATATATCTCCTCTGACAGGGCGCTCTTCTCTTCCAAACATTACTATCACGTATATATATATCACCAGATAAAGTATCGCAAAGGTTATAGGCCATGTATATAATAAATAGGAAGTCAGTAAAAAATAAAAAATGCCCATAACACTAAGTATGGCGGTGTACTTGACGATGTTGTTGTTAAAATCCATGATTTGTGATGTATGTTGATTGAAAAAAAAGGGTTATAAGATGGTGGTTTCTAGGTATGGATAGTGATCGGGATGATCAGTATTGTAGTGGAGGCCTCTGGACTCCTTGCGCATCTGTGCAGACCTCGTGACGAGATAGGCTATGGTGATGAGATTGCGGAGTTCGCAAAGCTGCGGAGAAATGATGGTATTGAGATACAGCAGCTCTGTCTCTTCGTGTAGCAATCCCAGTCTGTCGAGTGCACGCTTGAGTCGCACATCAGTACGCGCTATGCCCACATAACTGCTCATGATTTCTTTGAGTTCTTTGAGACTTTGCGTCAAAAGCACCATTTCTATAGGCTCTGTCGTACCTTCGGCGTCCCAAGCAGGGATACCTTCTTGGTAACTCAAGCCATCTATGTTTTTGACTATGTCATAATGAATCCGATCTGCAAAAACCAATCCTTCGAGTAGTGAGTTGGATGCGAGGCGATTGGCGCCATGCAGACCGCTATTGGTACATTCGCCAGCAGCGTATAAGCGATTGATGCTCGTATGTCCCATTTCGTCTATCAAGATTCCACCACAAACATAATGGCACGCAGGCACTACAGGTATGAGGTCTTTCATCGGATCTATACCGATAGACACACATTTGTTGTAGATATTGGGGAAGTGATTTATGAAAGCTTTTTTGTCTAGATGCGTGCAATCAAGTAATTCAAACTCATCTCCTCTAGTTTTCATTTCATTATCTATCGCTCGCGCTACGATATCTCTCGGCGCTAACGATAGTCGTTCGTCATACTTGTGCATGAACTCTTTTCCATCTGTCGTCCTCAGTATAGCACCAAATCCTCTTACTGCCTCGGATACTAAAAACGATGGATTCTCGCCCGCAGGATTGTATAGCGAGGTCGGGTGAAATTGGATAAATTCCATATTGGCCACGCGACCTTTGGCACGATAGAGCATAGCAATACCATCACCAGAAGCTATCACGGGGTTGGTGGTGCTTTTATACACTTGACCTGCTCCGCCAGTGGCTAGTACAGTAGTTCTGGCTAGAAAGGTCTCTATTTCCTTGGTTTTTTTGTTAAAAACATAAGCACCATAGCATTCTATATCAGGTGTAAGTCGTGTCACATTGCGACCTAGGTGGTGCTGTGTGATGATGTCCACCGCAAAATAATGCTCGTGAAATTCTATATTTTTATATGTCTTTGCTTTTTCGTTTAGTGTACGTTGGATTTCCCATCCGGTGATATCTTTGAAGTGAAGGATTCGATTTTCGGAGTGTCCACCTTCTCTTCCTAGATCGTAACTGCCCGTTTTGTCTTTGTCAAACCGCGCACCCCATTCTATGATTTCTTTGACACGCTCAGGACCTTCTTTGACTACGATTTCTACGATTTTTTCATCACAGATACCATCACCTGCATCTAGGGTGTCTGCGATATGTTTATTGTAGTTATCTACATTATAGTCCCATACAGCCGCTACGCCACCTTGAGCATAACTGGTATTGGTTTCTTTTTCGTTTGTCTTAGTGAGTACAGTGATTTTTAGGTCAGGACGCTTCTCTGCTATTCTGATTGCTAGTGAAAATCCCGCTACTCCAGCACCAATGATGAGTACATCTGATTTTACCACGTTTTTTAAACTAATTTACTTTTGTAAAATTAAAAAATATTAGCTCAAAGATATAATTTTTCTTTAGAATCTCATTCAATTTTAGATTAAATACTTAAATGTCGCTATTGAACCCCTTCCTGGTTGGGGATTAATATTTTATATTGTCACTGCATTTCATGCAGAGTTATAGATGTTTAATCCCTTTGGGATTTTGCATCCACTCAATAGCCTGAAAGGCTTAAATGTCGCTATTGAACCCCTTCGTGGTTGGGGATTAATATTTTATATAGTCACTGCATTTCATGCAGAGTTATTGAAATTTAGTCCCTTTGCGATTTTGCACTACTCAATAGCCTGAAAGGCTTAAATAATAAATAAATATTCCATGAGCAAGTACACCCAAATAATATATCAGATCTTATTTGAAAACTTGTATAACCCAAAACACAATTGATTTACAAACGATTTATACTTTTTGATCTAAATTTGTGTAATATTTAATTATTTTAGGAAATAATTTGGTGATTTTAAAACTAGATAATATATTTACACTTCGAACTTGTAATTTTCATTTATATATTTTTTAGTAATCTTTCAGAATGAATGAAATATATATTTTCAACTCTATTATTAATTTTATGCCATTCATCTATAGCTCAAACCTATTGCACAAATTACCGCACGATAAGAGATTTAACATTAAAAGAAAACACACCTAAAGAATACAAACTAAACAAGTTCTCATTTGAAAAAGATATTGTAGAATGGTATGTAGGATACAACTTAATACCTATGCAATTTACTGTATTGGAAATTGATAATGGTGCAAAAGATAATATCTTCACCTATAAGACTATTGACCCCAAAGGCAATATCATGTATTTCCTCATAAGCAAGGAAAGCGTTGCCTTGCTTAGTGAAATGTCAGAACAAATGTATATTTACAGAATTCTTATTAAAGGTTGAGCAATTAGTCCAAATAACAAACAATTACCTATGTATAAAATCATCCAGTTTCCCCTGTACTTAGTGTATATATTTAGAAACATCCTTGAAATGGTATTTTCCATTCTTTTCCATTTTTCTAAGCTAATTCTATATACTATAATGATTTCTATGCTTATATTCATGGTATATTTATTTTTAAAAGATTTTATAAATATTTCAAATGAAAATATTCTACATTCATTAGTTGCTTTTTTTGGCATATTAATTTTTATTGGTGCTGGGTATGTTTATAGAGATTATATTGCAGATGAAGCAGCTTTATTAAAATCAAAGTGTAGTAACCACATTACTGAGATAAAACAATACTTTACCTTAGCGTATAGCACTATTTTCCCGTTTTTATTAATATTTTTTGGGGTTAGTTCTGGTATATATTACTTTATACACGACTATTTCCCATCTTCTAGCCATAGAAATTCTTACAATTTAAGTAGCAACAGCAACTATATTGAGAGTGAAAGCAGCAGCTTATATCAAGAAGATGATGAATCCACAGAGTCTACAGATATAGCAGATATGTCATGCTCAGAGATATTAACTACAGTCATGGACAATGGAGACTTATTATATGATCTAGATGATTCTGATATGAATAGTTCTGCCTTGGATTACATAGCACTATATGAATATGAAGGCTTGTATTACTTGATTGTAGAGTTTACCTCTAGTGGCAAGAAATATGTGTATTGTGATATTAACTACAGTGACTGGAACGACTTTGTAGATAATGATGAAAAATCCTATGGAACCAGTTTTAATAGGCACTTAGGTTATTCCAACTGTAATTGCGACTAAGTCTTATACTTTTAAAATGAAGCTTACCAATAGTAATGGATGTATGGATACTATTTCTTATTCGAGCATGATTGATCCAGTGAATTATGTATCGTTTGTGGGTTTAAATACTGAATATTGTGAAAAACAAGACACTTCCTTTTTTATTGGTAGTCAACAAGGCGGCAGTTTTGAAGGTTTATTTATTACTAATTTAAATCTAGGCAGGGCCTTGTTTAAACCATTATTTGATACAATGAACTTGTCCATAATATACACATTTACGAATAGTTTTGGTTGTACAGACATGGAAACTAAAACTGTTTTGAAAGTACATCCTAAGCCATTCCTTGCACTTACAGGATTATTACCAGCTTATTGTGAGAAAGATAATCCAACTGAGTTGGGCATAAATCAAATTATTGAACCCAATTCTAAGTATTCTATTTTCAGAGATGGCCGTTTAGTGGATAACTCTACAGGATTAAAATATTTATTTGACCCAATAATTCCAGGTAATTATCGAATTTTAAATTACTATATAGATCAAAATAATTGTTTCTCAGAAATTGAAAATCAAACTGTAGTAAATCCGTTGCCTAAAATAGATCTAGACAATGTTGCGGTCATTAAGCCTGGCGACTTATTAACTGTAGGCAACAATTTGCAAAATGAAACTGATGTAGCGTATCTATGGAGTAATGGCGACACTCAGTCATTTACAGTTGTTGATCAACCAGGCCTTTATTTACTAGAAGCTGTAAATCTTAATACAACATGCATGATTTCAGATACAATCAGTATTAAGTATGATACAAATGTAAAAGAAGATTTGTTTAATATCAGAATTTTCCCTAATCCATCTTCTAGTGTAATAAATATTGGGTTACAAACGCCTAAGAATAATATAAAGTTAGTAAAACTAGATGGAACTGTTGTTTCTATTAACGGATCTAACAGCTTCTCAACCGATATCTTTGGTAATTTAGAGCTTAATATCATGAACCTTCAAACAGGTTATTATTGCTTAAAAATACCAGAAGTGGGTGATTTTTTTATTCTTAAGATATGAAGAATCATTAGTTTATGCCAATTAAAAGTTATGACCAAATTATATCATCCACATAATTTTTATCATCTCGGCTTAACTAAACTTAGCTGAAATATTACGTGGACCAAGACATTTTTCGATCACCGATCCTACACCTTCTTGTCAAAATGCTCAGAAACGAAATTTAAACCACCAAAAAGTTGTACAGTATCCCTAGAAAACGTTATTTTTGCTACGTCGCTATGATTTTCACCCAATTTAGTGAAAATTATTGAGAGTGAGAAATCTTTAAAGTATTTATTTTATTGCCTTATTACTCTATTTTTATTTTGCTTACGGATTTATTAAACCATTAAAATTTATAAAATAAAAAACGTATTAATTTTATTTGCTTTTATTGCTATCGCTTCTTTTACCACCTCATGTTCAAAATCGTCTAATTGTGATTTTGTGTGGAAGTGGTGTCTAAATTCTGGCTCCGGGCCTTGTAATGAGTCTCGCCCTGGAACCGAAACCGCACCGGCACTTATCATCAAAGCTAAAGGTGAATTTATATTTGCTGGAGAAAGTTATGAATGGGAATCAGATAACTGTAAAACACTGAATATTACTTCAAAAAGTAGTCCCACAAAATCTGTTTGGACAATTACACTTGATGGTAATGACGTATTATTTCTTGATACGGGACTTGGTGCTTTCTCGGTTTTGGAATTTACAAGAAAAAAGTAAACCAATCCACTTTTATTTGTACAACTCTATCCCCCGCCTCTTCATAAATATCACTCCACTACTGATCACCATCAGTGCAGCGGGAGTAGTGGTTATTTTGATGATGTGTTGGATTTCGCTTTTGAGTAAGTAGGGAGCGGGCATGCCTATGGAGATGAGGAAGGATTCATAGCTAGCTAGATGGATGGCGATGCCGACATTAGAGACTGCTAGGAAAACAGCTAGTATGGTTAGGTCTAATTTGCTAAAGGTAAATGAGGGAAACAATTGATAAAATCCAGCGATGCTTAGGTATATCCCAACGGCAACTATGGCTGCAAAAAGGAAGGGAATACTAAAGGTAAATGCCATGCCTACCGCAAATAAGGAAAATAATGCACCCACGAATACTAGCCCCCAATTAAGCTTTAAGTTTTGTGCCATCGCATACATAGTTCCCACGAATATGGCTAAAGTTGCGAGGTGCATTTGGTCATTGATGAAGTCTAGCTGCGGGCTATAGATAGCCAACCATAGGATCAAAATACTAAGCAAAACACTAGAGGCTATGACCATCACATAAGCCATAGAATTTACCATCCAATCGCTGTGGAGCTGAAGGATGGTATTGGTAGTCGAGTTTAATTCTCGTTCATAAAAGCTACCAACGATTGATAAGATTGCACCTACAATACTTACGATCATATAAACCAAACTGGGTAAACCAAGGGTAATCAAAATACCACCTAGTGCGATACCGAACCAAAAGATATTCCAATTATTTTTAAAATAATCTATGGAAAAGCCAATAACCATTCCTAGAAAAAATCCTGCTAAACTAACTATAATGACCGACGGCATCAAAAAGTTTCCTACACAAGTTAATATAAATCCTACAAGTGCTACATAATAAGTGATCTTTCTCAAGGAGGTAAGTACCCAAATACCCATCACAACTCCAACGAATAATGCAGCCAATACGATGGCTAACGGAAAGAAAGGCAATGACGCTTCAGCAATAAATGCTCCAGCCAGCCAAACGATGGTTGTCATGGGGATAGATGCGAGTAGCCAATCTTTTATAAGTGTTATTCCTTGAGTTGCTGACATTACGCTTTATAATCTATCTGTTCGTCCTTAAATAAGATAAAGAATAATATCAAGACCACAGCCGCAAAGATGGCAGGTAAAGTCCATATCGTTTGCCAATCACTAGGATACATAGTAGTAATCTGTCCAGCCACCCAGAATCCTATCAACATCCCCACACCATAAGTAGCTAGGGTAATCAGGCCTTGCGCTGAACTTTGATTGCTCGCTCCAGCTTTTGCATTGGTATAAATCTGTCCGCTCACAAAGAAAAAATCATAACAGATACCGTGCATTGCTATTCCTAATATTAAAAGAGAAGTAGAATCACTGCCAAACCCAAACAATAGATACCTCACAACCCAAGCCAACATACCGATCATGATCGTGTTTTTAAAACCATATTTGGTAAAGAATATTGGTAGTAGCAACATGAATCCTATCTCAGAGATTTGACCTATGGTCATCATTCCTGTGGGATTAGACATACCTACATTTACTAGAAATGGGTTGGCATTTTGATAGTAAAAAGCTAACGGAATACAGATTAGTATCGAACTGATAAAGAAAATAAGAAAATTCCTATTGTTCAACATCTTCAGCGCATCTAGTCCTAAAAGTTTTGATATACTTACTTTTTCATTGGTATCAACCACAGGGGGAGTTTTGGGCAGGAAGAAGCTAAATATTCCAAGTGCTAGCGAAGCAATCGCAGCAAGGTTAAAAGTATTGCTCAATGCTCCAGCTGCAATCGCATCCGTGCTATCCCATGCGAATACAAAGCTAATCATCAATCCTGCAAATATCCAACCTACGGTACCGAAGACCCTCACCAGTGAAAACTCCTTGCTAGGATCGCTCATTTGTCGGAATGCTATAGAATTGACCAAGGCTAGTGTAGGCATATAAGCAATCATGTACAAGAATACGTATGGATAGAAATATTCAAAACTGGTACTTTTGGCCATAAAATACATCAATGCAGCTCCTATCAGATGCATAACGCCCAGTATGCGCTCAGCATTAAAATATCGATCAGCAATCAGTCCTATGAAAAATGGTGCTATGATCGCTCCCCATGATTGTGTACCGAATGCCATGCCTATATCTGAACCACTGGCTGAGATATTGCTCCCTAGATAGGTGCCTAAGGTTACAAACCAAGCTCCCCAGATAAAAAACTGGAGAAACATCATCACCGATAGTTTTACTCTTGTATTGCTGTCCATGGTATCTTGTATTTATGGGTGAGAGAAGATTAAATTTTTCTAATTTTGATATTTCTAAACCAAACTTTATCGCCATGATCTTGTAGAGATAGATGTCCAGCTTTAGCCAATCCGAAATCTGGCATATCTTTAAACTTACTGCCAGCGATTAGTTTTTTCCAGTCTTCTGATCCCATATCAAACTTGACGATTTGTATCCCATTTAACCAAAACTCTACTTTTCTATCTTTGCTTTTGATTCTCACTTCATTCCATTCTCCAGCAGGTTTGGCTACTGGATATTTGCTCTCGATCATATCGTATAGATCTCCTGCTCTATGGGTTACAAACCTGCTATCAGGGTGACAGGTATTGTCTAGGACTTGCATCTCAGGCCCCGTCTTCCATACGTAGTCATATTTATCTTCTTCTACTACATTAAACATGATGCCACTATTACCACAGTTTGAAATCTTCCACTCTAGCATAAACTCAAAGTTTTCATAGCTGTCATTAGTGACAATATCTCCACCGTCTGGAGCTTGCCATCCTCCGTCTTTGTTTGGGATAGCTTGCAGATGGATAGCGTTATCGTCGATGACCCAGCTTTTACCTATGGTTTTCTTTTTGAAATTTCTCCATTGAGAGATGGATTTACCATCAAAAAGGCTGATCCATCCCGCTTTTTTCTCAATATCTGAGAGCGTGTTAGGTGTAAAGGTGTATGGAGAGGTTTTGGGTGTCCCCAATACGTTTTCAGGTAGATTATTCATCGTGTACCAAGCTTCTACTGCCCATATTGGTAATTCTGAAGCTGAAATGAAGTGTTTTTTAAGTCTGATATAGACTACATGATTAGATTTCAGATCATCCATCTCTAAGAAAACTTTTTTGCGGTCATCGGAGACAGTAGCAGATTTTACCTTCATGGTTTGCTCATCTAGTTTCGGTCCACCATACTCTTCAGTAGGTTGATAATACCATTGTTTCACTTCATAATGTGCTGGATTCCAACCGTCGCCTTCAGCTAGTGGTTCGGTAAACTCTATTTCCATACCATTCGTACGTGCCCGAATAGCTAACATTTCAAAAGTTGGCTTACCATTAAATGCAAGGCGTTGAAGACCATAATTCAGCTTGCCAGTCTGTCCCCAGTTACCAGGATTACCTATGCCTCCGATGTATAGATCACCTTTGGGAGACCATGCCATTCTATTGACTCCAGCCTCTAGACCTTGTATAAATCTGAATACACAGCCTTGGAGTTTTCCTTCTACCTTCTCTACAAATACACGCTTCACGCCACCATGAGTCACCTCGGAGTGAATCATTTGACCTTTATAAATTCCATGATTTATAGCCAGTGGCGTACTAGGTGAATTTCCGATTTCGTCTTGCGGCAGCCATACGAGAGGTAGATCTTCTTTACGACCAATGGAGCCTACAGGATCTACTGAATGTGATCCAAACCAAGCTCCCTCAGTGACATGCACGATTTTGGAAGCAGGTAGCCAGTCTCCTTGATTGTCGGCTACGAAGATCTCATCGTTATAGCCAAGGCCTATGCCATTAGGGGTACGTAATCCAGAAGCGATGAAGGTATGTTTACCTGTATTTTTATTGATGCAGATGACCTTGCCTCTATCTTCTATCTGTGGTTGTGTACTCGCTCCTCCAGGATTGATAGCTGTAGCCAAAGTTCCGTAAAAATTTCCATCTTTATATACTAATCCAAAAGCAAATTCATGGAAGTTAGCAGACACTTTCCAGTCATTACATACCGTCTGGTATTCGTCGATGATGCCATCCTTGTCTGTGTCTACCAGTCGGGTTAATTCTTGTTTTTGTAACACATAGATTGTATCATTTACTATTTTTAAACCCAGTGGTTCTGCGAGTCCTTGTGCAATTCTTTTGACGGTCATTTTGGTACTATCACCAGAGTCACTGTTTTCGATGATATAAACTCCACCGAGCTCATCCCAGGTAGAAACCACTAATCTGCCATCTGCCATAAAATCCATACCTCCTATTTTAGGTTTGAAATTGTCAGGTCTAGCTTGACTGAGGTCAAATGATGGATGTACTTCTTGTAGTGCGTATTGGTCACCTGGAATCTTGGTTACTGTCGCCATAGGCAATCTATATTCTTTAAGGAATGCCAGTTGATCGCTTTTGTGATAGATTGCAGTTCTTGGTATGACCTCAAAATCTTTGTCACCAGGTTTTTTCCAGTTAAAAGATAAAAATTTACCTCCACTCCCTTGAAAAAAGTCGATGTGAAAGCTGTAATACCCTTTTTCTAGCGATAGACTCACTTCTTTGTATTCAGCTCCATGCAGTCCGTCATTGTTGAGTAGTAGCTTACCTTCAATTGATACTTTTGAACCATCATCGCTCCATATATGAAAGGTATAAGTTCCAGCAGTATCTATTTTTAAATAGCCATCTGCCGTCAGCGCAAAAAAGTCCATAAGATCTACGAAGTCATTGCCGGATAGATTATCAAAATTGGGCATGATCCCAGCAAATTTTGGTTTTTGTGTTGCACTTATTTTGGGCATAAGCTTAGTTGTACTTGGAATATTATAGATTTTGGTAATGCTACCAGGTATCAATTCTTTATCCGTGATGGTCGCATTTTTGGCCATTGCCATGATATCTTTTGAGGCTGCAGTTGCTTCTGCTTTGGTTTCAGTATCTTTGTCGAGGTCCATGATGTACTTCACCATCGTTCCTATGTCTTCTATGCTCAGATCAGGATGTGGTGTCATCAACTGCTCGCCCCAAACGCCAGAGCCTCCCATTTTGACTTTCTTAGAGAGCATGTCAATATTTTGTTGGTTGTTTTCATACTTTTTGGCTATGGCGGTATATGCAGGTCCTATGGTCTGAAGGTTTTTGTTGTGGCAAGTTTTACAATCACTTTTTGCGATAAGCACTAAGCCTTCGGGTATATTTTCTGTATTGATTTCTTCTTCTTCGACAGTGCCTGCGGCAGTTCCGGAAGGATTTTTATTGAGGATAGTTGGGGTATTGAGCAGGGTAGTTTCCCAGCTCGTGACTTCATTTGACTTGAGCATCAGGGCACCATCTATTTCCAATGACACGATATTGTCATAAGGTACTTTGGTAGTACTAGTGATTTTTAACTCTCCATCTGTCTTGATATTGCTCTCATCTACGACGGAACTCAGATTAAATTTCAGTCCTATTTTGTAACCATCGCTTACTCCTTCTGTGTTGAAGGTTCTCGATAATTTTGGCTGGCCACTTTCTGTGGTGGTGACATCTACTTTTTCGTATATTTTAAGGGGTTTTGGTGTGTTTTCTAAGGTGAGTTCATACATGAGTTCCGCCTGACCCTTATTGAATCGATGGCCTTTGTAGTTAAAAGTACTGGGTACAGTATCACCGCTAGCACTAAGGACAAACCACGGTTGCTTGTATTTATTCTCGAAATATCCATTGCCCACAGTGATTGGTTGTGGTCCATGTTGAGTGTTATAGACAGCGCCAGTGAGATAAACGCTACCTTTCCATGCCTTGTACATAGCGCCAGTCTCTGTGTGGTAGGCTACCCAAAGTTTATCGTCGAGCGCTAGAGTGAGCATGCGTGGGTTGAGATCTAGTACTGATCTGAAAGCCCAGTTTTCTATAGGACGATCTATAGCTACTATATTGTTTTTGTCCCCGCATGATGTGATACCTACGTACAAAACTATAGTTAAAACTATCAAGATTTTAAAGTTAGTTTTTTGAGCTAAAAATAGGATTGATTTTATTTCCTTAGTGAAATAAGCATATACATTATTTAATTTTTTTATACAATAAAACTGTTGCATTTGTCAATATTAAAATGTGATAAAGAGGCTTTACGCCAAAATGTGAAGCAAATATAGCAAAACATATCAAATATCCATTTTAATAAAATATTTCAGTGAAATTTTTGTCACCATTCATGAGAAATGATCTACTAAGCCTACATTACCCTTAGGTTGTAATATTATCAAATTTTCATTTGACGGACCATTTTGGAAAGCCGTACTTGCCTTTGACAAAATCCATTATTCAATCACTTAGCTGGTTTGGACAAATGTAGGTTTTAATATCAATGTGTAAAACCAGTAAAAAAATTAATTTGATGATCCTAATTTATCTACAATCCACTTATTTCGTCCACACTTATTCCAGTAGCTTGAGCTATTTGCTCTAAGGTTAAAAGACCTTGGTTTTTGAGGTTTTTTGCTAATAGTTGTGCGGTGTTTTTGATACCTCTTGCTTCGCCTCTTGCTTCGCCAATCTGGATACCAATTTCTTTTCCTATTTCTTCTCCTCTCGCTTCTCCCCTTGCTTCGCCGATTTTGATACCTATTTCTTCACCTTGCGCTAATCCTTTAGCCTCGGCATCAGCGATGTATGATTTTTCTATGCTTACAGAATCCCAATACTTATCGTAAGCTTCTAGTTCTGCTTTTGAGAATGAGCTTTCTCTAGTTAATTCTATTGCT
>Ga0105045_10000440_pt1 | contig 29731 bp, 27 predicted proteins | sample MAT02_FD_78089 | JGI IMG/M metagenome (GOLD analysis project Ga0105045, IMG submission 78089) | Freshwater microbial communities from Lake Fryxell liftoff mats and glacier meltwater in Antarctica - MAT-02 (megahit assembly) | ecosystem: Environmental > Aquatic > Freshwater > Ice > Liftoff... | reverse complement strand
GTATCCAGCGCGTCAGCTGTCGGCACCACCCGGGCAACCACTTCTGCGGCAATTGAAAGCCAGGACCCGGCGCAGGCCTGCAACGGACGGGTCTTGCTGGGATACCAGATCTGCCTGAACGAGCAATGCGCACTGCCGCGCTTTGCCAACCATCCGCTGTGCGAACAACGCCGTGCGGTAGAGCTGGAGCGAAGGCAGCAACAGCTAAACCGCAACTGACCCGTTTGCGGCAGATCGGGCCGATGCGCGCCGAGGTTTTGCTGATGCGCCGGGCGACCTATTGCGCCGCCCAACCACCGTCCATGTTCCAGGCCACGCCGCGCACGTTGTTGGCGGCGGGAGAGCAAAAAAACACCGCCAGTTGGCCAAGCTCTTCTGGCGTGGTGAACTGCATCGATGGTTCTTTCTCGCCTAGCAGCAACTTGATGGCTGCATCGTTGGACACGCCCTGGCTCGCTGCCCTGGCGTCCACCTGCTTTTGTACCAGCGGCGTCAACACCCATCCCGGGCAGATGGCGTTGCAGGTCACGCCACCGGTGGCGTTCTCCAGCGCGGTGACTTTTGTCAGGCCGACGATGCCGTGTTTGGCCGCCACATAGGCCGATTTTTCGGCCGACGCGACCAGGCCATGCACCGAGGCGATGTTGATGATGCGGCCCCAACCGGCTGACTGCATGGCCGGCAATGCGAGTCGGGTAGCGTGGAAGGCGCTGGACAGGTTGATCGCGATGATCGCATCCCAGCGCTCGGCCGGGAAATTCTCGATGCGTGCCACATGCTGGATGCCGGCATTGTTCACCAGGATGTCAACCCGGCCGAATTGCTTGGCAGCCACTCGCATCATGTCGTCAATCTCCGCCGGCTTGCCCATGTCGGCACCGTGATAGGCGACCTTCACGCCGTATCGGCTGACGGAGGCCTGTGGGCCGTCGACATCGCCAAAGCCATTGAGCACGATGTTGGCACCTTGCTGTGCCAGCGCCTGGGCAATGCCAAGGCCGATGCCGCTGGTGGACCCGGTGACCAATGCCGTTTTACCCTGAAGCATGATGATTCTCCAATTCAATTAGGATGTGTTTGGAGGCATTATCCCGGGCATTTTCCCGCCTTGATCCGCCACCTATTTGGATTGACCTCACGACCATGCTGGAACCCGAATTGCTGTTTGTGGATTGCCCCGACGCGCAGGGTGGTCACCGCATGGCGTATTGGCAATGGGGCGATGCCACAGCCCGCGATGTGGTGGTCTGCGTCCATGGTCTGTCGCGCCAGGGTCGCGATTTCGACGCACTCGCCGGCAGCTTGTGCGCGCGCAGCGCGACGCCATTGCGCGTGGTCTGCCCCGATGTCGTCGGCCGTGGCCGCAGCGACTGGCTGCGTGAGCCGATGGGCTACCAGATCCCCACCTATGCGGCTGACATGGTGGCCTTGCTGACGCAGCTCGCGCCGCAGCGGCTGGACTGGGTCGGCACCAGCATGGGCGGGCTGATCGGCATGGTGTTGTGTGGCCAACCCGGTCTGCCGTTGCCGGTCAAGGTGCGCAAACTGGTGCTTAACGACGTGGGTCCGAGCATCCGCTGGGAGGCATTGGCGCGCATTGGCACCTACCTGGGGCAGACTGGGCGTTTTGCGAGCCCGCAGCTGGCCGCCGATGCGTTGTGGTCCATCTCGACGAGTTTCGGGCCGCATACACCGGAGCAGTGGCTGGACTTGTCGCGTGGCATGGTCAAAGAGATGGATGACGGCTCGGGTGCGTGGACCTTGCATTACGACCCGGCAATCGCCGTACCGTTTCGCGCCCTCAACCCCGAGTCGGCGACCCAGGGCGAGGCGGCGCTATGGCAGTTGTACGACGCCATCGCCGCTGAAACCTTGCTGCTGCGTGGTACCCAGTCGGACCTGCTCGCAGAGGGTACCGCGCAGGCGATGACCGGTCGCGGCCCGCGTGCCCGGCTGGTGGAGTTCCCCGGCGTGGGCCACGCGCCGACGCTGGTCGCGCCGCACCAGCACAATGTTGTCGTCGATTTCCTGCTGGGGACAGGTCCGGCGGACCTCGCATGACACCGCCGCGGACCGACGGTGGGCAGACCGGTCTGGCAATGCCGGTAACGGTCGACGTCGAATCGCCACCAGCGCCGGATAGCCATCTGCTTGATCGTGCCCGCGCGTTTGCCGAGCCGCTGCTCAGCGGGGAGACGCTCGATTCCGGTGAGAACACGTTGGCGCATGCGCTGGGGGTTGCCGACATCCTGCAGGCCATTGGCGGTTCCGAACTGATGCAGGCAGCCAGTTATCTGGTGTATGCCTGCGAGCATCTCACCCGGCCCCAGGAGGCCATCGCCAAACGCTTCGGTGTCAACCTGGCCGACCTGGCTGTGGAGACCAACAAGTTGGTGCACGTGCAGCGGCAGGCGAGGGCGGGTCGGCCGGGCGACACGTGGGTGGCACCGGCACCAATGGCGCAGACGGCCTCCGCGCAGGTCGAGAACGTGCGCAAGATGCTGCTGGCGTTCTCGCGCGATCTGCGGGTGGTGATGCTGCGCCTGGCCTCGCGCTTGCAGAGCCTGCGGTATTACGCTGCCACCAAGCAGGTGCCGCCGCCGGCCATGCCAACCGAGGCCTTGCTGGTGTTCGCACCGCTGGCGAACCGGCTCGGCATCTGGGATCTCAAGTGGGAATTGGAGGACTTGTCGTTCCGATTCCTGGAGCCGGCTACCTACCGGGACGTAGCCCGGCATCTGGACCGGACGCGGGCCCAGCGTGAGCGTGACGTGGAGCAGTTGCGGGCCAGCCTGGAGCAGGATCTGCGACGCGAAGGCATTCAGGCTTCGGTGCAGGGGCGTCCCAAACACATTTACAGCATCGTCAAGAAGATGCGCGGCAAGTCGCTCGACTTCGAGCATGTCTACGATCTTTGTGCCTTGCGGGTCATCGTGCAGACAGTACAAGAATGCTACGCCGTGCTGTCTTCATTGCACACCCGGTTCACGTCCTTGCCCGAGGAGTTCGACGACTACATCGCCAAACCCAAGGCGAACGGTTACCGCTCGCTGCACACGGTGGTGCGCGACCAGAAGGGCCAGCCGATCGAGATTCAGGTGCGCACCCAGGAGATGCATGACCACGCCGAGCACGGCGTCGCCGCGCATTGGTTGTACAAAGAGTCGGGCATCAAGGGATACGCCGGCGTTGCCGCAGTCGGTCACTACGAAGCCAAGATCGCGGTGCTGCGCCAATTGCTCGATTGGGAGCGTGAGCTTTCGGGCGAACAGCCGCGCGGCCTGTTCGACGATCGCATCTACGTGCTCACGCCGCAGGCTGCGATCATCGAGCTGGTCGAAGGTGCGACGCCAGTGGACCTTGCCTATAACGTGCATACCGAGATGGGCCACCGCTGCAGGGGCGCGCGGGTTGACGGCGCGATGGTGCCGCTGAACACGCCGCTGCGCAACGGGCAGACGGTGGAGATCGTCGTGGCCAAGGAAGGCGGGCCGTCGCGCGACTGGCTCAATCCCGAGCTGGGGTATCTGGCCGGTCAACGCGCCCGCGGCAAAGTGCGCGCCTGGTTCAATGCCCGTGCCATGCACGAAACAGTGGCGCGAGGCCGCGACGCGGTCGAGAAAGTGTTGCAGCGCGAAGGCAAGACCTCGGTCAACCACGAGGATCTGGCGCGCGAACTGGGTTTCGATGCCGCCGACGCCTTGTTTGAAGCTGTTGGCAAAGACGAGTTTTCGTTGCGCCAGATTGAAAGCCTGTACCGTGGTGGAGACACCTCGAACCAGAACGCCGATGCGCCCTTGATCAAGGCACCGACCCAGGATTCCAAGCGGGCAGGCGGCGGCGTGCTGGTGGTGGGTGTGGATTCGTTGATGACGCAATTGGCGCGCTGCTGCAAACCGGCCCCTCCCGATCCGATTTGCGGATTCGTCACCCGCGGCAAGGGCGTGAGTGTGCACCGGGCCGACTGCACGAATATGCGCGAGTTCCTTGCGCGCAAGCCGGAGCGGGTGATCGAGGTGCAATGGGGTCAGCCGCGAACGGACAAGGCACCGGTGTATCCGGTGGATGTGGTCGTGCAGGCGGTCGATCGGCAGGGGCTGTTGCGCGATGTCTCCGAGGTGTTCGTCAAGGAAAAGATGAATGTCATCGGTGTCCACTCGCAGACCAACCGCGAAGTGGCTTGGATGACCTTTACCGTCGAGACCGCCGACGCGGCGCGTCTGCAGCAAGCGCTGGGACAGATCGCGCAGCTAAAGGGCGTGCGCGGAGCCCGGCGACGTTGACTCCTGTGTCAGGCTCTGTCCGGGCGCGACGGCGCAGGCGATAGAAGCGTCGTTCCGACCGGCCTCCCCTCCAGGTACAACGCGGCAGTGGCTTCGGGTGATTCGGCAATCAGTTTGCCGCGGCGGAACACCTTGAGCCGGGTCGCCCGCAGGCGGATTGCCTCGACCACGTCGCGTGCCTGCAGCATCACGAAGTCGGCATGGCAGCCGGGTTTCAGGCCGTATCCCTGTAGCTGCAGAATACGCGCCGGATTGACCGTGATGGCGTCGAAACACTGGTGCATCGCCGCCTGGCTGGTCATCTGCGCCACATGCAGGCCCATCGAGGCGACCTCCAGCATGTCGCCGCTGCCCAGCGCGTTCCACGGGTCCATCACATCGTCTTGGCCAAAGGCCACCGTGACGCCGTGCGCCATCAACTCAGGCACCCGGGTCATGCCGCGGCGCCTGGGATAGGTATCGTGCCGGCCCTGCAACTGGATGTTCACCAGCGGGTTGCTGACCACATGCAGTCCCGCCTCGGCCATCAGCGGCATCAGCTTGGAAACGTAGTAGTTGTCCATCGAATGCATCGAAGTCAGGTGCGAGCCGGTGACCTGGCCCTGCAGTCCGAGGCGCTGGGTTTCGAACGCGAGTGTCTCGACATGGCGCGACAGCGGGTCGTCGGATTCGTCGCAATGCATGTCTACCATCTTGCCGCGCCGGGCTGCCACCTCGCACAGCTGCCGCACGCTGTCGGCACCCTCTGCCATGGTGCGCTCGAAATGGGGAATTCCACCGACAACATCGACACCCAAGTCCAGCGCCCGTTCCAGGTTGGTCAATCCGCCAGGCGAACGCATTACGCCATCTTGTGGAAACGCGACCAGTTGCAGATCGAGATAGGGCGCGACACGTTTCCTTACGTCGAGCAGCGCTTCGACCGCAAGCAGACGCGGGTCGCTGGTGTCGACATGGGAGCGGATCGCCAGCAGGCCGCGCGCTACGGCCCAGTCGCAATACGTCAATGCACGTTGAACCACCGCCTCCTGGGTCAGGCTCGGCTTGAGTTCCCCCCAGACCGCGATGCCCTCCAGCAAGGTGCCGCTGGCGTTGACCCGCGGCATGCCGTAGGTCAGCGTCGTGTCCATGTGAAAGTGCGCATCGACAAACGGCGGGCAGACCAGCAGGCCCTGGGCGTCGATCGTATCCCTGGCGGGCGCGTCGATCAGCGGTGCCACTTCGACGATGCGCCCGTCCTGCACCGCAATGGCCATCGGACTGCGGCCGTCGGGGAGGGTGGCGTTGTGGAGGAGGAGGTCGAGCATGGGTTGGACCTTTTTGGACAGTAGTGGGTGGGGCGATGGTAATGCGACTCGGGGGACCCGAAACGGACCGATAAAGGAAAAAGCCCCGGTCGTGAAGGTGACAGGGGCTTCGATCTGGCGGTCCGCATCGCTGCGTGCGTCCGCCAGGGTCAGGCAGAAACGCCCCTTACTTCGCCGCCTCCCAAACGGCATGCGAGTACCCGGCCTTGCCCGGATCCTTCTTGATCACTGGTGCGCTGCCGCTGGACAACAGCACCTTTACCGTGCGCTCGTAGGCGGCTGGCTCCAGATAGCCCATTTTGGGTGTGTTGGCTGTGCTGATCAGCTTGGCCACGTTTTCCATCTGGCGCTTTTGCACCTTTTCGGTCGCGCTGCCCGAGGTGTCGGCGGCCACGACGATCTTGGCGGCACCGGCCGGATCCTTCACGGCGTCATTCCAGCCCTTGAAGCTGGCCCTGAGGAACTTGGCCATGCGCTTGACGAAGGCCGGGTCTTTCAGGTTCGACTCGAGCACGTACAGGCCGTCTTCCAGCGAGGCCACGCCCTGCTCTTCATAGAAGAAGGTGACCAGGTCGCTCTCCTTGACGCCGGCATCGATGACCTGCCAATACTCGTTGTAGATCATGGTCGAGATACAGGCGGCCTGGTTCCGCAGCAGCGGATCGACATTGAAGCCCTGCTTCATGATCTTGATGTCGGTGTCGGGCTTGAGGCCGAGCTTGGCCATCCAGTTCAGGAACGGGTACTCATTGCCGCCATACCAGACTCCAAGGGTCTTGCCCTTGAGGTCTTTCGGGGTGGTGACGCCGCTGGCCTTTTTGCAGGTCAGCATCAGTCCGGACTTGTTGAATACCTGGGCGATGTTGACCAGCGGCACGCCGGCCTCGCGCGCGGCCAGTGCGTCGGGCATCCAGTTGACGACCACGTCGGCACCCTTGCCGGCAATCACCTGCACCGGCGAGATGTCGGGGCCACCGGCCTTGATCGTCACGTCCAGGCCTTCCGCCTTGTAGTACCCCTTGGCCTGGGCCACGTAATAGCCGGCGAACTGCGCCTGCGGCAACCACTTCAACTGCACCGTGACCTTTTCCTGCGCGGTGGCGGCAAAGCCGCTGGCCGCCAGAACGGTCGCCAGCAGCACCTGGGTCAATTGGAAACGTTGGAACATACACACTCCTTGGGTTAAAAAAACGAGAGGACGGTCAACGCAAAAGCGTAAACCACGGGGGGAGAAACGGCAATGGGTAGTAACACCTGCGCAGCATGGTGCCGATCATTTGCGCCCGCGCACCGAGGGGTGCCAAAAGGCGACGCGGCGCTCCAGTCGGCTGAGCAGGGCGTACGCGGTCGTGCCGGTGACGGCGGCCACAACGACTGCCGCCCAGACCAGCGTCATGTTCATCTTGAGCGCTTCGGTGGAGATGCGAAAGCCCAGGCCGGTGGTGGGCGAGCCAAAGAACTCGGCCACGATGGCACCGATAAGTGCGAGGCTGGCGTTGACCTTGAGTGCCGCAAACATGAAAGGGACGGCCGATGGCAGGCGCAATGACCACAAGGTGCGCAGGTAGCTGGCGGCGTAACTGTGCATCAACTCGCGCTCGAGCCGCTGAGACGCCTGCAGGCCCGCCAGCGTGGAGACCAGCATCGGGAAGAACGTCATCAGCACCACCACGGCTGCCTTGGACGGCCATTCGAAACCAAACCACATCACCGCGATCGGTGCCACGCCGACCAGCGGAATGGCGCTGGTCAGCGAAGCAATCGGCAACAGGCCGCGCTGAAGGAATGGCATCCGGTCGATCGCGATCGCGACCAGGAAACCCAGGCTGCAACCCAGCGCCCAGCCGACCAGCACGGCCTTGACCACAGTCTGCACGAAGTCTCGGCCCAGTGTGGAGAGGTTGTCCCACAGCGATGCCACGATCAGGGCCGGAGAGGGCAGCAGCACCCGGGGCACCTCGGCCGCGACGACCAGCAGCTGCCAGAAGTACAGTATCCACAGGCCAAACAGTACCGCCGTCATGCTGGCGTAAAAGCCGCTGCCGGTGCCGCGGATTGCGGCCACGCGGCGAATGCCGACTGCGACCAGTGCTGCCAAGGCGGCGGTCAAAGTCCAGAAGAGTGCTCCCACCGGCGCAGCAGGGCTGGCCAGCGGTGAGAACATGAAGACCAGTCCAAGCAGGAACGACGCCACAACCATGGCGGAGGTCGCTACGCCGCCAGTTCCCGTGGGGCTCATTGCAATACCTCCGCGCGGCGCACTGCGAGACTTGCCTTGGGAGCGGCCCGGCGGCTCATGCCTGCCTCCTGCTGCGCAGCACCAGATGTTCGAGCCCGGCCATGGCCGCAGTGAGCACCAGGCCCAGCAGCGCCGACATCACCAGTGCCGACCAGATCTGTATCGTCTGGCCATAGTACGAGCCTGTGAGCAGGCGCGCGCCCAGGCCCGCTTGCGCGCCCGTCGGCAGTTCGGCGACCATGGCACCGACCAGACTCGCCGCCACGCCGACGCGCAGCGCCGGGAACAGAAAGGGCAGGGACGCCGGCAGGCGCAGCATCCACAACGCCTGCCACGACGACGCAGCGTAGGTATGGAGCATTTCGGTCTCGATGATCTGCGGCGAGCGCAGGCCCTGCACCATGGCCACCGTGACCGGGAAGAAACACAGATACATCGCGATCACCGCCTTGGGCGCGACGCCACTCAAGCCGAAGCTGCCCAGGATCACCAGCACGATCGGCGCGATGGCCAGCACGGGTACCGACTGGGACGCAACGATCCACGGCAACAAGGCGCGGTCGAGCGTGCGGGAATGCACGATGGCGATCGACAGCAGCAGTCCGAGCAGGGTACCCATGACGAATCCGGCCAGCGTCGATTCGGCGGTGACGACGGTGTGGAGCAGCAGGTTGCGTGGCGAGTTCAATGGCCAGCCGGTGATGCTGCCCCACAGGTCGATTGCCACCTGGTGCGGTGCCGGCAGTACCGGGCGTTCCATGGCCCAGGTGGTGGCCACCAGGTCTTGCCAGGTCCACTGCAGGTCGGCGAGGTTGCGTTCAATGGCACCCTGGGCGTTGAGCGCCACCGCCAGGCCGTACCAGACCAGGCCGATCAGCACGAGCACGACCGCGATCGGCGCGCCTTGGCGACCCAGCGCAGCGGCCACGGGTCCGCGTTTAAGCGTCATGTCCATGGGCCAGCGCCTCCCGCACTTCGTGCGCCAACTGGACAAACTCGGACGAATCGCGCATGTCCAGCGTGCGGGCATCGGACAGTGGCGATGCGATCACCTTGACGATGCGACCCGGTCGCGGCGACATGATGACGATGCGGGTGGACAGGTACACCGCCTCGGCAATCGAATGCGTGACGAACACGACGGTACGGCGCTCGCGTTGCCACATCTGTTGCAGTTGCTCATTCAACCGGTCGCGGGTGATCTCATCCAGCGCACCGAAGGGCTCGTCCATCATCAGGATGCGCGGCTCGAACGACAGGGCGCGCGCGATCGACACCCGTTGCTGCATGCCGCCCGAGAGTTGCCAGGGGTACTTGGATTCGAACCCGGTCAGGCCGACACGTTGCAATTGCTCGCGGGCGATGGACTCACATTCGCGCGCGCTGCGGCCGTGGATCTGCAGTGGCAGCTTGACATTGCCCAGCACGGTGCGCCACGGGAACAGCCCGGGGGCCTGGAACACGTAGCCGTAGGCACGTGCCAGGCGGGCCTCGCGCGGCGACACGCCATTGACCAGCGCCGAACCCCCGGTGATGTGTTCCAGGTCGGCGATGACGCGCAGCAAGGTGGTCTTGCCGCAGCCCGACGGACCGATCAGGGAGACAAATTCGCCGGGCTCGATTGCCAGGTCAACCGCGCTGAGCGCATGCACCGGCGCGTCACTGTGCGGGTTGTAGACCAGCGAGGCCTTGCGGACGTCGACGGCCAGGGGCGGGGTGTCGTCGGAGGCGGTTGCCGCATTCATCGGTATCTCTCGGTCATGGTGCGGATCGGCGCTGCACGGCCAGCGTGACGGCTGGTGCGCGTGCGGTCTGGGAACGGGTGCCTGTTGGCACGCAACTTACGTGCCGGCGCGTTCCAGCATGGCATGCAGCAACACATTGCAGCCTGCAGAGATGTGTTCCGGTTTCGCGTCTTCGATCTCGTTGTGGCTGATGCCGTTCTTGCAGGGGATGAAGATCATGCCTGCCGGCGCGAGTTGGGCCATGTAGACCGCGTCGTGGCCTGCACCCGAAACCACCGGCATGTTCGAGTATCCCAACTGGGCCGCAGCCTTGGCTACCGCATCGACGCAGTCTTTGTGAAAGGCTTGCGCAGGGTAGCCCGAGACCTGTTGAATCTCGATCGGCAGACCGCTTTCCCTGGACAACCTGGCGGCAAACGCCTTCACTTCGTCTGCCATGGTATCGACGATGGCATCGGTCGCATTGCGCAGATCGATCGAAAACTTGACCTGGCCCGGAATCACGTTGCGGCTGTTCGGATGCACATGCACCATGCCCACGGTTCCGCGGCCGTGCGGCTTGTGGCGCAGGGCTGCCGCAACCACTTCCTGCATCAGGTGGGTGGCGACCTGCAAGGCGTCCTTGCGCAGCGCCATCGGTGTCGGACCGGCATGCGCTTCCATGCCGGAGACGGTGCAGTCAAACCAGCGGATGCCCAGTACACCCTGCACCACGCCGATGGTGACGTCGTTGTCTTCCAACACCGGGCCTTGTTCGATATGGGTCTCGAAGTAGGCACCAATCGGGTGCTGCCCCGGTTCCTCGGTTCCAACATAGCCTATACGTTCGAGTTCTTGCTTGACCGATTTGCCGGCCGTGTCCTTGGCCGCGTAGGCGTGTTCCAGCGTGAAGGCCTTGGCGAACACGCCCGAGCCCATCATCACCGGTACGAAGCGCGAGCCTTCCTCGTTGGTCCAGAACGCGACCTCGATCGGTGCCTCGGTTTCGATGCCATGGTCGTTGAGGGTGCGCACCACCTCGATGCCGGCCAGCACACCGTAGTTGCCGTCAAACTTGCCGCCGGTAGGCTGGGTATCGATATGACTGCCGGTGACGATCGGGGGCAGCGTATTGTTGCGCCCCGCGCGACGCATGAAACCGTTGCCGATCTTGTCGATCGTCACCGTCATGCCGGCCTCGCGGGCCCAGGAAAGTACCAGGTCCCGGCCTTGCTTGTCGAGGTCGGTCAATGTCAGCCGACAGACACCGCCTTTGGGCGTGGCACCGATCTGCGCCAGTTCCATCAGCGAGTCCCACAGGCGCTCTCCGTTGATGCGCATCGAGTCGATGTCTTTGGAGGATCGGACTTCCTTTACGGCTGCGTTCATGGTGATGGCACTCCGGGATGTTGTGTTCTTGCAGAACGGTTTGGGCCCGCTATCAGGCCTTCTGCGTACGTTTGGCCGCCACCGACTTGCTGGCGGCGCTGCGCTTGACCGCGCTTGGCTTGTTCGCCGCGCTGCGTTTGCTGGCGGCCTCGAAATGGGTGCCAAAGGCGGGGAGCTTCACGTATTCGCCGGCACCCTTCACGCCCCGCAGATCGCCATTGGCATACACCAGCTTGCCACGGCTGATCGTGTGGGTCGGCACGCCGCGCACCGTCATGCCTTCGAAGATATTGAAGTCGACCTTGCTGCGCTGGGCCTTTAGCGACAGCGTCTTGCTGCCCTGTGGGTCCCACACCACCAGGTCGGCGTAGGCACCGGCAACGATGCAGACCTTGCGCAGATAGATGTTGAACAGCTTGGCGGCATTGGCCGAGGTGACCGCGACGAACTCGCTGGGCGTCAGGCGCCCGGTGTTGACCCCCTGGTCCCAGAGCACGACCAGGCGCTCTTCGACACCGCCGGTGCCCGTTGGGGATCTTGGTAAAGTCGTCCTTGCATGCGGCCTTTTGGTCGGCGCAGAACCCGCAGTGGACGGTGGCGGTGGTGTGCAGGTTGCCCGACTGCAGGCCACGCCACAGGAATTCCTGATTGATCTTGGGACGGAACGGCGGGCTCATCACATGGGCGGCGGCGGCGGCGGCGGTGAAATCCGGGTTGCGGTAGACCGAGTCGTCCACCACCAGGTGGCCGGCCAGTACTTCACCGTAAACCCGTTGGCCGCGGGCGCGGGCGATCGCCTCGGCCGATTCGATGGTGCCGGCGGTTTTGTCGAGCTTGTCGCCCACGCTGTGGATCTTGCCGTCCACACAAAGGACATCGGCTTTGTACTGGCGGTCGGCATTGACGACCGTACTGCCGTGGATCAGGATTGCGCTCAAGAGAACACCTTTGTGTCGTGTGAAGTCAGATGCAGATCATAGGCGGGCCACGGCGTTTTAGACTGCGACTCGCATCGGATTGTTTGGGTGGGTGGTCCAGTTGGCATAGTGGCCCGGCACTGCCTTGCCGGTGCGTTGGTCGATTTCACCGGCAGCCAGCGTGCGCATGGTGATCGTATCGGGCACCGGGCAGACCGAGACACACAGGTTGCAGCCCACGCATTCGTCTTCCTTGATCTCGAAATGGCGCTTGCCATCCTTCATCGCCGTGATCGCCTGGTGCGAGGTGTCTTCGCACACCACATGGCAGCGGCCGCACTGGATGCAGCTGTCCTGGCGGATGACGGCCTTCTCGATATGGTTCATGTTCAGGTTGCTCCAGCCGGTGATGCTGGGTACCGCCTTGCCGACCATCTGCGAGACCTTCGTGTAGCCTTGTTCATCCATGAAGTTCGACAAGCCGTCGCACATGTCCTGCACGATGCGAAAGCCATACACCATCGCGGCGGTGCAGACCTGCACCGTGCCGGCCCCCAGCGCAATGAACTCGGCGGCATCGTGCCAGGTGTGCACCCCGCCGATGCCCGAGATCGGCAGGCCGGCGGTCTGGGGATCGCGCGCGATCTCGGCCACCATGTTGAGTGCGATCGGGCGCACGGCAGTGCCGCAATAGCCGCCGTGCGATCCCTGCTTGCCGACGCTGGGCGACATCGTCATGGTCTCCAGGTTCACGCCCATGACGGAATTGATGGTGTTGATCAGCGACACCGCGTCGGCACCGCCGGCCTTGGCGGCACGTGCCGGGTAACGAATGTCGGTGATGTTGGGCGTGAGCTTCACGATCACCGGCAGCTTGGAGTAGGTCTTGCACCAGCGCGCGACCATCTCGATGTATTCCGGCACCTGGCCCACCGATGAGCCCATGCCGCGTTCGCTCATGCCGTGCGGACAGCCGAAGTTGAGCTCGATGCCGTCGCAGCCGGTGTCCTCGACCATCGGCAGGATGCGTTTCCAGGATTCCTCCTCGCAGGGGACCATGATGGATATGATCATCGCGCGGTCCGGCCAGGCGCGTTTGACGCGGCGGATCTCGTCCAGGTTGGTCCTGAGCGGCCGATCCGAGATCAGCTCGATGTTGTTGAAGCCGATCACCCGCCGGTCGTTGCCCATCAGCGCGCCATAACGTGGTCCGTAGACGTTGACGATGTGCGGGTCTTCGCCCACCGTCTTCCAGACCACGCCACCCCAGCCGGCCTCGAAGGCGCGCACGACGTTGTACTCCTTGTCGGTCGGGGGTGCGGACGCCAGCCAGAACGGATTGGGGCTCTTGATGCCCAGGAACTCGGTGCAGAGGTCAGCCATGGTGGTGCTCTTTGATCGTCTGTGGTTCGCTGGTGCGGCTTGGCACCATCAGGCACCGATGGCCGCATGGATAGCCAGGGCTGCGACTTTGCCGTGTTCCACCGCCTCCACCGTGAGGTCGCGCCCGCCAACCCGGCAGTCGCCCCCGGCCCACACTTTCGGATGCACCGTTGCACCTTTTGCGTCGGTAACGATGCGCCCGCCCTGGAGTTCGAGCATGCTGCCCAGCGGCGCGTCGACCAGACTCTGGCCGATCGCCTTGAGCACCATATCCGCCTGCAATGTGAATGTTTCTTCAGTCTCCTGCAACCTGTCGCCGGCTTGCTGGGTATGCGCAAACCGTACGCCAGTGACGCGACCGTTGTGCGTGAGGATTTCCTTTGGCGCGGCCCAAAGCCGCACCAGCACCCCGTTCGTGCGTGCCCAATCGCGTTCATGGGCCGAGGCGGACATCGCCTCTTCGCCGCGCCGGTAGACGATGGTGACTTCTTCGGCCCCCAGCTTGCGCGACTGCACTGCAGCGTCCACGGCCGTCATGCCGCCACCGATGACCACCACTCGGCGGCCGACCGGAATCTGGGCATAGTCGTGTGCCTGGCGCAATTGGGCGATGAATTCGACCGCATGGTGAATGCCGTTCGCCTTCGGCTCCGGTATGCCGATGCTGTTGACGCCGGCCAGCCCCAAGCCCAGGAACACCGCGTCGTAGTCTTTCGTCAATTGCTCCAGCGTGACATCGCGTCCGAGTGCAGACTTGTTGCGGATGTCAATGCCACCGATGGACAGCAGCCATTCGACCTCGCGCTGCGCAAAGTTGTCCACCGTCTTGTAGGTGGCCAGGCCGTATTCATTCAGTCCGCCAGGTTTGGCATTCGCATCGAACACCACGACCGCATGCCCCAGGCGCGCCAGTCCGTGGGCGCACGCCAACCCGGCCGGGCCGGCACCGACAACGGCCACTGTGCGGCCCGTTGCGGCCGCGCGGGTGAACAAGGGCTTGCCGGGAGCAGCGAAATAGGCATCGGTGGCATACCGCTGCAGTTGTCCGATCTCGACCGGCTTGTCTTCATTGCTGTTGCGCACACAGGCCTCTTCGCACAACACCTCGGTCGGGCAGACCCGGGCGCACATGCCGCCCAGGGGATTCGCGCTGAGGATGGCGTGGGCCGAGCCGCGGATATTGTTGTCGGCAATGCGCTGGATGAAGCTCGGAATATCGATGCCAGTCGGGCAGGCAGTCTGGCAGGGTGCCTCGAAGCAGTAATAGCAACGATCAGCCTCGACCCGAGCCTGTGCCAGGGACAGCGGCGGGTAGACATCGCAGAAGTTGTGTCGGTATTGCGCCGCGTCGAGACGGCCTGCCCGGAGGTCGGCCAGGGCAGCGGTAGCGGGCTCAGGTAGCGTCATGGCTGTGCCTCGTCTTGGTGCGTTGCGTCATATACTCTTACCACATGGTAAACATTTGGTGCATTTGAACGCCATTGCGGTGCCTCTTCAACTAGGGAATACCCGCTTGGAGCAGGCAGCAAGACTTGGGCCAACCTCCACAAGGTTTGTCGCTACTATCCGCAGCTATGGCGCGCACGCGTAAACCGACACCCGCAAAGGAAAAACGCAGCGACAGCCGCGAGCGACTGGAGCAAGAAATCCTCGATGCGGCCAAGCGCCTGTTCGCTCAACGGGGATTCGGCGGAGTCTCGCTGGACCATATCGCCCGTGAGGCCGGCACTGCCAAGCAAAACCTGCTGTACTACTTTTCGAACAAGGAGGCCCTTTACCGACGGGTGCTGCACGGCGTGCTCGACGTGTGGCTATCGCATATGGCGGCGATCACCGACAACGCGGACAACCCCGAGGTGGCGCTGCGTCGCTACATTGCCGGCAAGATGCGGTTCTCGCGTGAGCATCCGTACGACTCACGGGTCTACGCCAACGAGGTGATTTCGGGCGCACCCTTGTTCGCTCAGGAAATCCGGGACCGGGTGTTGCCCGCCTTGCAGGCCGACATCGCGGTGTTCAACCACTGGGCCGCGCAAGGCGTGTGCCGCAAGGTCGATGCCGCGCACCTGATGGTGATTTTGTGGTCGTCGACCCAGGCCTACGCCGACTTCGCGGCCCAGATCTGCCTGGTGCTGGGCAAATCGGCGATGGAAGCGTCCGATTTCGACGCCGGCGAACAGCTGCTGGTCGACATGGTACTGCGCACAGTGCTGGCACCGACGCGCTGAGCGCTGCTGCCCTTATTGCGTACCGAAAATCCGGTCGCCCGCGTCGCCCAGGCCCGGCAGGATGTAGCCGTGGTCGTTGAGCTGGCGGTCGACCGCTGCCGTGAACACCGGCACGTCCGGGTGCGCCTGCTGCATCGTGCGCAAGCCCTCCGGGCAGGTCAGCAGGCACAGGAACTTGATCGATTTCGGGTTCATGCGTTTGACGCGTTCGATCGCGGCCACCGCCGAGTTGCCGGTCGCCAGCATCGGGTCGACCACGATCACGTCGCGTTCCTGCATGTCCTGCGGCATCTTGAAGTAATACTCCACCGGCTGCAGCGTCTTGGGGTCACGGTACAGGCCGATATGACCGACACGGGCACCGGGCACGACGCTGAGCATGCCGTCCAGGATGCCGGTGCCGGCTCGCAAGATGGATACCAGCACGAGTTTCTTGCCGTCGATGGTGGTGCCGGTCATGGACTCCAGCGGCGTTTCAATTTCGATCGACTGGGTGGCCATGTCGCGCGTGACTTCGTACGCCATCAAGGTGCTGAGTTCGCCAAGCAAACGGCGAAACCCGTTGGTGCTGGTTTCCTTGCGGCGCATCAGCGTGAGTTTGTGCTGCACCAGCGGATGGTTCACCAGGTGCAGGTTGGGGAACTGGGTGAGATCGGTCATGGTGCTGTCCTTGCGATGGTCGGGTTGTGGGGCTTGGGTGTGTTGTTCCATCAGCGCTGTTTGCCACCGAAGATGCCACCCAGCACGCCGCGGATGATTTGTCGCCCGACCGCGCTGCCGATGGCGCTGGCGGCACTTTTGAACATTTGCTCGCCAGCGCCCATGCGTCCTCCGGTCCTGCCGCCCCCGAGCATTCCGCCGAGCGAGTCCAGGATGCCTCCACCCGCTTCCTGTCCCTTGGCTTCGGCCTGAGCCTGCGCTCCGCGTGCGATGGTGGCCGTCTTTTCCTTGGCGGTGGCGGCGTCGGCCATGTTGGCGGAAACCCGGGCCGTGATAGCCTCATAGGCGGAGGTGCGATCAACCGCCTTCTCATAGACGCCGGCAACGATGGAGTTGGCGATCAGTGCCTGGCGCTGGGCGGCAGAGATCGGTCCGATCTGGCTCGCCGGCGGCAACACGTAAACCCGTTCGGTGATGCCAGGGCGGCCTTTTTCGTCCAGGAAGCTGACCAAGGCCTCGCCCACCGCCAGCTCAGTGATCGCCTGACCGATGTCGAGTTTGGGGTTTTGCCGCATCGTGTCTGCGGCGGATTTGACCGCCTTCTGGTCGCGTGGCGTGAAGGCCCGCAATGCGTGTTGCACCCGGTTGCCGAGCTGGGCCAGCACCGAGTCGGGAATATCCAACGGATTTTGCGTGACGAAGTAGACGCCAACCCCTTTGCTGCGCACCAGACGCACCACCAGTTCGATCCGTTCGATCAGCGCCTTGGGCGCATCGGTGAACAGCAGGTGTGCCTCGTCGAAGAAAAACACCAGCTTGGGCTTGTCCAGGTCGCCCACTTCAGGCAGGTTTTCGAACAGCTCGCTGAGCATCCACAGCAGGAAGGTCGCGTACAGGCGTGGCGCATTCATCAGCTGGTCGGCAGCCAGGATGTTGACGACACCTTTGCCGCTGGCGTCGGTCTGCATGAAGTCGTCAATGTTGAGCATCGGCTCGCCGAAGAAGGCGTTGCCGCCCTGGCTCTCGATCTGCATCAGTCCGCGCTGGATCGCGCCGATGCTGGCAGCGCTGATGTTGCCGTAGCTGGTGGTGAACTGCGATCCGTTGTCGCCGACGAACCGGCACATGCTGCGCAAATCCTTCATGTCCAGCAGCAGCAGGCCCTGGTCGTCGGCGATCTTGAAGACCAGTTGCAACACGCCGGCCTGGGTGTCGTTCAGGTTGAGCATGCGTGCCAGCAGCAGCGGGCCAAGGTCGCTCACGGTAGCGCGCACTGGATGGCCCTGTTTGCCGAACACGTCCCACAACGTGACCGGGAAGGGGGCGAACGCGGGGGTCGGCAACTTGCGCTCGGCAATGATCTTGCCCAGTTTGTCGCCCAGGCTGCCAGCCTGCGAAATGCCGGTCAGGTCGCCCTTGACATCGGCCATGAATACCGGAACACCGGCACCGGAGAAGGCTTCGGCCAGCGTTTGCAGGGTGATCGTCTTGCCGGTGCCGGTGGCGCCGGTGATCAGGCCATGGCGGTTGGCCTTGTCCGGCTGCAGACAGCACTGGATGTCATCGCGCTGGGCGATCACGAAGGGTTCGGTCATGGAGGTTCCCAAAAGTACAATCGAGCCGCTAGGGTAACCAATTTTCCGAAGGATTCCGCGTGGCAGGACACAGCAAATGGGCCAATATTCAGCACCGCAAGGGGCGGCAGGATGAAAAAAGGGGCAAGGTCTGGACCCGGGTCATTCGTGAAATCATGGTCGCGGCCCGGACCGGTGGTGGCGATCTGAGCGCCAATCCGCGGCTTCGACTGGCGGTCGAGAAGGCCAAGGCGGCCAATATGCCGGCCGACACCGTCAAGCGCAACATCGACAAGGCCACCGGCAACCTCGAAGGCGTCAACTACGAAGAAATTCGCTATGAAGGTTATGGCATCGGCGGAGCGGCCATCATGGTGGACACCATGACCGACAACCGGGTACGCACCGTGGCAGAGGTGCGGCACGCGTTCAGCAAATATGGCGGCAACATGGGCACCGAGGGCTCGGTGGGGTTTCAGTTCAAGCACTGCGGCCAGCTCGTTTTTGCGCCCGGCACGGATGAGGAAAAGATCATCGATGCGGCACTGGAGGCCGGTGCCGACGACGTGGTCGTCGATGACGACGGCGTGATCGAGGTGCTGAGCGCGCCGGGCGACTTCGAGGCGGTGCAGGCGGCACTGGTTGCGGCTGGCTTCAAGGCCGAGGTGGCCGAAGTGACGATGCGCGCCGACAACCCGATCGAAATCGGAGGCGACGATGCCGCCCGGATGCAAAAGCTGCTGGACGTGCTCGAAGACCTCGACGACGTGCAAGCCGTCTACCACAACGCAGCGCTATGAAGGTGCTGGTCATTGGCGGCGGCGGCCGCGAGCATGCGCTGGCCTGGAAACTGGCCCAGTCAAGCCGAATCGATACGGTCTTTGTGGCACCAGGCAACGGCGGCACGGCACAGTCCGAGCGGATTCGCAATATCGACATCACCGATCTGGCCCAACTGCGGGACTGGGCGATCCAGCAAAAGATCGGTCTCACCGTGGTGGGCCCCGAAGTGCCGCTGGCAGCCGGCGTGGTCGACACGTTTCGCGAGCGCGGCCTGCGCATTTTCGGCCCGACCAAGGCGGCGGCCCAGCTTGAAAGCTCCAAAGCCTTCTCCAAGGACTTCATGCAGCGCCATGGCATTCCGACGGCGCTGCACATGACGTTCTCGGATCGAGAGGCGGCGCGTGCCTTCGTTACCGAACGCGGCGCACCGATCGTGGTCAAGGCCGACGGACTGGCTGCCGGCAAGGGTGTGGTGGTTGCGCAGACGCTGGAGCAGGCGCTCGTGGCGATCGACCAGATGTTGCCGGAGTCGGCGCAGCCCGACGCCCGTATCGTGGTCGAGCAGTGCCTTGTTGGCGAAGAGGCTAGCTTCATCGTGATGTGCGATGGCAAAAACGTGCTGGCGCTGGCGACCAGCCAAGACCACAAGCGCTTGGGCGATGGCGACCAGGGTCCCAATACCGGCGGCATGGGTGCCTATTCGCCGGCGGCGGTGGTGACCCCGGCGGTACATGCCAAGGCCATGCGCGAAATCATCCTGCCGACCATCCGTGGCATGGAGAAGGACGGCATCGCGTACACCGGCTTCCTCTATGCCGGGCTGATGATCGATGCCCAAGGCCAACCGCGGACGCTGGAATTCAATTGCCGGCTTGGCGACCCTGAGACCCAACCCATCTTGATGCGGCTCAAGACCGATTTGCTGGAACTGCTTCTGGCTGCGACCGAGTCCGGAGATGACCGCAAGCTGGACCAGATCGAGCTGCAATGGGATCGCCGGACGGCGCTCGGCGTCGTGCTGGCGGCGCAGGACTATCCAGAACAACCGCGTATCGGCGACCGGATTCGCGGGCTGCCGCAGCCTGCGGCCGACCTGATGGTGTTCCATGCCGGCACCCGGCGCGAGGGTGACGACCTATGGACCAGTGGTGGACGGGTGATATGCGTCACGGCGCTGGCCGACAACGTGCGCCAGGCCCAGCACCGCGCCTATGAAGCGGTGCGGGGGATCCAGTTCGACGGCATGCAATACCGAGGCGACATCGGCCATCGCGCCACCGGATGATCGCCGATCTACCGTGTTAGGCTCTGCCACCATGACAGCGACAACGAACGACTCCACGGTCTCGCGGGTCCCGGCGGTGCGCGATTACCTGCAAGGTCTTCAGCAGCGCATCTGCGCTGCGATTGCGGGCATCGATGGCACCGACTTTGTGGACGATGCCTGGGAAAAGCCGGCTGGCGAGGTTCTGCAAGGCAATGGCCTGACCCGGATCCTGGAGCAAGGCCCGATGTTCGAGCGCGCCGGTTGCGGCTTCTCGCATGTACGCGGACCCTCGCTGCCGCCGTCGGCAACGGCTAGCCGTCCGGAGTTATCCGGTGCGCCGTTTGAGGCGCTGGGTGTGTCGCTGGTGTTTCATCCGCGCAGCCCGTACGTGCCCACGGTGCACATGAATGTACGCATGCTGGCGGCGTTCCCCGGTACGCAGCGTCAGGTGTGCTGGTTTGGCGGCGGCATGGACCTGACGCCGTATTACGGCTTCGAGGACGATGTGGTGCACTTCCACGGCAGCTGCAAGGCCGCGCTCGACCCGTTGGGCACCGCGTTGTTTCCGCGCTTCAAGCGGTGGTGCGACGACTACTTTTTTCTCAAGCATCGCCAGGAGCCGCGCGGCGTGGGCGGTGTCTTCTTCGACGATTTTGGCGCGAACGATTTCGATGCCGCGTTTGCCGTACAGCGTGCGGTGGGCGATGCCTTTCTCGACGCCTATCTGCCGATCGTGCAGCGCCGCGCCAGCATGCCGTATGGCGATCGCGAACGGCAGTTCCAGCTCTACCGGCGCGGGCGCTATGTCGAGTTCAACCTGGTCTGGGACCGCGGCACCCATTTCGGCCTGCAATCGGGTGGGCGCACCGAGTCCATCTTGCTGTCGATGCCACCGTTGGCGCGCTGGTCCTACCAGGAGCTGCCGCAGCCCGGAACGCCTGAGCATGACCTGCTGCACAAATTTTTGGTGCCAAGGGACTGGGTTTGACCGTTGCGTCGGCAGCCATCCGGCGTCTGGGTGTTCTGGGGGGTGCCTTCGATCCGCCGCATGTCACCCATCGTTTACTGGCGCAGGCTGCATGGCAGCAACTGCAACTGGACCGGCTGCTGGTCATGCCCACCGGCAGGGCCTGGCACAAAAGCCGGTCGCTCAGTGATGCGCAGCACCGTGTGGCGATGGCGCAACTGGCATTCGACGGCCTGCCGGGGGTGCAGGTCGATACCCGCGAGATCGATCGCGCCGGGCCCAGCTACACCATTGACACCTTGCGGGAACTGCGGATCGCCTATCCCGATGCGGTGCTGTTTCTGGTCATTGGGCAGGACCAGGCTCAGGCCCTGGCCGGTTGGCGAGAATGGGAGCAGGTCGTGGCGCTGGCTACAATCGCGGTCGCCGGGCGTCCAATGGATCCGGTGAACAACCCGAACTCTTTCCAACCGCCAGAGCCTTTGCGCCAGCGCTTCGCGCAGCTGCAACTGCCGGTCTCCGACATCAGTGCCACCGATATCCGCCGACGTGTCAGTCGCGGCCAGAGTGTTGTTCCTCTGGTGGGCGAGGCCGTTGCGCGTTATATTGTTCTCCACCGTCTTTACCAAAACACCTGATGACCACTGAATCTGCCGCCAAACGCCATACCCAGAAGCTTCAGCGGGCCATCGTCGACGGCCTGGAGGATGTCAAGGCCCAGGACATCCAGGTGTTCGACACCGAACACCTGTCGTCGCTGTTCGAGCGGGTCATTGTGGCGTCAGGCACATCGAACCGGCAGACCCGGGCGCTGGCGACCAGCGTGCGGGACGCGGTGCGCGAGGCGGGTTTTCCCAAGCCCCGTATCGAGGGCGAGTCCAATGGCGAATGGATCATCGTCGACTGCTCGCAGGCGGTGGTGCATATCATGCAGCCGACCTTTCGCTCCTACTACCATCTGGAAGAGTTGTGGGGCGAAAAACCGGTGCGGCTGAAGTTCGGTGCCAGCAAACCGGTGCCCGAGGTGCCGGTGGCAAAGAAGGCAGCAGAGGCCAAGACCGCGACCAAAACTGGAACGAAGCCGGCAGCAACCGGTAGAACCGGTGCGCGCGCAACGACCGCCGCCAAGACCCCTCCCACCCGCGCTGCCAAGGCGGCTGTGCCCAGCAAGGCCAAGACCGCTGCGCCCAAGGGCAGGACACTCGTGGTCTCCAAGCCGACACGCAAGACACCGGCACCCGCCAAACGTGGCACTGCCCCGGCCAAGGCGACGTCGCCACGCAAAAGCTCCGCGCGCAAGGCCTGACAGGGTGTGAAGCTGGTCGTTGTCGCTGTCGGCCAACGCCTGCCGGCATGGGCGCAGAGCGCCTGGGACGACTACGCGAAGCGATTCCCGCCAGAGTTGCGGCTGGAACTCAAGGCCGTCAAGACCCAGGCCCGCGGATCGACGGCGACCGCGACGATTCTGGCCGCCGAGCGGAGCCGGATCGAAGCGGCGATTGCCCCGGGCAGCCGTATCGTCGCGCTCGATGAGCATGGCGCGTCGGTTACCACCTTGGGGCTGGCCGCCCGGTTGCGGCAGTGGCAGTTGGGCGCGTCCGACGTGGCGCTGGTGATTGGCGGTCCGGATGGCCTGGAGCCTGCATTCAAGCAGGCGGCCCACGAACGGTTGCGCTTGTCCGACCTGACCTTGCCCCATGCGATGGCCCGGGTACTGCTCGTCGAGCAGCTCTACCGGGCCTGGTCGATCAATGCCAACCATCCCTATCACCGTGAATAGCTGCGCACACAGCCTGTCGCCATGACCGTGGTCTATCTGGCCTCTCAAAGCCCGCGACGCGGCCAGTTGCTGGAGCAGCTGGGCGTGCGCCACCAGTTGTTGTTGCCCGATGCCGACGAAGACGCGGAAGCACTCGAAGCGACGCTGCCCGGAGAAGCGCCTGCGCGCTATGTGGTGCGCGTGACGGGGCTCAAGCTCGATGCCGCGCTGGCGCGGCACCGGCGGATGCAGCTGCCGCCTGGCATCATCCTGTGCGCCGATACCACCGTGGCGCTGGGGCGACAGATCCTGGGCAAGCCGGACGACGCAGCCCAGGCTGGCGCGATGTTGCGCCAGCTCGGCGGGCGGACCCACCGGGTGCTGACAGCCGTGGCGGCGGCCCGGGGTCGCCGACGCGAAGCTGCCCTGTGCGTTTCACGGGTCGAGTTTGCACCTCTGACCTCCGCAGCGATCAAGGCCTACGTGGCCACCGGGGAGCCGATGGGCAAGGCGGGTGCCTACGCCATCCAGGGCCGAGCGGCGGCCTTCGTGCGGGGGATTCATGGCAGCTACTCTGGCATCATGGGCCTGCCGTTGTTCGAGACCGCGCAGTTGTTGCGCAGCGTCGGCGCGGCCGTTCATTGATTGCTCTGTCATGCAACAAGACATCCTGATCAACTGGTCGCCGCAAGAAACCCGAGTTGCGGTGGTGGAGAACGGGGCGGTGCAGGAATTGCATGTCGAACGCACGCTGGAGCGGGGTCTGGTGGGCAATGTCTACCAGGGCAAGGTGGCGCGGGTTTTGCCTGGCATGCAGTCTGCCTTCATCGACATCGGACTCGAGCGCGCAGCCTTCCTGCATGTGGCCGATGTCTGGCACCGACAACCCGAAGGAGAACCGCCACAGGTGGCGCGTGCAAATCACACGCCAGTTCCGATCGAACGACAGGTTTTCGAGGGCCAGTCGCTGACGGTGCAGGTGATCAAGGATCCGATCGGCACCAAAGGCGCGCGCCTGTCCACACAGATCAGTATCGCTGGCAGACTGCTGGTTTTCCTGCCGCAGGACGATCATGTGGGTGTGTCGCAGAAGATAGCGTCCCAGGTGCGCGACGCGTTGCGCCAACGCTTGCAGTCGCTGACCCGACCCGAGGGGGGCGGATTCATCCTGCGCACGAATGGCGAAGACGCCACGGACGCCGAGTTGGCCGATGACATTCGCTACCTGCGCACGACTTGGACCGGCATCAAGCAGGGGTCGATGCGATCGCCTCCGGGCAGCTTGCTGCACCAGGACTTGAGTCTGCTCGAGCGGGTGCTGCGCGATCTGACCGGTGATTCAACGCAATCGATACGCGTCGATTCACGCGAGCAATTCGACACGCTGATGGCATTTGGCGGCGAATTCATGCCGTCGGCGGTCGGCAAGCTGCAGCATTACAAGGGCGAGCGCCCGATCTTCGATCTGTTTGGCATCGACGAGGAAATCGCACGCGCGCTGGGTCGGCGGGTCGAGCTCAAGTCCGGTGGTTACCTGATCATCGACCAGACCGAGGCGCTGACGACCATGGACGTCAACACCGGTGGTTATGTGGGTGCCCGCAATTTCGACGACACCATCTTCAAGACCAACCTCGAAGCGGCGCAGGCGATTGCACGGCAATTGCGCCTGCGCAACCTGGGCGGCATCATCGTCGTGGACTTCATCGACATGGCGCGCGAGGATCACCGCGACGCGGTGCTGGCGGAGTTCCGCAAGCAGCTGGCGCGTGATCGGGTCAAGACCATGGCCGGAGGCTTTTCGCAACTGGGTCTGGTGGAGATGACGCGCAAGCGCACCCGGGAGTCGCTGGCCCACATGCTGTGCGAGCCCTGCGAATCCTGCCAGGGCAAGGGCAGCGTCAAGACCGCGCGCAGCGTCGTCTACGACATCTTGCGCGAGATCCTGCGCGAAGCGCGGCAGTTCAATCCGCGTGAATTCCGGGTCGTGGCCTCGCCCAAGGTGATCGAACTGTTTCTGGACGAGGAAAGCCAACATCTGGCTGGCCTGATCGAATTCATCGGCAAGTCGGTGTCGCTGCAAAGCGAGTCGGCGATGGGCCAGGAACAATACGACATCATCCTGCTGTGACTGCGTGCAGCGAGGTATCTGCAGAGGCCACCGATGCAGCAACATCGTCCGAGCTGGTGGCGGCAGGGTCACCCAAACCCAGGCTGTACAAACGCGCATACAGACCGTTGGCAGCCAGCAGTGTGCCGTGTTGACCGACTTCGGCGAGGCGACCGTTCTCCATCACAATGATGCGGTCGGCATGCTGGACGGTCGAGAGCCGATGCGCAATCACCAAGGTGGTGCGTTTGTGCATCAGACGCTGCAGGGCCTCCTGCACCGCGCGTTCCGACTCCGCGTCCAGTGCCGATGTGGCTTCATCGAGGATCAGCACCGGCGCATCCTTGTACAGCGCACGCGCGATCGCCAGACGTTGGCGCTGGCCACCCGAGAGCTGCATCGCATTATGGCCGACCACCGTGTCTATTCCTTGTGGCAATTCGTCGATCAGGTTTTGCAGGTTGGCCGCTGTCAGGCATTGCGCCACCCGGTCACGGTCCATCGACTGACCCAGCGCCACGTTGACTGCGACGGTGTCGTTGAGCATCAGCACATGCTGGCTCACCAACGCGAACTGCGCCCGCAGTGACGGGAGAGTCCAGTCCCGCAGCGCATGGCCATCGAGCAGCACCGAACCGGCGCTGAGCTCGACAAATCGGGGCAGCAGGTTCACCAGCGTTGTCTTGCCTGAGCCGGACGCGCCGACCAGCGCCACGGTTTCTCCGGCGGCCACATCCAGGCTGAATCTATCGAGAGCCGGCACCGCGCCGTCGGCATAGGACACGCTGGCGTTGTCGAACCGGATCGCGCCGCTGGCCCGTTGCATGCTGAAGCTACCACCGGTCTCGTCCGCCGTGTGCGTCATCATGTCGAGCCCGCGTTCCATCGCCGCGAGGCCGCGTGTGATCGGGTTGGCGACCTCGGTCAGGTGCTTCAGCGGTGCGATCAGCATCAGCATGGCGGTAACAAAGGCAACGAATCCACCCACCGATGTGGTGTTGTCCGCACTTTGGATCAGGGCCACGGTGATGACGGCGGACAAAGCGATGGCTGCCAGCATCTGGGTCAGCGGCGTCATTGCCGCCGATGCGACAGTCGATTTCATCGACAAGCGGCGCAAGCTGTCGCTGAGCGCAGCGAATCGTCCCGCTTGCGAGGGTTGCGCTGCGTGCAGCCGGACGTCGCGGTGGGCGAGCACATTTTCTTCCACGACATAGGCCAGTCGGTCGGTGGCTTCCTGGCTGTTACGGGTGACCCGATACAGGCGCCGTGACAGGATGCGCATGACAAAGGCCACTGCCGGGAACAGGAACACGACGATCAGCGTCAACTTCCAGTTCAGAAACATCAGGTAACCCAGCAGCGCCAGCAGGGTCAGGCTGTTGCGGGTCAAGGTCATCAGGGCGCCGACCAATAGTGTCGAGCCACTCTGCACTTCATAAACGATGGTATTGGCCAGGGAACTCGACGTCTGTCCAGCGAACAGGGTCAGCCGTGCATCCAGCAATTTGTCGAACATCGCCTCGCGCAGCACCATCAGGCCGGCGCTGGTGATCTTCGTCATGGCCAGCTGCGCAGTGAAGCTGCACAGGCCGCGCACCGCAAACAGCAGGATCAGCGCAACCGGAACCAGCCACAGAGACAACTGCCCTTGCTGAAAACCACGGTCGAGCAAGGGTTGGAGCAGGGCCGGAATCAGGGGTTCGGACAGTGCCAGCACCAGCGTCGCGCCGCCAGCAGTCGCCCACACCCACAATGGTTTGCCGAAATAGGGCCACAGACGCGCCAGTCGCTGAAAGATGCTGGCGGCCTTCGCGGTGGGGTCCTGCATCGACGCGGTACTGCCGGTCACGTCCTTGTCCACGACGGCGCTGTCCGGTCGCCGACCCGTCGTTCAAGGCGTATGGCAGCAGGTGCGGGCAGAGGGGTTGTCGTGTGGCTGATCATGGCAGTTGCATGGGGTCAGTTTATTATCGGTGCATCGTCCGGCCTCGCTGCAGTGACCGGTTTGCGTTGCCTGCCGTGGCCCTTTGCGAAGACTGGTTCGCCCGCGTGGTAGGCTCATGCGAAAGTCAAGGTCGCCTGTCGTGCAACTTCTCAAACCTCAATGCTGTTCATGATTCCCCGTCTGCTTTGCCGTGTTGTTACCGTCATGCGCCTATGCGCTTTGTGCCTGCTGGCGGGCCTGTGGAGCGTGCCGGCCGCAGCCCAGTTGCGCATTGAGGTGTCGGGCGTCGGTTTGACGCAGCTGCCCATCGCCATTGCGCCCTTTCGCGGTCAGGATACCGTGCTTGAGAAAATCTCCCGCATCGTTCAGTCCGACCTGGAGCGCAGCGGTCAGTTCCGCGGCACCGATCTGGTGGCAGGCAGCCTGGATGAGCTATCGCGTCCGGAGTTGACAGCGTGGCGCCAGAAGGGAGCCGATTCGTTGGTGGTTGGCAGTGTCACTGCGCTTGCCGACGGTCGATTCGACGTGCGCTTTCGCCTATGGGACCTGACCCGTGGCCAGGATCTCGGCGGCCAGAGTTATGCCGTGACACAAGCCGATCTGCGACAGGCCGCCCATCGGATCGCCGACTTTGTGTACGAAAAGCTGACAGGAGACAAGGGCATCTTCTCGACCCGTATTGCCTATGTGACCAAGGTCGGTCAACGCTACAACCTGTGGATTGCCGATGCCGATGGTGAAAACGCCCGATCGGCGTTGGCCAGTCCGGAGCCGATCATCTCGCCCGCCTGGTCGCCGATGGGCGGGCAGCTGGCGTATGTGTCGTTCGAGTCGCGCAAGCCAGTTGTCTATGTGCATGAAATCGCCACCGGCAAGCGCCGCCTGCTGGCCAACTTCCGCGGGTCGAACAGCGCGCCCGCCTGGTCGCCCGACGGGCGCACGCTGGCAGTCACCCTGAGCCGGGACGGCGGCTCGCAGCTGTATCTGATCGATGCGCAGGGTGGCGAGCCCCGGCGCTTGTCGCAATCGTCGAGCATCGACACCGAGCCGGTGTTCTCGCCTGACGGCAATACCATCTATTTCGTGAGCGACCGCGGCGGTTCACCGCAGATCTATCGCATGGCCGCCACCGGCGGCAGCGTGCAACGCCTCACCTTTACTGGCAGTTACAACATTTCCCCGACGGTCAGTCCGGACGGTAAATCACTGGCCTATATTTCTCGTGTGAATGGCGCATTCCGGTTGCACGTGATGGACATTGCCAGTGGCAATGCCGTCGCGATCACCGACACGTCGTCCGACGAGAGCCCAAGCTTCGCCCCCAACGGGCGCCTCATCATCTACGCCACATCCGCGCAGGGTCGGGAAAGCCTGACGACCACAACGCTGGATGGACGCGTCAAGACCCGTTTGGCAGGTGCCTCGGGCGAGATTCGCGAGCCCGATTGGGGCCCGCTTCAAAATCAGTAAACCCATAAGGAGAAAACGGATGAAACGACTAGTGCTGACCCTGACTTGCGCGTTGATGTTGGCGGGCTGCGGCTCGTCCGTGAAACTGGACGAGGTGGCCGTGGAAGACAAGGCCGGTACGCCGGTAGGCGCGCTAGGGGCAGGTAGTGGTGGGGCCGGGGCGGCGGGTGCCAGCACTGGTGCCGCCGGTGCCGGTGCGATGGCCAGCCAGGGTGTGGCACCGGTAGACGTGACCAGGCCCGGCAGCAATGCGGCGATCCAGCAAGGTCCGCGTATCGTTTATTTCGACTACGACAGTTTCGTCATCAAGCCGGAGTTCCAGGCGCTGATCGAAACCCATGCCCGTTATCTCAGGAGCGAGGCCGGCCGCAAGGCCGTGATCGAGGGCCACACCGACGATACCGGTGGTCGCGAGTACAACCTGGCGCTGGGGCAGAAGCGGGCAGAAGCGGTGCGCCGTGCCATGGCCTTGCTCGGAGTCGCCGACGCGCAGGTCGAAGCGGTGAGCTACGGCAAGGAAAAGCCGGCGGTGCAAGGTAACGACGAGGCCGCGATGGCGCAGAACCGCCGCGCCGAGATCGTGTACCGATGAAAGGCATGGGCAGCACGGCCGTGCGCGGCCGCATCGTCCTGGTCGCGCTGGTGGTCGGCATGTCGTGGGCGCACCATGCGCATGCCGCGTTATTCGAAGACGACGAGGCGCGCAGGGCGATCCTGGATGCGCGCCAACGCATGGAGACCAACCGGCTGGCCTCGGAGGCCGCAGTGCAGCGTCTGGTCGCATCGCACAACGAGTTGCTGCGCAGGTCCACCGACGAAAACGCGCAGTTGCGGCGGGCTTTGCTCGATCTACAAAACCAGATCGAGTCCTTGCGTGCCGAACTGGCGCGCAGCAATGGACAACGTGAACAGTTCAGCCGTGAATTGTCGGAATTGCAGCGTGAACAGAGAGATATGACCCAGCGTCAGCAGGAACTGGCACGCGGAGTCGAACAGCGCGTGAGCCAGCTTGAGCCGATCAAGGTCACGGCCGACGGGCGCGAGATCGTCGTCGAACCAGCCGAGCGCAGGGCGTACGACGCAGCCTTGGCGCAGTTCCGCACCGGTGAATTCGCCGCAGCGCAAAACTCTTTTCTGGGCTTGATCAGCCGTTACCCCAAGAGCGGTTATCTGCCCTCTGCCTTGTTCTGGCTGGGCAACGCGCAGTACGCGACCCGCGACTACAAGGAGGCCATCACCAACTTTCGCATCATGCTCACGGCCGCGCCCGACCATGTCCGTGCGGCCGAGGCATTGTTGTCGATTGCCAACTGCCAGATTGAGCTCAAGGATGTTGTTGGCGCGCGCAAGACGATCGATGAACTCTCCCGCAGCTACCCGCAGTCCGATGCCGCAAAAGCGGGCCAAGAACGCCTGGCGCGCTTGCGCTGAGGTCGTTCGCGCTGCACCAACCCCGCTCGGTGTCTGCAGGCAGAACACCGCATGGATATCGTCCACCCCTCGCTTGCAGAAGTCGATCCGGCACGCCGTTTCGCAGGTATTGAGCGCTTGTTCGGCGTGGTCGGCAGCGCGCGCATACGGCAATCGCACGTGGCGGTCATCGGCGTGGGGGGCGTCGGCTCCTGGAGCGCCGAAGCACTGGCACGCAGCGGCGTTGGCAGCTTGACCCTCATCGATCTGGACCATGTGGCTGAATCGAACATCAACCGGCAGGTGCAAGCGC
>Ga0105045_10000439_pt1 | contig 29742 bp, 25 predicted proteins | sample MAT02_FD_78089 | JGI IMG/M metagenome (GOLD analysis project Ga0105045, IMG submission 78089) | Freshwater microbial communities from Lake Fryxell liftoff mats and glacier meltwater in Antarctica - MAT-02 (megahit assembly) | ecosystem: Environmental > Aquatic > Freshwater > Ice > Liftoff... | reverse complement strand
GTTGATCGACGGCTATATGCAGATGTATAGCGTGCCTGATGCTGAGAAGGGTCGCTTCACCGAAGAGTTCCGGCCAATGGCCGGACGTCAGGTGCGTCGTGATTTGATCATCGATACAATCGCCGAGCGGGAGTCGCTGACCGCGAGTGCGTCGGATGTCGATGCCCGCATCGAGGAGCTGGCGAAGGCCCGGAACGTGGATCCCGGCCAAGTGTACGCGCAGCTGCAGAAGTCGGGCCGTTTGCAGGAGATCGAACGCGAACTCACCGAGAATCGGGTGTTTGCATGGCTGCTCGAAAAGAATCCGGTCAGCGCGGCGTAACGCCCGCTTCCGACCGACACCCCGTTCAGGAGACACGCAGCATGGCATCGATTTACATGCCGTACATCATCGAGCGGTCCAGCCGCGGCGAGCGCACCTACGATATTTTCTCGCGCTTGCTGATGGACCGTATCGTGTTCCTCGGATCGCCCATCAACGACGACGTCGCGAACATCATCATCGCGCAGTTGCTGTTTCTGGAAGCGGACAACCCCGAGAAGCCGATCCACCTGTACATCAACTCGCCGGGCGGCAGCGTCTCTGCCGGCTTGGCGATGTATGACACCATGCAGTTCATCAAGGCGCCTGTGCATACCACGTGCATGGGTATGGCCGCCAGCATGGGCGCGTTCCTGCTCTGCGCCGGTGCCGCCGGTCATCGGAGCGCCCTGCCGCACTCGCGCATCATGATCCACCAGCCGTCGCAGAACGGCGGCGGTGGCTCGGCGTCCGACATCGAGATTCAGGCGCGCGAAATTCTGTATCTCCGCTCGAAAATGAACGAGCTGATGGCCAAGCACTCCGGCCGTGAGGTCGAGCAGGTGGAGCGTGACACGGATCGTGACCGTTTCATGAGCGCGGAAGACGCGAAGGTCTACGGTCTCGTGGACAACGTCATCCTGCATCAGGCCGAACTGGTCGCTGTCGCGAAGTAACCGGAGGTAACAGCACGGGCCCGACGTCATCACCGACGTCGGGCCCGTGCTGTTTTCCAGTACCCTCGCGCCGATTAATCGCGTACCGCTACGGCGCGCGACGCACCGTCAGGTGCACTTCCGTGGCCGGTCGCGTGGTCAGACGGGCGAACGGGCGCACTGTTTCCGGAGAAAGTACGGTGAAGTCGAAACGCCGTACCAAACGCGCCAGAATAAGCGCGGTCTCGATGGTGGCGAAGGCGGCGCCCACACAGATGCGCGGCCCCGCGCCGAATGGGATATACGCGCCGGGCGTCATCTCCGACTCACGCTCCGGTAGAAACCGATCCGGATCGAAACGGTCGGGGTGCTTCCACAACTTTTCGTGCCGGTGCATGCTCCACGGCGCGACCATCAGCATGGTGCCGCGCGGCACCTTGCGGCCGGCAATGACCGTGTCACGCGCCGCCACGCGCGGCAAAAAGGTGATCGGCGGATACAGCCGCAGCGTCTCGCGGAACATGTTGCGCACGTACGGCATGCGCTTGGTGTGCTCCAACAGCACCGGCCCGTTGCCCACCACGGCGGCCACTTCGGCGCGCATCCGTACAACGACATCGGGGCGCATAGCCAGAATGTAGAACGCCCACGTGAGCGAACTGGCGGTGGTCTCGTGGCCAGCGAGGAAAAACACGCCCAGCTGATCGATGAGTTCCTCCCGAGTGAAAGCGAGGCCGGTATCGGTGTCTCGCGCGTCCATCACGGCGCCGGCAATATCGTCGAGGCCCGCCGTTGCACGACGCGTGTCCAACATTTCGCCTAGATGTCGACGGATGCGCGCACAGGCCTGACGCACCGGCTCGGGCTGCGTATGGGGCGACCACGGCTTGTCCCAGAGCAGCCGTTTGATATCGATGCTCCCCACCTGCCGCTCGAAACGCATGAAGTCCTCGAACACTTCATGCGATGCCCGTCCGCCCAGCGGGACCGAGAAGATGGTGCGGGTGATGACATCGGCAGTGAGATGGCTCATGGCGGCATCGAGCGAGAACGTCTCGCCGCTCGTGCTCAGCGCATCGAGCCGCGTTTCGTAATCGTCCACCGCGCCCACCATGAAATCGAAGGCACGGTTGATGCGCATGTGCGAAAATGCGGGGTCCACCATTCTTCGCTGCCGTCGCCACGTATCGCCGCTGGTGACGAACATCGAGTTCCCCACCAGGTCCTCGAGCGCTTCCACGAACAGATCGTTCTTCGGAAAGAGATCGTGGTCGGCCAGTACCTTGCCCACCCACTCCGGGTCGTTCAGCAGCAGAATGCCTCGCCGCGACGAGCCAAGCGGTGTGATCATCTCCCGGTAGGCGACGTCGGGCAGGAGGCTCAGCAGGTCCTTCTGGCGACGCCAGAGCATCCGCATGAGCGACGGCACCGCGCCGCGCGGCACCGGTGCGGGCGGACGGTACAGTGTAGCGCTCTGCGGGCTGTCAGACATTGGAGGCCGCCACAGGCGCGGAGCGGCGCTGTGCGAGCCGGATGCGGGTCTGCTGATAGATGATGATGGAGAGTCCGATCACCAGCGGGATGGCCCACATGCGCGGGTCCAGCGCCCCTGATGGATTGAGTCGCACGAAACCGAAAGCCATAAACGCGGTGTAGACCGAAATCCCCGCTCCTACGCCGGACTTCACATGCTCCAGCTGGTACGCCATCCGTGACGGGGACGGCGTGTAGATGTACCACAGATTGGTGACGCCCGAGGCGATGCCTACCAGAGAGATCGCCATCATGAGCACCTCGCTGATCAGCCACCCCTGCCATGCGCACACCAATGCCGCCACAATCACGAACACGTTGACGGCCACGTTGGGCCAGCGCCGGTTCTCGGCGTGCTGCTTCTTGTTGCGAATGGTCACCAGCGCGTGCCAGACCAAGTGCAGGGTGAGGATAGACAGGTAGATCATCATCCACCCGAAGATCCCCTGAATGCGCCACGCCGGCCATCCCAGCGCCACTTGACGCGGATGGGTGGGCAGCGGCGCCAACAAGGTGTTGATGCCCATTCCCAGCGCCATGGACGCCGTCACCAGCATGAGGTAGGCAAAGGCCTTACCGAACCGGCGGTGAGTGAGACTCCCCTTTTTCCCCATCACGGGAATCCAGAACAGCACGAGGCCGACCGCTCCGGTGGTCACGTGCACGATTAAGAACCCTTCAAAAGGCCACATAGACGTCGCTACCCTGCGCTGTGCTGGGGAAAACCGCCTCGCAGGACCGCCCGTACGGGGCGGCTCCGGGCAATCAGTCCGATGATACCGAACCCGCCGCAGCGGGGTAGTGCGTAGGGTACGCCCGTGACGGGCACCGCGCCAGCGGAGGATCTCCCACCGGACCTGTCCGTTTTCCTCCGGTCTGCCGACACTCTCCCAACAGGGAATGCGTCCCGCCCGTTCGAGGACTGGGGCAAATTCGCTTGACCCTATCGGGGTCTCCGAGTTTACTGTTAAGGGTGTGGCGGATTCGCCAACACGCCCGCCACTCATTAGGCGGGGGCACTAGCCTCCGTCGGTAGCCAACCGCACCGGACACCCATGTCCCACGACAAACATCTTCGCTGCTCCTTCTGCGGCAAGTCCAAGGACGCCGTCCGGAAGTTCATTTCGGGCCCGTCGGTCTACATCTGCAATGAGTGCATCGCACTCTGCAATGAGATCCTCGCCGAGGATGAGGAGCGTGAGGTTACGGAATCCATCACGCAGGTTCCGACGCCCCGCGAGATCAAGGGGACGCTCGACCAGTACGTGATCGGGCAGGAATTGGCCAAGAAGGCGCTCTCGGTGGCGGTCTACAACCACTACAAGCGCATCAACGCCGCCAGCTCCGCGCGTGAAGACGACGTGGAGCTGGACAAGTCGAACATCCTGCTCATCGGCCCCACGGGTACGGGCAAGACGCTGCTCGCGCAGACGCTGGCCCGCATTCTCGACGTGCCGTTCACCATCGCCGACGCCACCACGCTGACCGAAGCGGGCTACGTGGGGGAAGACGTCGAAAACATTCTGGTGCGGCTGCTGCAGGCCGGCGACTTCAATGTGGCCGAGTGCGAGCGCGGCATCGTGTACATCGACGAAATCGACAAGATTGCGCGCAAGTCGGAGAACCCCAGCATCACGCGCGATGTGTCGGGTGAGGGCGTGCAGCAAGCGCTCCTCAAGATTCTCGAGGGCACCGTGGCCAGCGTGCCGCCACAGGGCGGCCGCAAGCATCCGCAGCAGGAGTACATCCAGATCAACACCAAGGATATTCTCTTCATCTGCGGTGGCGCGTTCGACGGCTTGGAGAAGATCATCGAGGCGCGCACCGGACGTCGGCAGCTGGGCTTCGACAGCAAAAAGCAGGACGGCAAGGTGGTGTCGATCAAGCAGACCACCCCCAAAACGCCGTTCGCCGAGGTGGAGCCGGACGATCTGCTGCGCTTCGGGATCATCCCCGAACTCGTGGGTCGGCTGCCGGTCTGTGTGCCGCTCGAGGCGCTCGACGAGGAGGCGCTCGTGCAGATCCTCAAGGAACCCAAGAACGCGCTCATCAAGCAGTATCAGCGCCTCTTCGATCTGGAAGACGTGAAAATTACCTTCGAGGAATCGGCGCTCCGCGCGGTGGCGGCCAAGGCCCTCAAACGTGGCACAGGCGCACGCGGTCTGCGCGCCATTCTCGAGGAAACGCTGCTCGATACGATGTACGATCTCCCAACCCGCGAAGATGTGGTCGAGGTCAAGGTGACCGAAGCCTCAGTGCTCACCGGTGGTCCCCCACTCTTGGAAATCGCTCCGAAGCGACAGAAGAAGGAAGCCTGAACACGAATCGCCTTTCAAGGACCGGCAGCCAACGGCTGCCGGTCCTTCCGCTTCGGGACGTGGTGCTGTTCCCCCACGTCGCCATGCCCCTGCTGATCGGCCGCGAAGGCTCATTGGCTGCGGTCTCGGAAGCGGTCGACGGTACCACCAAGGAACTCCTCCTCGTCACGCAGCGCAGTACGGAAGTGCACGCGCCGGGGGGCGCCGACCTGTATCGCGTCGGCGTCCGCGCTCGCCTCCAGCAGGTCACCCGACTCTCTGGCGGCACCACGCGAATCCTGGTGGAAGGGATCGAGCGAGTGCGCGTGCAGCGCTACACCGCGTCCAAGCGCGGGCCGCTCCTCGACGCGCGCGTAACGCCATTTCCACTGGAAGCTCCCATCCTCGCGGGCCCGAACGCGGCCAGTCCCGTGCAGCAAGCGAGTGTGCGCCACGCCCTCACGCTGTTCGACGAGTACGCCGGCCTGCAGCGGCGACTGCCGCCGGAGATCGTCGGCCTGTTGCAGGGCCTCGACGACGAGCAACGGTTGGCGTTCGGGATCGCGGCGCACCTGCACATCCCGCTCGAACTCCGTCAGCAGCTGCTTGAAGCCCCCACGCTGAGCGATCTCGCACAGCATCTGGTACGCATTCTCGGCAGCGAGCTCGAACTGCTCAAGCTGGAGCGGAAGCTCGACGAGCAGGTGCGCGGCTCACTGTTTCAGAACCAGCGCGAGTTCTACCTGCAGGAACAGCTGCGCGCCATTCACAAGGAACTTGGACAGGAGGACGGCGACGAACACGAGGAGTTCTCCCGCCAGATTACGGCGCGCGGACTCCCGGAGCCGATCGCCACCCGGGCACATCGGGAGCTCCGCAAACTGCGTCGCAGTTCGCCCATGTCCCCCGATGCGGCCGTGACGCGCGGCTGGCTGGACTGGGTGCTCGCGCTGCCGTGGAACACCCGGACCGACGACACCATCGACCTTGAGCACGCTCGTGGTGTGCTCGACGCCGATCACTACGGCCTCGACGAGGTGAAGGAACGCATTCTCGACCACATCGCGGTCCTTGGCCGCGTGGGACACCTGCCGGGGCCGATTCTCTGTCTCGTCGGCCCTCCGGGTGTGGGGAAGACGTCGTTGGGTCGCTCCATCGCGCAGGCGCTAGGGCGCAAATTCGTGCGGATGGCCCTGGGCGGGGTGCGGGATGAGGCCGAGATTCGCGGTCACCGCCGCACCTACATCGGCGCACTCCCCGGACGAATCATTCAGGCGATGCGTCGCGCGGAATCGATCAATCCCGTGATTCTGCTGGACGAAGTGGACAAGCTCGGCAGCGACTACCGCGGCGATCCTTCGGCGGCGTTGCTCGAGGTCCTTGACCCCGAGCAGCATCACGCCTTCAACGATCATTATCTCGAAGTTGACTACGACCTCTCGCAGGTGCTCTTCCTGACGACCGCCAACACGCTCGGCTCCATTCCCGAAGCGTTGCGTGATCGCATGGAAATCATCCGCTTGCCCGGCTACCTCGAACCGGAAAAGGTGATGATCGCGCGGCGCTTCCTGCTACCGCGTCAACTCACCACACATGGCGTACCGGCCGACCGCGTGACGGTGGCGCCCGACGTGCTGGTTGCGATCATCCGCGGCTGGACGCGTGAGGCGGGCGTGCGGGATCTCGATCGGCGGCTGGCGCGGTTGTCGCGCAAACTGGCGCGCCGGACCATCGGCGCCGGGGAACTGGTCACCATCACGCGCGAGGAGCTCCCCGCGCTGCTGGGCCCGGCCCCGCATGAGCAGGAAGATGCCGGGCTGCGCGATCAGGTGGGGGTGGCCTCGGGGCTGGCCTACACCAGCGTGGGCGGCGAGTTACTGGAGATCGAAGTAAGTGTCGTTCCCGGGCGTGGCCGTCTCCAACTCACCGGCACGCTCGGTGACGTGATCAAGGAATCGGCGGCCGCCGCGCTCAGCTACGTGCGGTCACGGGCGGGGTCGCTTGGGCTCGCCCCAGATTTTCATCGCAATCGTGATATCCATGTGCACCTGCCCGCCGGCGCCACCCCGAAAGACGGCCCTTCCGCGGGCATCGCCCTCGCGACGGCGCTGACCAGCGCCCTGACCGGCATTCCGGTGCGCGGAGATGTCGCGATGACCGGTGAGATCACCCTGCGCGGGCGTGTCCTGCCCATCGGCGGCGTGCGCGAGAAGGGCGTGGCCGCCCATCGTCATCATATTGCCCATGTGATTATTCCCTTCGGCAACGCCAAAGACCTGCAGGAAATCCCGGAAGACGTGCGGAATCACGTGGTCTGGCATCCCGTGCGCACAATGGATGAAGTCCTTGCCTTGGCCCTCCGTTCACCGATTCCGGAGCGCGCCGATCATGTGATGGTGGACGCGGAGCAGGAGCGGCCCACATGAGCACCGACGAGACATCCGGACGACCAGCCGAGCCTGGCCCGGCGGCGGAACCGGTCGCGCCGCGTCCGGATCCACTCGTGATTCGACATCTTGACTACCTCGGCCCGATGGCCAAGAAGGGCGGCTGGCGCCCTGAGATCAGCTTGCCCGAGATCGCGTTTGTGGGTCGCTCGAACGTCGGCAAATCGTCATTGCTCAACCGGCTCATGCGCCGCAGGGCGTTTGCGCGGGTGAGTAACACGCCCGGCCGCACGCGGGAGATTCACTTCTTCGACGTGAACAAGCAGTTCGTGCTGGCCGACTTGCCGGGGTACGGGTACGCCAAGATCTCGAAGACCCGGAAAGCCGAGTGGCGGCCGCTGATCGAGGGTTACCTCGCCGACAGTCCCGTGCTCTGGGGGGTGGTACAGCTGCTCGACGTGCGCCATGACCCCACCGAAGACGACCGCGTGATGCTGGACTTTCTGTCCGAGCTCGGGGTACCGACCATTGTGGTTGTCACCAAGATCGACAAGTTGAAGCCGGCGGAGATCGCGGGTCGCGTGGAATCGCTGGCCAATCGGGTGGGGCTCGATCCGGACCAGATTGTGCCATTCAGTGCGACCACCGGTGCCGGACGAGAGGATTTGGCTGAAGCGCTGATGGAGTTACTCGCAACGCCCGACTGGAGGATCGCGACATGACCGTGTTCCGCGTTTCGCGCCGCCTGCCGGCGCTTGTGGCCGTCGTACTTCTGGGCGCGTGTGTGCCGGCTGGCCCCGTACCGGCGCAGACGGCGTCGCCACCGGCCGGACAGAGTGGATTGGTGGGCGACACGCTCGATCCGAACTTCGTGCCTGTGGGCTTTGGCACGCTGAGGCAGGACGACATTGCGATCAAGGTTGCGCCGAGCAGTGGTCTGCAGGTCCGCGCCATTCCGCTCGACGAGCGGATCATCCGGTTGCTGTCCCCCGATTCCTATCGATCGTTGCGCGATCTGCAGCTTAGCAAGGCCAAGGAGTTGCTCGCGGTGAAGGAGCGGAATCGTCTGCCGAACTATTCCATCTGGTACGTGAGCTTCTTTGCGATTGAGCAGGGGGAAACACGCTTTTCGCCGCAGGAGTTCATCATCAGCAACACCGGGCGCGATTTCCGTCCGCTCGACATCGTGCCGCTTACCCCGGGCTTCGGGGAATACCGTCTCAGGCAGCGTGATACACAGTCCGCGCTGCTGATTTTTGACGGGCAGATCGACGTCAATCAGCCGGTCACGGCGATCATGGAGAGCGTACCCAGCGTGACCAACTGGAATGCGGTGCTGCAGCGTATCGAACGCGAGCGGTCACTGGTGCGCTCGCGCGCATCCAACAAGCCGCCAGCCTGATCAATTGCAGCGTGGGTAGCTCCCGCGCCTACCCCGGCGGCGCGGAAACCCGCAACACGTCTTCGACGGCCCCGGCATCCCCGCTCCGCAGCAGATGCATCGCGTAGCGCACTGCGTCATGCTCGCGCGGCCATGCTAACGCCTGCATCGCGCCACGCGGTGTGCGCCATTGGGCGGCGTCATGCTCAATGCCGAGGCACGGCGGTTCGGCCCGCGAAACAATCGCCGCGAACACCACGGCCAACTGTACGCTGTCCCGCTGCGGCAGGTAAAAAGGATTGACGGTGAGACTGTACAGCCGCTCCGCCACGAATCCCGTTTCCTCGCGGACCTCGCGGCGCGCGGCCTCGGCGGGGCGCTCCCCCGGCTCGATGGTGCCATGCACCAGTTCCCACGCGCCGGTGCACCGTCCCCCGACAGCGCGGCGCATCGTGAGCACCTGCCAGTGATGACGCCCGCGGGTTGCCGGGGCAAGCACCACCACATCCACGATGCCCACGTCAATGGTGGTGGTGCGTCCGCCGACGCCCGCATCCAACGGGGCCCGCCCCACGGCCAGTCCTGCGGTGTCGCTCCCGGAAGTCATGGGCGAATGCTATCGGGTCGCTTGCCACGCGGCGAGCGTGACGGCGAAGTTGCACTGGATGACTGCCTTCGCTGAATTCCGTGCCCGTGCGGCGCAGTGTGCCTCCACGGGCGGCCTCGTGCCGGTCTGGCGCGACTGCCTGCTCGATCTGTGTACCCCCGTGTCGGCGCTCGCCAAGCTGCGCCGCGGCCCGTTTGCGTTCCTGCTGGAGTCCGCGCCGGCCGGCGGGGAAACGTGGGCGCGCTACACGTATCTGGGCACCGAGCCCCGCGGTGCCTGGCGCCTCCGTGACGGCGTGGTGGAGGACTGGACCGCCGCCGAGGGATGGTTTGGCGCGCGCACACCCGCCGATCCCATCGCCGACCTGCGCGACATCGTGCGCGACATGCGGCCAGTGCCGGCGCCGGAGCTCGGGCCGTTCTGGAGCGGAGCCGTCGGGTTCTTTGCCTACGATGTGGTGCGGCACATCGAGCATCTGCCCCATCCGCCACGGCGAGCGCTCGACTATCCCGATGCCTGTTTCGTGTTCACGAATGCACTCGTCGTCATCGACAACTGGCGTGGCCAGGCGCGGGTCATTGTGTCGGTACCGGTGCCACCCAACACGAGCGACGCCGCGTTGGCGGCGCTACACGGCGAAGCCACGGCCACGCTCAACGAGACCATCGCGCGCATGCAAGGGCCGGAGGTGCTGCCGCCGCTCACGTTGAACGAAAGTGCCGCGCCCGCCGTCGCACGGTCGGCGTACCCGCGCGAGGACTTCATGCGCGACGTTGCGCGGATCAAAGAATACATCCTTTCGGGCGACGTATTTCAGACGTTGCTCGCCCGTCGCATGGAAGTCGCTCTCGACTTCGACCCCACGTCACTGTACCGCGCCCTGCGAGCGCTCAATCCGTCGCCGTACATGTACCACCTGGTGCTCGACGGGATGGAGCTGGTGGGCAGTTCGCCGGAGCTGCTCGTCCGTGTCGCCGATGGGCGTCTCACGGTGCGTCCGATTGCCGGCACACGACCACGCGGCAAGACTGCCGAGGAAGACGATGCCCTCGCGGCCGAATTGCTGGCCGATGAGAAGGAACGGGCCGAGCACGTGATGCTCGTGGATCTCGGCCGCAATGACGTAGGACGGTTGGCCACCTACGGCTCGGTGCGCGTCACGGACCTGATGACCGTGGAGCGGTACTCGCATGTCTTTCACATTGTGAGCCAAGTGGAAGGCGAGCTGCGCGACGGGTCCAGCGCCCTCGACGCGTTCCGCGCGGTCTTCCCGGCCGGCACGATGACCGGCGCGCCGAAAGTCCGGGCCATGGAGATCATCGACGAACTCGAGCCCGAACGGCGCGGGGCGTACGCCGGCGCGCTGGGCTACATCGGCGCCGGGGATACGCGCATGGATCTCGCCATCACGATCCGCACGTGCGTGATCGCGGATGGCGTGGCGTCGGTACAGGCCGGGGCGGGCATCGTGCACGACTCGGTTCCTGACAAGGAGTGGGAGGAGACGGAGACCAAAGCGCGCGCGCTGCTCACGGCCATCGGCCGTGTGCGCGCGAACAGCACCACGTTGTCCTGACGGACCGCCCGTGGCGCTGATGCTCGCCGCCGAGAATGGCGATCGACGATTTGTGCTGCCCTTGGGCGGCGTCCTGCTGGTTGGACGCGATGCGGCCAGCCAGTTGCCGATTCTTGACCGGGCGGTGTCGCGCCTGCACGCGGAGGTCACGCCGTTCGCCGATCATCTGGAATTGCAGGATCTGGGATCGCGCAACGGCACCTGGGTGAACGGTCGGCGCATCACCCGATCGGCCGCGATGCCCGGTGATACCGTAGCCTTCGGCACGGTGCTCTTCACGGTGCGTCGGGAAGAAGAGGCGGTCGCGGTAGCGCCAGCGCTCGTGGCACTTGACGGAAGCGCCACGCTCTTGCACGAACGGGTCGTGCCGTCGCGCGCAGGGGCGATGGCCGCCTTAACCGGTGCCGGTCGCGACGGCGACGGCACGGCCACTGCCGCGCGACTCGCGCAACTGGTCGACATCGCGCATCGCCTGGGCGGATTTTCGTCGCGCGATGCGCTGCTGGAATCGATCACATCCGATCTCTTCCGGGCGTTTGATGCCGACCGCGTGACCATTCTGTTGCCCGCAGAAGACGGCACGCTCGAAACCCGCGTATCGCGCGACCGGCATGGACACATCCCGCGCCCGGTGCCGCGGGTGATCGTGAATGGCGTCGCCGATCGGCAGGTCGCCCTCCTCACCAGCGACGCGAGGGCTGACGTACGCACCGCAGGCGCTTCGGTGCAGCAGCAAGCGGTGAAATCGGCCATGGCGGCGCCGCTGCTCGATGAGTCGCGCGCCACCATCGGGGTGCTCTACGTGGACCATCTGCGCGACCGTGCCGTCTATGGCGAGGACGACCTGGCCTTTCTCGTCGCGTTTGCCTCGATTGCGGCGGTCGCGGTGGAGCGGGAAGCCGCTGCCGCGCGACTGCGGCAGGCCACCCGCGTGCGCGAAAACTTCGAGCGCTATTTCTCCCCGCACATCGCCGAGCGGATCGCGCGGTCCACCAGTGCGGTGGTGCCAGGGGGCGACCGTCAGCGGGTGATCGTACTTTTCAGTGATCTGCGAGGTTTCACTACTATTGCCGAGTCGTTGCCACCGATGGCGATGGCGGCGCAGCTCAACGAGTATTTCGCCGCGATGGTGGCGTGCGTGTTCCGCCACGACGGGGCACTCGACAAGTTCATCGGTGATGCGTTGATGGCGTACTGGGGGGCCCCGGAGCCGCAGGAGGATGACGCCCACCGCGCGCTGACCGCCGCCCTTGAGATGCAGCACGCGCTCGACGCGCTGAACAGCCGCTGGGCCTTGGAAGGACGGCCCCTGTTGTCCGCCGGTATCGGCATCCACGCCGGCGAGGCGTTTGCGGGAAACATCGGGGCTCCCAGTCGGCTCGAGTATACGCTCATCGGCGATACAGTGAACGTGGCCAACCGGCTCTGCGGACTCGCGCGCGGCGGCGAGGTGCTGATCAGCGATTCGGTGGTCGCGCTCTGCACGCAGCCGTGGCACTACACGCCGCGCCCTGATCTCGACGTGGTGCGACACCATGCGACACCGCAGGCCGTGTGGCAGGTGTCGGCGCCATGACGGCATCACCCGCGCGCGCCCGTGCGGCACTCCGCACTGTGGTAGACACCCAGACGCAGCGGGTCGGCGCCACCGAGGTGGTCGCGGTCCCGTCGGTCATCACACCGCTCGCGACCCTCCTCGCAACACACGACTCGCTGTACGACTGGGCGGCCGGACAACCGCAGCCTCGGGCCCTGCGCGGGCGCGCACCCGTCTTCGTGGCGGCGCTCCCCGACAATGGCCCCACAGTGGTGGTGCGGCATGCCTGGCACGGCGGATTTCTGGCGCCCATCACGGCTGATCGCTTTCGGCGCCCATCACGGGCGCCGATTGAGCTGCAGCGTTCGGCCGCGCTGCGTGCGGCGGGCATTCCGACCACCGAAGTGCTGGGCTTCGTGCGTTATCCGGCCGCCCTCGGGCTCTGCCGCATCGATGTGGTCACGCGGTACGTGGACCATGCCGCCGACCTCGGCATGGTGCTCGCCGGGCTTTCGCCGAACTTCTCCTGCGACGCGGCCCTCGAGGCAACACAGACGCTGCTGGTGCAGTTGGCGCGCTCCGGCGTGATCCACCCGGATCTCAATGTCAAAAACGTGCTCCTGCGCCCAACGGCCACCGACGTCTTCGAAGCGCTCGTGATCGACGTGGACATGGTGCGCTGGGACCCCGAGCGACCGCCCGTCGACACCATGGCCGCCAACGTCGCCCGATTGACTCGGTCGGTGCGCAAGTGGCATACCCAGTTCGGCTGCGACATTGGCGAATCCCACCTGGCCGCGTTCACGCAATCGGCGCTCGCCGCCCTGCAGTGATCCTCTCCCCGTCGATTGCGGCCTCCACGGGCCATCCCAGGCCCACCACGCCCCCTTTGCCGCCGGTTCGCCTCAATCGGATCGGCATTGTCATGATGAGTGCGGTCGGGGACGCCGTGCACGTGATGCCGATCATCCAGGCTCTCAAGGCGCAGGCGCCCCACGCGCGCATCACCTGGGTCCTGCAGCCGGGCCCGGCCTCGCTGGTACGCGGGCATCCGCTGGTGGACGAGATCATTCTGTTTGATCGCTCCCGTGGATGGCGCGCGTTCCTCGACGTCCGCGCCGCACTCGCCGAGCGGCAGTTCGACGTGGTGCTGGGGCTGCAGGTGTACTTGAAAGCCGGTCTGATCACGCACTTCACGCATGCCCCAGTCAAGCTGGGCTTCGACCGCGACCGGGCCCGCGACGCCAACTGGCTGTTCACCACCCACCGAATCGCGCCGCACGTCGGGCAGCATGTGCAGGACCAGTACTTCGAGTTTCTCGATGCGCTCGCCGTGCCACACGCCGCACCGCAGTGGGGGCTCGGCCCGTGGAACGAGGAGGAGCGCGCCTGGCAGCGCGACCTGCTCGCGCAATTCGACCGGCCCATTGCACCGATCGTGGTCGCCACCAGCAAAGCGGCGAAAGACTGGCTGCCGGAACGCTGGGCCGAAGTCTGCCACCTGCTCTGGCACGAATTCGGCCTCCAGCCGGTGCTCGTCGGCGGCCGGTCGCCGCGGGAGCTCGCGGCCGAGGCGATCATTCGTGAGGCCGCGCCAATGGCGCACTCGGCACTCGGCAGCGGACTGCGCAAGCTGGCCGGCATCCTCGACGGCGCGGCCGTGGCATTGTCCCCCGATACCGGCCCGCTCCACCTGGCCGTGGCGCTCCGTACGCCGGTGATCTCGTTGCTGGGCTACACCAACCCCAGACGGGTGGGGCCCTACGACTACGCGCACGACCTGATGATCGACGCCTACGGCGATCCCGGCGAGGACTACCCCCTGGACATGGTGTATCGCCCCGACCGGTTACCGCGCATCACGGTGGAGATGGTACACGCCATGCTCATCCGTTGGCGTGAGCGCTACGAGCCCGCACGACGAGCCGACCTGGCGCTACGCTTTCCGCGGTAAAGCGAGGGGCGTGAGCGGTCCGAAACGATAGTCCCAGCCGATCTCGCGCAGCAGACCGAGCATTCGCCCGATCGCGAGCCCCATCACCGCGAAGTAGTCCCCGTCGATGCGTTCAACAATCGTCGCCCCGTACCCCTGAATGCCGTACGCGCCGGCCTTGTCCATCGGCTCCCCGGTGTCCACGTAGGCCGCGATCTGCCCTGTGGTGAGCGGCCGAAAAGTGACGGTGACGGTCTCGACGCCTGACGCAACGAGGGTGCCACGCGCCACCGCCACCGCAGTGTGCACGGTGTGCGTGCGACCACTGAGCCACGCGAGAGTGGCGATGGCTGCCTCGCGGCTGGAGGGCTTGCCGAGGATGGTGTCGTCGATGACCACGATGGTGTCGGCGGCAATGACCACGGCTTCGGGGTGCAACGTGGCGAGGACGGCGGCCTTCGCTCGCGCGAGCCGTTCGCAGTGTGGCACTGGCCGCTCGCCAGGGAGCACCGATTCATCGACGTCGGCCGGTGCGACCTCGTGCGGTATGCCTATCAGGGTCAGCAGGTCCCGGCGGCGCGGTGACTGCGACGCCAAAATGACCCGGGCGGAGGGGGCGGCAAGCGCAGAGACGGAAGTGATAAACGACATGCGGTAACTTTAGAGCACGCCTTCTTTCCTCGCACCCCCGTTCGCCATGTCCGAACTCCCGTCCGACCACTCGCCCAAATCGCCGACCGTGCCGGCGGCTGATGCTTCCCCGACGCCGCCAGGCGCCCATTTCGAGACGCTTGCGATCCGTACGCAAGCGCCGATGTCGGCGGCTCGCGAGCACGCCGTGCCGTTGTACCTCACGTCGAGCTTTCGCTTCGATGACGCCGAGCATGCGCGGGCCCTCTTCGCGGAGGAGGTGCCGGGCAACATTTACAGCCGGTATGCCAATCCGAACACCGACGAGTTCGTGGAGAAGCTGTGCCGGCTGGAGGGCGGAGAAGACGGGATCGCCACGGCGTCGGGGATGTCGGCCGTGTTTACCGCCATCGCAGCGCGCGTGTCGGCCGGTGACCATGTGCTCGCATCGCGCGCCCTCTTCGGGTCAACGCACCAGATCTTCACGCGCATTCTGCCCAAGTGGGGCGTGCAGTCCACGTACGTCGACGCGACCGACGCGGCGGGATGGGCCGCCGCGATCCGTCCGACCACGCGCCTGATTTTTGTGGAGACCCCGTCCAATCCGGGGCTGGAGCTGGTCGATCTGCGCCAACTCGGCGCGCTGGCGGCCGACCATGGCATCCCGCTGGTGGTGGACAACTGTTTTGCCACGCCGTACCTCCAACGCCCCCTGGCCCTCGGGGCCCACGTGGTGACCCACTCTGCCACCAAGTACATCGACGGCCAAGGGCGCGCACTGGGCGGTGCCATCATCGGTGATGCCAGCTACATCGCCGACTGCCGCTTCTTCGCCCGGCACACCGGGCCGGCGATGAGCGCCTTCAACGCCTGGCTGCTTTCGAAATCACTGGAAACCCTCGCCGTGCGCATGGACCGGCACTGCCAGAACGCGCTAGCCCTCGCTCGGCACTTCGAGGGGCATCCGGCGTTGGAGGCGGTCCGCTATCCGTTCCTGCCTTCACACCCGCAGCATACGCTGGCCACTGCCCAGATGTCACAAGGCGGCGGCATCGTGGTGTTGGTGCTCAAGGGCGGGCTGGCGGCGGGTCGTCGATTCCTCGACCGGGTGCGCCTGGTCTCGCACTCGGCCAACCTCGGGGATACGCGCACCATCGTCACACACCCGGCCTCCACCACGCACAGCAAGCTTTCTGCCGACGAGCGCGCGGCGGTCGCCATTACCGACGGCCTGATCCGGGTGAGCGTGGGGCTGGAGCACATCGGCGACATCATCGCGGATATCGACCAAGCGCTCAGTGGCGGCTGAGCTGGTCACGGGATGGGGCCTCGCGCTCGAGCCAGATCGTCACCGGTCCATCGTTCACCAGCGACACCTCCATGTTCGCGCCGAACTCCCCAGCCGCTACGGTGTAGCCCAATTCACGCAGTCGCACCACGAATTGGTTATATAGCACGAGAGCGGTTTCAGGCCGGGCCGCTTGGATGAAGCTGGGTCGTTTACCCTTCCGGGCGTCAGCGTACAGGGTAAACTGTGAGACCACCAACAGTTCACCGCCGCAATCCGTAAGAGTGCAGTTGAGGCGCCGTTCATGATCCGGGAAAAGCCGAAGGCCGACGATCTTGTCGGCCAACCATGCAATCTCGTGCTCGGTGTCACTCTGCGTAAATCCAACAAAAAGTAGGAAGCCAGTACCAATCGTTCCTGTGATGTAGGGCACTCCATCTCTCGAATCGGGTCGCACCAAAACTTCAGCTCGGCTGACCCGTTGTAGTAGTATTCTCATAACGCTTAGTTTGGCTGTACGATTCCGGACTACGGAAGTAGTGCAGACAATGTCAATCAAAACGACCGTGCATCCACGACTTGCGCTACATCTAGATTTGGTGCCGCGACATGCGGCAACCGACGCTGACTCGGCCTTTCTTGCGGCGTGCGTAGCTTGGCTGGGACTCGATCAGGGGCAACAGCTCACCTGGGAGTCTCCCTCCAATCACACGCTCGACGGCGGCCGCATCCTGCGATGGGCCCCGTTCCAACAGAAAGGGAAGTCACTCGCCGATATCGTGGTGCACGCACCCGATCCCCTCGATCGCTCGCTCCAATGGTCGACCCACGTGACCTACGTGTCGACGACCAATGCCGCAGGCGCCATTCACCGGCAGATCAACATCCGCGTTGGCACCGACGGGGGCACGAGTAATGGCGCGCCGCCGCCGGTTCGTCCGCCGCGATTGCTCTCCGAGTTGGACACCCAGTTCACGCTGATCTCCAACGATGGTCCGTTGCAGAGAGTCCCCACCCAACTGGAAGCCGGGACACTCGATGCGTTCGTGCGTTTCGTGTTGTGTGATCCGGCGCGCACCATGCCGGTGCTGCTGCTGACCGAACTGCCAGACGGTGGCTACGTGCTGCCGCCCGAACAGTTCGCGACCGAGATGTTCGGACTGGGGCTGTGCTTCATGCTCCGTCACTCCGACACGTTCGCCCTCTCCGATGCGGTCGGCGGCCACGCCCGCAGCGTGTTCCTCGGCTCGGCTCGGGCGTATCTGCCCGGCTTCTCCCTCGAAGCAGACCCGTTCCAGCATCCCTTGGTGCTCGCGCGGGCCCTATCGCTCCCCGGTGAGCGTCGTCGCCTCGTGCAGCGCCTCGCCGAAGTCTCGGTGCAGCGCCCGATGTCGGATCCTGCGGTTGCCGACGAAATGCGTGATGCGCGTTCCGCCGCCTACAGTGCCCGTCCAGATGCCGCCGAAGCGCTTGCCGCCGCCGAGTCGGGGATGGAGATGGATCAAGGGCAACTCATCGCCCTGGTGCGGCAATTCGAAGAGGCGGTTCGCGCCGCGGAAGGCGAACTGGCCCGCACCCGCGACCGCATGTCCGAAGCACGTGAACAGCTGGAATCGGAACGGGCGTCGGCGCGTGCCTTGCGCACCACCCTCGCGGCCATGAAGGAACGGCAGCCCATCTCAAAGCCGGCGAGCGACGCCCCGCAGTCCATCCTGGAAGCCGTGGAGCGTGCCCAGGCGATGTATTCCGACGCGCTGCGACTACTGCCGTCGGCGTTCACCTCGGCGCGTGAGTCCACGTTCCCCGATCCCGACACCGCGTGGGCGTATCTCAAGGCGCTCGGTGAAGTGGGCCGTCGACGGCAGGACCGTGCCCTCGGTCGTCCATTGGCGGAAGTGTTCACGGATCTTGAAGTCGATTTCTCTCCCGGCTCTTCCGATCCCGCACGCAACGCGCCGTACACGTTCCGCGACGGCGATCGCGAAATTGCCTGTGCCGATCAGTTACGCAAAGGCAGTAATCCGATCACGTGTCTGCGCATTTACTTCACCTCGTCCGAAGACGGTGGGTTTGTCATCGGCCACGTGGGCAAGCAGATCGATGTCGTCGCAGCGGCCGCCATGGCGGCGGTCGGCGTCGCGGCGGACGACGAAGAGTAGCGGTACCGCACGCCCTGCAAGACCGAACGTCAAAGCGCCCCGCGATGCAATGCATCGCGGGGCGCTTTGGCGTTGATTCAGGGAAACCCGCGCAACGCCATCCGGTGGCTCAGGGCGCCGTCTCGTGAAACGTGACGCTGGTTTCGTGTTGCAGCGCACGACGCAGTGCCCAGGCATCCTGAAAAAGCACCACCACGTGGCCCTTGTGATCAAACAGCTGCAGGCGCCCCTGCCCATTCGCCACGCGCTCCACGTCCGCCTTGGGGCCGGTCACCCAGCGCGGCCAACGGTACGTCATCTTCTCGAACTTGCAGGGGGCGCTGTATTCATGCTCCAACCGGAACGCCATGACGTCGAACTGCAGCTGGCCCACGGCCCCAACGATCGGCTGTGATCCGGCCGACGTTTCCGCGAAGAATACCTGCGCGGCCCCTTCTTCGGTGAGCTGACGCAGGCCGCTGTCAAACTGTTTCCGTTTAAGCGGATCCGCAGGAATGGCCCGCGCAAAATGTTCGGGGGGAAAACGCGGAATACCCTGAAATTCCAGCTTGCCGTCACCGCCGAGGGTATCGCCGATGCGCAGATTGCCGCGGTCCATGATGCCGATCACATCGCCGGGCCACGCCTCCTCGATGGACACGCGGTCACGCGCCATGAACTGCTGTGGCGCCGCAAGACGGATCATCTTGCCGCTCCGCGGATGCAAGACCGGCATATTCGCTTCGAAGTGCCCAGACACGATGCGTACAAACGCCACGCGATCACGGTGCTTGGGGTCCATGTTCGCCTGAATCTTGAACACGAAGCCCGTAAAGTCCTTGCTCATCGGGTCCACGTCGCCCGTGCTGGTTTCGCGCGGCCCAGGCGATGGGGCGAGCTCGAGAAACTCACGCAGGAAAGGCTCGATGCCGAAATTCGTCAGGGCGGAGCCGAAAAACACCGGCGTCAGGGTGCCGTCAATCACGCGGTTATGCTCGTACGTGTGACCGGCCGCATCCAGTAACTCCATGTCAGTCATGAGGCGATCAAACGCGCTCTCGCCCATCGTGTCGATGAGCGCCGGATCGTCGATACTGACAATCGTGTCGTCTGCGCGCGTGGCACCGCGATCGCCGCTGCGTTCAAAGAGGTGGACCTCCCGTTTGAGGCGATCGTATACCCCCACGAACACATCGTTGTCGAACACCGGCCACGTGGCCGCAAAGCAGTCGATGGAAAGATCTGCCTCGACATCCTGAATCAGCTTGAGCGGATCTTCGCCGTGCCGATCACACTTGTTGACCAAGGTGAAGATCGGCGTCCGGCGCATTTTACAGACGTCGAACAGCTGTCGGGTGCGCTCCTCCACGCCGCGACGATTGTCGAGCAGCATGATCGCGCTGTCCGCCGCCACCAGGGTGCGGTAGGTGTCTTCGGAGAAGTCTTCGTGCCCGGGGGTATCCAGGAGATTGAGCTGGTATCCCGAATACTCGAACTGCAGCACGGAGCTGGTAACGGAGATACCGCGCTCCTGCTCAAGCTTCATCCAGTCTGAGGTGGCATGCCGGGTGGCACGCCGGGCCTTCACTGAGCCAGCCAGGTGAATGGCGCCACCGTACAGCAGCAGCTTTTCGGTGAGGGTCGTCTTGCCGGCGTCGGGATGCGAAATGATCGCAAACGTGCGACGACGGGTGACTTCACGCTCCATGCGCTCAGAGGCCGGGGTACTCGGTGCTGCGGATTCCAGAACATCCATGTCAGGCGTCGCGTCGGTCATCCCACAAAATCTAGCGGGTTTGCACAACGGGTCCACGCAATCTCGCGTGAACCCGTTGACCGCCTCATTCCACCGTGACCGACTTGGCCAGGTTCCGTGGCTGGTCCACGTTACAGCCTCGCTTGACGGCGATGTAGTACGCCAGCAGCTGCAGCGGCACGCTGGCCAGAATGGGCGTCAGCAGATCGACCGTTTCGGGAATCCGGAACTCGTAATCCAGCTTGCCGGCCAGCGACGGCTCCTCACGGGTGGTGATGGCGATAATTGTCCCTTTTCTCGCCTTCACTTCCTGGATGTTCGACACGATCTTCTCGAACACGGCGTCGTGCGGCGCGATACACACCACCGGCATCATCTCGTCGATCAGCGCGATGGGACCATGCTTCATCTCGGCGGCCGGATAGCCTTCGGCGTGGATATACGAGATTTCCTTGAGTTTGAGCGCCCCTTCGAGCGCGGCCGGAAAGTTGTAGCCGCGTCCAAGATACAGAAAGTTGGTGGCGCGCTTGAACTCTTCGGCGAGCTCCTCGATTTCTTCAGCGCGATCGAGGATCGATTGGATCTGCGCCGGGAGGTCCGCCAGCGCCTGCGCGATTTCACGACCGCGCGCCACGCTCAGATTCTTCAAACGCGCGAGCTTGAGCGTAAACAGCGCCAGCGCAACAACTTGACTGGTAAACGCCTTGGTCGAGGCGACACCGATCTCAGGACCCGCGTGCAGATAGATCCCCCCGTCATCTTCACGCGCGATCGTGGATCCCACCACGTTCACCAGGCCCAGCGTCCTCGCCCCGCGGCGCTTGGCCTCGCGCATCGCGGCCAGCGTATCCGCCGTTTCGCCGGACTGCGAGATCACTATGCACAAGGTGGTCGGCGTCACGATTGGATTGCGGTAGCGGAATTCGGACGCGTATTCCACTTCCACCGGAATCCGGCACAGCTCTTCGATCATCATCTCGCCGATCAGCGCCGAGTGCCAGCTGGTGCCGCACGCCGTGATGATGATGTTGTCCACCTTGAGCAGCTCTTCCTTCGAAATATTGAGACCGCCCAGCTTCGAAAAGCCTTCCTCGAGAATTAGCCGGCCGCGCATGGTGTTCTCCACCGTGGTCGGCTGCTCAAAGATTTCCTTCAACATGAAATGCGGGTATCCGCCGCGCTCAATCTGCTGCAAGTCCCAGTCGATCCGGCTCACGGGCTTGTCGAGTGTCAACGCATCGAGATCGAGCACCTTGAACCCATCGGCCGTCACCACGGCGACATCGCCATCGTCGAGGTACACCACGTTGCGGGTGTGCGCGAGAATTGCCGACGCATCGGATGCAATGTAGAACTCCCCCTCGCCGAGTCCGAGGAGCAAGGGGCTGCCCTTGCGCGCGGCCACGATCTTGCCCTTCTCGTTGCTGGAAATGACCGCGATGCCGTAAGTGCCATCCACCTGATGCAGCGCTTCGATCACCGCCGCTTCGAGATTCCCGGCGTACGCCTCCTGCACCAGATGCGCAAGCACCTCGGTGTCGGTGTCCGAGTTGAACACGTACCCACGCGACTCCAGTCCCGCTTTGAGCGCGGTGGCATTTTCAACAATGCCGTTGTGCACCACCGCGATCGTGCCGTCCTGACTCATATGCGGGTGCGCGTTCCGCTCCGTTGGCGGGCCATGCGTGGCCCACCGCGTGTGCGCGATGCCCAGCGTGCCCTGCGGTGGATCGGCGGCAATGGCCGCCTCCAGGCGCGCGATCTTGCCAGCTGCCTTGCGCGTCACCACGCCGGTGCCGTTCATGATCGCCACGCCCGCCGAGTCGTAGCCGCGATATTCGAGGCGCTTGAGCCCGTCGATCAGCATCGGGGTCGCGATCCGGTGTCCAACGTAGCCGACAATTCCGCACATAAGCTGGGTAGGTCAGAGGGAGGCGAGCGCCATCAACGGCTCTCTCGCCTGAGCAATCAAAGTACGCGCGTCCGACTCGGCTGGCGCCTCGGCGATCACCCGCACGATCGGTTCGGTGCCCGACGGGCGCAAATGCACCCAGCGATCCGGCCAATCGAGACGCAGGCCGTCCTGCGTGTCGGCCACGGCGTCGGGAAACGCCGCACGCAGCGCGGCGTACACGGCGTCGAGTGGCGCATCCGGGCGATCCAACTTGTCCTTCACGATCACGTAGCGCGGCCGCTCGGCCAACAAAGCCGAGAGCGGGCGCGCTTCTTCGAGCATCAACTGCAACAGCAGCGCCGCGCCCACGGGAGCATCGCGACCAAGGTGCATCTCAGGCAGAATCACGCCGCCGTTCCCTTCGCCGCCGATGGTCGCGCCGAGATCACGCATGGTCATGGCCACGTTCACTTCGCCAACCTTGGCAAAGTGAAAAGGCACGCCCGCGAACCGGGCGGCATCGGCGACCACTTTGCTGGTGGACAGATTGGTGACCACCGGCCCCGGTCGGTGCCGCAGCACAGTCCGCGCCGCGAACGCCAGCGTATAGTCCTCGCCCGGCGTCGTGCCGTCATCAAGTACCAGGGCAAGTCGGTCCACGTCGGGGTCAGTGGCGAAGCCGATGTCGGCCTCGGTTGCGCGCACGAGCGCGGCGAGCTCCCCGAGATTTTCGGCCACCGGCTCGGGCGGTCGATGAAAGAGGCCGTCCGGCTCCATGTTGATGGCATATACCTCGCAGCCCAACTCCGTGAGCAACTGCGGCATGATCACACTGCCGGCGCCGTGACAGCAATCGAGCGCCACACGAAATTTGCGCGCGCGTATTCCGGCCACATTCAGATACGGTAACGCCAGCACCTGCGCGATGTGCCGCGAGATGGCATCGTCGTCACGCACAATCGTGCCCAGCTGATCCCATGTGGCGCGCGGCACGCCGCCGTCCATGATAGCGCGCAGCTCGGCGCCTTCGGCGGCCGACAGGAACAGCCCGGACGGTCCGATGAACTTGAGGGCGTTCCACTCGATGGGGTTGTGACTGGCCGTGATACCCAGGCCACCCGCCGCGTGGTGGTGCTCGACCGCGAGCTGAATCGTGGGCGTGGGGGCCATGCCGATATCAATGACCGTACAACCGACCGATTCCAGGGCGCCATGCACGATGCGCGTAAACATCGGCCCGGACACTCGGCTGTCACGACCGACCACCACCGTGCGGGTGCCCGTGCGGGATGCCCACGCACCGAACGCCGCCGCAAAGGTGGCCACGATCTCCGGCGTCAGCCCCGCCCCTACGCGTCCGCGCACGCCAGACACACTCACCATCAGCCCATCAAACGCCATGACACTCCCCGGACGCCCAGCGTCCGTTCGCGAGAAGGGTATAAAGTAGATTCCAACCGGGCTGTCACCAATGGATCAATCACGGAAACGTCACTGGCTGCGCTCCCACTCGGAGGGCAGACGATCTAGCCAACTCATTTGTTACCGCACTGGCCCGCAGGGACTGGGCTTCCTATCCTCCGCCCATGGATGATCCTCTTTCGTTGGTACCGCTGGCCGTGGCCGCGGGCGGTGGACGCGTCGATGGGCTGGAGGCCGCAGGCTTGATCGCCGCCGGCATCACTCTGCTTCAGCGCTGTGCCCCCCTCGTTCGTGCACTCTCGGGGCGCGATACGGCCGTGCTTCTGCCCTCCGGACCCGCGTTCTTGACGGCGCTGGCGGCGGCGGACGGCCGCGTGGCACACCTGTTCGCTTCAGACGCGCCCGAAGCGGAGCTGGCGCGTGCGCTGACGCCCGCTCAGATCGGCGCCGTGTTCACAGTGACCGCGCTGGCCCATCGACTCCCCCCCGATCTGCCACGCGTGCTGCTCGACCAGGTGCCCCGCGCAGCACGCGTGGTCACGGCCGATCGTGACATAAAGGTGGAGCTCGGCTCGCATCACGGCCTGGACCTCGTGGGCGATACGGCCACCCTTGGGCGCGACGAGCCGTGGGTCGCGCTCGGTGCCGAAGCGTCCAACCACGATTTCGCTTCAGTCACGGTGCGGACACATCGCGACGAGCTGGCCGCCGCCCGGGCGCTCGCGGCGGCGGTAGGACTGACGCCGGTAGACCGCACGCTTTGCGTAGTGCCCTTCGCGCACCCCCTTGGTTTGCGCGCCGGCGCGCTCGCGCCACTGCTCGCCGGCGGTCACGTACACACCGCCGAACAGGCCCCATCGGCCATAGTCCTGGCGCTCCTGAACAGCGAGTCGATCACCACCCTGGTGGCCAACGCGTCACAGCTCGCTGCGCTGGCGGAGGCATGGCCGGCCGTCGACTCGGACTCGGCGCCGGAGCGCCGAGCGAACGTCACCCTGCGGCGGATGCTCACGTGGGGGGCACCGCCCGACGACACGACCTTCGCGTACGTTGCCCACCGCACCGGCCTCTCGCCAATCCGGATCGGCTGAACCGCCACGTGCCGCTTGGCGGACGACGCGACGAACTACGCCACGATCTGCAGCGGGCATTGGCGCTGCACGCTCCGGTCGGGCAGCGGAAACGTCTTCTGCTCGAGCGCGCGCTCAAAGGCCGTCACGCAGGTCGGGTCGAACTGGGTGCCTGAGCAGCGCCGCAGCTCGGCCACGGCATCCGCCACGTTCATCCCGTCGCGGTACGGGCGCCCGCTGGTCATGGCATCGAAGGAGTCGGCCACGGCCGTGATCCGCGCCACGAGTGGCACCTCGAACCCCCGCAACCGATCGGGCGTGCCACGTCCGTCAAACCGCTCGTGGTGCGAGCGCACCACGGCCAATGCGTGCGGCATGTCGCCGAGCAGCGGCGCGAGCAGTCGCCAGCCGATGACTGGATGCTCCATCACGTGGGCGTACTCGGCATCCGTGAGCGCGCCTTCCTTGTTCAGCACCGACTCGCGCACCCCGATCTTCCCGATATCGTGCAGTCGACTCCCCAGTTCCAACTCCGCGAGTAAGCTGGGGTCGATCTGCAACTCGTGCGCGATCGACATGGCATACCGCGACACCCGCGTGGAATGTCCCCACGTATACGCATCCTTCACTTCCAGCGCTTCCGCGAGCGATTGCAGCGACGCCAGAAACAGATGCTCGTACTTGCGCGCCTGTACCGCCACGCGCTCCTCGAGATCCGAACGATAGGCGCGATTCTCGATCAGCAGCCGTCGCTTCTCCAGTGCCTGCGCCACGCGCGCGCGCACTTCTTCGATAGCGAACGGCTTGGTGAGATAGTCCAGCGCGCCGGCTTCGAGACATTTCACGGCCATGTCCACATCGGAGATTGCCGTAATCATCACCACCGCCGTTTCCGGCCAGCGGGCGGCGACCTGACGGAGCAGTTCGTTGCCGTCCATGACCGGCATATGGAGGTCGGACAGGATAAGCGGCATCGGGTCCGCCTCCTGCAGTGCCAGCGCCTCCACGCCGGAGGCCGCCTCCATGCACTCGAATCCATCCGCCTGCATGAGGCGACGCATCACGGAACGCATGGACGCTTCGTCATCGACGATCAGGCATCGACGCGCAGTCCCGTTGAGTCCTCCAGCATGTCGCATCAGGCGGCCGGTTTGGGATCGGAGGGAAGGACGGGCCACACCATGACCGGTGGCGTTGCAGTGACACGATGGCTCTGGGTCGGGCGGCGGAACATGAGGGGACGTGCTCGCCCGTGTGGTGGGTGCCCACTAACTTCTCGCACATCCCCCCCTTGTACCACACGGAGCCCATGACGCGCATCTACGACGAAGACCTGGCCGGTGGCATGTCCACACGCGCCATTCACGCCGGTCAGCGACCCGACCCTGTATCGGGCGCCATCATGACGCCCCTCTACCTCACGTCCACCTATGTGCAGGAGAGCATCGGCGTCAACAAAGGGTACGAGTACGCCCGCGGGAAGAACCCCACGCGACAGGCGCTCGAACGGAACGTGGCCACGCTCGAAAACGGTCGCCACGGCTTCGCCTTCAGCAGCGGCATGGGCTGTCTCGATTCGATCATGAAGCTGTTCCGCGCCGGCGACCATATCGTCTGCGGTGAGAACGTGTACGGCGGAACCTTTCGGCTCTTCGATCGCATCCTTCGTCATTTCGGTCTGTCCTTCACCTACGTGGATACCGACGAGCCGCAACGGGTGGAAGAGGCGATGACGCCCGCCACACGTGCGCTGCTGGTGGAAACGCCGACCAATCCGCTCATGCGCCTGACCGACCTGGCCGCCATGAGTGAGATCGCCAAGCGCCATGAGGCCCTGTTGATCGTGGATAACACCTTCGCCACGCCGGTCTTTCAGCGCCCGCTGGAACTGGGTGCCGATATCGTGTGGCATTCGACCACGAAGTACCTCAATGGCCACTCTGATATGATCGGCGGAATCGCCGTGGTTCTTGAGGACGACCTGGCAGATCGTCTGCAGTTCATCCTCAATGCGGCGGGCGCCGTACCCGGCCCGTTCGATGCCTGGCTGGCGCTGCGTGGCACAAAAACGCTGCCGCTGCGCATGCGGCAGCATGATCTGAACGGTCGAGCGGTGGCCGATTACCTGCTCGGCCGTCTCGGAGCTGAGCGTGTGATTTACCCCGGGCTGGCGCATCATCCCCATCACGAGCTCGCCAAGAAGCAGATGAGCGGTTTCGGCGGCATGATGACGCTCGACCTCGGCACCCAGGACAACGCCCGTCAATTTCTGGAACGGGTACGGGTGTTCGCGTTGGCGGAATCGCTGGGCGGCGTGGAAAGTCTCACCAACCACCCGTTTACCATGACCCACGGCTCGGTACCCACCGATATCAAGGTGGCCATGGGGCTCACCGACGGCATGGTCCGCCTGTCCTGCGGCGTGGAAGACCCCGAGGATCTGATTGCGGACCTCGAAACCGCGCTGGTGGGGCTGTAATTGGCGATTGCTGGAACCTGTGGCGCGTTGGGCCGTACGGTGAGATGACTCCAGCCCCCACATAGAATGCCTGCCACTCCGCTCACACAGATCTCTTCGGTCAGCTGGGAGCATCCGGCTGACCGCGCCGCCCTCAACACCCTGCGCGCCATCCCGGCGTTTGACGAGGTCGTCAAGCGTATTGCCGGTGCCTTCGGCGAACGCGGGGTGCGCAACCTGTTTCTGGGGGACGCCGTGCTGGTGGGGCCCACCCAGCGTCCGGCGCTGTACGCGCGCTATCAGGAAGTGCTGGCGGCGCTCGACTGGCCAGCCGCCGGTATGGCGCCCCCGCAGCTGTACGTGGCGCAGAACCCGATCGCCAACGCCGGCGCCGTGGGCTTCGCGCAGCCGTTTATCGTGATCAGCTCCGGCACCCTGGAACTGCTGGAGCCCGACGAAGAACGCTTCATTCTGGCCCAGCAGTTGGGCCACATCATGACCGGGCGGACGACCTACCGCACGATCGCTTTGATCGTGCTCTTCTTCGGCATGAGTGCGCTGCCGTTGCTCGCCTCGATCGCCCTGCTGCCCTTCCAGCTGGCGTTGCTGGAGTGGTACCGCACCTCCGAACTCTCGGCCGATCGGGCCGGCATGCTGGGCACGCAAGACCCACGCGCCAGCCTGATGACGTTTCTCAAGATGGCCGGCGGCCGCGCGGCCGGCGACACGATCAACCTTGATGCCTACCTCGAGCAGGCGGCAGAATATGAGGTGGGCGGCTCGGCGTAGGACAGTGTGCTCAAGGCGCTCAACACGGCGCTGCGCAAGCTCCCGTTTCATACCGTGCGGGCCGGTGAACTGCGCCGTTGGGAGCAGTCGGGCGCCTATGCCACCATCGTGGCGGGCCAGTATATTCGTCGCGGCAGCGAAGCGGAGCGTCCGCTCCGCGACGACCTCCGTGACGCGGGGGAGTACTACACGGACAAGGCCAAGGCCGCAGCCGAAACGGTGGGCGGTGTGATCAATCGCGCGGCCGACGCGTTTCGCGATGCGTTCAAGGCGGCGGCGAGTGCGGCCAGCATGGGTGATGAGCCGCCTCCGCCACCGCCGCCGCCCGCTCCGGAACCGCCGCCGGCTCCTGCGCCCGCACCTGCGGTGTAAAGGCGTTCTCGGCGCGTAGCCGCACGCACCGATGGTGCGGCTAGATTGCGCGACATGAAGATCCTGCTCATCGGCTCGGGCGGCCGCGAACATGCGCTTGCCGACGCCCTGTCGCGCGAGAACACCACGGTCGATCTGCTCGCGGCGCCGGGGAATCCCGGCATCGCAGATCTCGCGCGGATTACCGCGGTCGACATCATGAATCCGCTGCTCGTCTCGGCGTTGGCCCGACACGAGCAGGTGGATCTCGTGATCGTGGGGCCCGAAGCACCGCTCGAGGTGGGGCTGGTGGATCACCTGCGGCAGGAGGGGATCGCCGTATTCGGTCCAACCGCCGGCGCCGCCACGGTGGAAACGTCCAAGGCCGATACGAAGGCCATGATGATGGCGGCGGGTGTCCCCACGGCGCGAGCCGAGACCCATAAGGTAGCGGCCGACGCGAAAGAGGCCGTGCGCGCACGCTTCGGCGCACCGGTGGTGATCAAGGCCAGCGGACTCGCCGCCGGCAAGGGGGTGATCGTGTGCAGCACCATCCGCGAGGCCAACGCGGCCATCGATCGCATTCTGGGCGACAAAGCGTTCGGCGACGCCGGTAATGAGTGCCTCGTGGAAGCATTCATGACGGGTGAAGAGCTGTCTCTCTTCGCCGTCACCGATGGCTACAACGTGATGCCGATGCTCGGCGCGCAGGACCACAAGCGCCTGCTCGATGGCGACGACGGACCGAACACCGGCGGCATGGGCGCCTATACGCCGGTGTCGTTCAGCACGCCGTCGCTGGTGGATCAGGTGACCGAGCAGATCTTCTTGCCCACGTTGCACGCACTGCGCAAACGCGGCACGCCGTTTACGGGGCTGCTGTATGCGGGCCTGATGCTCACCGAAGAAGGCCCCAAGGTGGTGGAGTTCAACTGCCGTTTCGGCGACCCTGAGACGCAGGCCATTTTGCCGATGCTCACGAGCAGTCTGCTCGAGCCGATGCTCGCGGTGGCACGCGGTGCACGCATCGGCAATCGCGAGCCGTTTACGTGGCGGGGGGGCGCGTCGGTCACCACGGTGGTGGCCTGCGACGGGTATCCCGACTCACCACGCACCGGCAGCGTGATCGAGATGCCGTCGTTGAGCGACGCCATTCGTGTGTACCATGCCGGCACCACGCGAGCGGCCGACGGTACGCTGCGCACCAGTGGCGGACGTGTGGTGGCGGTGACCGCAATGGCCGACCGGTTCGAGGACGCTCAGCGCGCGAGCCGAGACGCGGCGGGCCAGATCGGATTTGAGGGAGCGATCAGCCGTCGTGATATCGGCTGGCGCGAAGCGGCTCGGCTGGCCGCTGGTGCCTGAGCTTCCCGAAACCGAGACGATTGCCCGCGATCTGAACGAAATGATCGCGGGAGCGCGCTTCCGTGCCATCGAAGCGCCCCGCCTCGATGTGCTGCGGGAAGCCGACCTGGACGCGTGGTCCGACGTGATTGCTGGCGCCAGCGTGCAGCGAGTGTGGCGGCGCGCGAAACTCATCGTGCTCGACCTGTCGGATCGTGATGAAAGCACGTCGTGGCACATTGTCGTGCAGCCGCGATTCACCGGCGGGTTTATTGTGGACGGCGCGGCCCCCACCGAGACAGACCGTGCGTATGTGTGCGTGACGTGGCGTTTCGCGGACGGCCGCGCCCTCCACTATCGCGACGTGCGGCGTCTGGGCACTGTGGCGCTGATG